>Ga0209935_1000471_pt1 | contig 100794 bp, 95 predicted proteins | sample ThiBio_1000_plan_2_FD_183958 | JGI IMG/M metagenome (GOLD analysis project Ga0209935, IMG submission 183958) | Wastewater bioreactor microbial communities from Cape Town, South Africa - Thiocy_cont_1000_plan (SPAdes) | ecosystem: Engineered > Bioreactor > Thiocyanate-remediating >... | reverse complement strand
CTTTCAAAATCGCAATAATCTGATGTTCAGTGAAACGGGATTTTCTCATTGTTCAGTCTCCTAGCTCGTAAGTATTTTGCCAGGAAAACTCTATTTATGAAATGTGTCTTTTTAGGGGGAGTCTACGGTTGATATTGATAAGAAAATTTACAAATTAGATTGACAGACATAAATAAGCAGTCAGTCTTTAGGAGAAATAGACATGCTATAACCATCATAAATCTTTAAAATGATGTGATTTGAATAAACCCTCGTCAAGTTATAGCGCTAATCAAACTTACAAAATGTAAATACATATACGGCACAATCTGATCCACTTCAGCATTTTTGAATATATAGGGTGATATTTTTACACCCTTTTAAATAATTTATTCATACAATTTACCATTCGTTTGAAAAATCAATTTTATCAGCAGGATCCTGTTAACAACCCTCGTTTTGCTAGATTGATATTCAGATTGCCCCACAAAAAAATAATATAAACACGGGAACTTTTTTAAAAACACACGGCCTAAGGAAAGCATCTCTATAAAAAAATAACTTACAGTCTGTGGGGGTAATCATGTTAAATAAATATTTAGTACTGGGTTTAATCTCTAGCATTAGTGTTTATTCTTATTTTCCTTCTGCTAATGCCAACTACGGTGGCGGATATGAAGGTAATGGTCCTGTCAATGCACAAGCTTGGCGTGGATTTACTGCTGCTAAGCAAAGAAAATACGATGTTGAACATACATTAGATCGCGCACCATTTCCTAAAACAATATCGAACGGCAATGTAATTCAAGTAGATTTAAGTAAGCTTGCATGGGGGGCTTACGATGAGAAAGGGAATTTAGTGAAATGGGGTAATGCCTCTGGCGGAAAGAATTTCTGCGATGACATAGGAAAAGGGTGCAAAACTGTAACTGGTACTTTCACCTTTTATAAAAAACAAGGTTCAGGATGTAAATCTAATCTTTTCCCCATTGGTAAAGGTGGAGCTCCTATGCCTTATTGCATGCACTTTCAAGGTGGTTATGCACTGCATGGCGGTAACGTGCCCGACTTTAATGCAAGTCACGGTTGCATTCGAGTACCGGTACGTGAGGCGCAATGGTTAAATCAAAACTTTGTTAAAGTTGGGAAAACCCGAATTAACATTACTTATAATTAAGAACATGCTTCTTTGCGAAGGACACTCATCAAGATGGTAAATTCATCTCCATGAGTGTCCATCAAATTGCAATACAAAAATGCACTTCATAAACCATTTTCAACAACATCAACTACAAGCTTTACAAGAAATATGTGCCGCAGAACGTAGGCGTTTGAGAGGGGCTATATATCCCCTCTAACACTAAGACCATGCTCGTTTTAATAGCGCATCAATAACATATTTTTCTTCAAGTGTGCCTAATAAATGCGTTGCATCTTGATTTTGCCTAAAAAAAGCCTCGGCTAGCCACAGTGGTGCTTTTTGAAATAAAATTGCTGATTGATATAGCCTCATCAACCTTTCCACTAAACGTCTCGCCTGACTTTCCTCTGCATTCTTAAGAGACTTATTTAAACTATTTGCTGCAGACTTAAGCTGAGGAATCTTATCTATATCACCCATAAATTGAGCAAGTGCTTCAGGTTCTTTTTGCAAAGTCCGTAAAATATCCAAACATTGAATATTACCGCACCCTTCCCAAATTGCATTTAGCGGCGCTTCTCTATAAAACCTTGCTAAAGAAAAATCTTCAACAAATCCAGCCCCACCTAAACATTCTAAAAGCTCTACCACAATAAGTGGTGTATTTTTACAGATCCAATATTTTCCTAAAGCCGTTAATAAACGCATTCTATGATCATTTGGATCATTTTCATCCAAAAGTGTTGCAAGATGAGAACAGGTTTGAAGATTTGCTTCAATTTCAAGCGCAGTATGAGCTAACACATTTCTCATTAAAGGCTGCTCTATTAATCTTTTACCAAAGGTTTTCCGATGTTCAGCGTGATGACGCGCATGCACCCATGCCCCTCTTTGGATAGCCGTAGATCCCACCATACAATCAAAGCGAGTTAAGGCAACCATTTCAATAATGGTTTGAATACCTTTGCCAGGCTCACCTATTAACCAACCAAATGCACCTCTAAATTCTACTTCACTTGAAGCATTCGCTTGATTACCCAATTTATTTTTCAAACGCACAAGTTGCATAGGGTTTTTACTACCATCTGGACGCCATCTTGGCACTAAAAAACAAGATAATCCCTCCTTGCTCTGTCCCGTGACAAAAAAACCATCAGACATAGGAGCAGAGCAAAACCATTTATGACCTACCAATTCATAATATCCATTCTGATTTTCGGCGCGGGTTGTATTCGCTTTGACATCCGAGCCTCCTTGCTTCTCTGTCATCGCCATCCCTAATGTCAGACACGCCTTTTTTTCTAATGGTGCATTAGAACCATCATAATTTGATATTAATGCCTTAGGCAGCCATGTTTTGGCGACTATCTCATTTTTTTGTAATAAAGGGATCCCCGCATAAGTCATGGAAAGTGGGCAACCACTACCCGCTTCGACCTGCATATGGATATATTCAAGCGCTAAACGTGCAAGGTGCCCTTGCTTGCTCGATTGTAGCCAGGGTAAACAATGGATCCCAATATTGGTAGCTTCATGCATCAAAGCATGATAAGAAGGATGGTACTCTACGCTATCTATCCTAAAACCATAACGATCATGGGTTATACAACGAGGAAGATAAGTATTTGCTTGAATGCCAAGCTGTTCAAGTTGAGCAATCTTGCCACCATAAACATTCACACTCTCTAACAGTGGATTGCCATTTAATGATTGTAAGCATTCTCTTAGTGGCAAGTCGTCTTGATAAGCATTAATTCTTTCAAGAGGAGGTACTTGATTAACAACTTGATGAGTTTCTTTAATAACTTCCATGTTCGTATCCTAGCAGTAGGCACTTTAAAATATCTTACCATAGATAACACGACTGTTAAGGGCATAGTTTAAAACGCAACGCAACAGAAACTTGATCCTAAAAAATACTTTAAAAGTGCACACTCTAAGGAAAAAATTAATAATCAAAATCAAAATCAACTAGACAAGAATCATGGGCAATCTGAACCATCTCTTTTTTAGAGTTACAGCGTAGCTTTTGTTTAACCCGACTAATATAATTTGAGATAGTGGGTATCGCTAAACCGGTTTTTTCGCCAATCTCAGAAAAAGTATTTCCTTTAATCAAATGTAAAAAACATTCTTTTTCGCGCTTAGACAACAAATTAATAGGAAAAGATGACTCGTAGAGGAATTTGTAATACTCTGCATGAGTATCTCTATCTTGGTGGGGATCAACCGCTTTAATCACCATATGTGGCAAAGGCACAATACGTTCATTTTGTGCCTGTGTAATTAAATGGTTTGCTTCATGTGTAAAATGCAAAATAAATTTTTTCAGCAAATTTAAATTGTTCAGATAAAAGTTGTATATATCTCTATTTTCTGCCCGACTTCCAAATTCAATTATTTCAGTTTTGTCTTTTTGGTGATTAACAAAAAGAATACCATTGCCAATACCAAGCTCTTCAGCAATATACTTTTGTGCAGATGGTAAAACACCATCCCAACTGTGCCATCCTGAGGATAAATGAAAGCCATGTAGCAAAAATTCTTTCTCTAACACAGAACGATAATATTCAGCGTTGGAAGCAAGGGTAAATCCAGAAGTATCCAAATAATTTACGCCGTAGGAAAAATAATGAATATCGACAAATTTTGTTAACGGGCGCAGAATATCTCTGATTTTTGTCTCAGAATTTAAGCTGATATGATTTGGAGCAATTTGCATAGTCATCCCAGTTCGTGGTTGAAAATCTACATTGCTCATTGATTAAACCTGCTACCATCTAAATACGTTGAAACTACAATCACGAGGTATATCAATAAGCATCCCTCGTGATAGACCCGTTTAGCTTAAAACTAGGCTATGTTGCCAGTCCCCGGTTCATCCTTGACGAGAAGACCTATCACAATAAGTCAAACAACTTACATATATTCAATTTAAATGTCAATATCACAAAAATTACGACGTTGATATCCCCTTAAATCATCGAAAAACTAAGATAAAACAGCCTTGTTTTAAGTTTTAACGTTCAAGATTGTACAAGGTTTTAAAAATTTTTCTTGTCATATCAATTTACCACCTCAGGTTTGCGTGTATAGCATCGTAAATGAACCAAAGCCGGCCTTCTCTAGTCACTTAATGAGTAAGGAGTAAAACCTGGGAGAACATATGCCAGTAACAAATCAGAATAGCCCACAAACTTCTCTTTCTACGCAACCCAATAAAAAGTTACATGGGGTTATAAAGCAATTAAAAAAATCAAAAATTGTTTCCTCTTCATTTGCAAACAAAATTGAAGACGAAAACGATATTAATTCTGTCAATGATAATTTGTATACCGCATTGCATTATGCGGCTAAAAAAGGGGATTTATCCGCTGTAATAGACTTATTGGATTTAGGCGCAGATTTTAGAAAAAGAAACAATCGTTCACTTACTCCATTTCTTCTTGCTGTTCAAAATGGTCACAAAGACATTGTATCTCATTTTTTAAGTATGGATGAAATGACTGCAGAAGATTTTAGCGAAACAAATGCTTATGAAGAAAATGCTTTTCATCTCGCCACTTTGAATAATCATCATGACATCGTCAAATTATTACTTGCTAATAAACATATAAAGTCTAAAAAACTGGATAAAGAAAAAAGTTTATTAGGATATACCCCACTCGGCATTGCCGTTAGAAATAAAAGAGATAAAATTATCAAAACGCTTTTAGATGTCCCTAGAATAAATCCTCAAACACTTCCAAATTATGGACAGATAATAAGGGATTTGAATCAAAGTAACACTAATGATAAATTAATGTCGTACTTAAAAATGAAAGGAGTAGACGGATCCAGTATACTTGAAGACAAGGGAAACTGTAACGGATGGAGCTTTCTATTTCAAATTTACATTACAGCTGGTAGAGAAGATGAATTTTATGACATCCTGAATACTATTGAAGGATGGAGTGGAAAAAAAGATGATTTCTCCAGCATTTCTCTTCCTGACTCATTAAAGTCGAAATATAAAGACGCAGAAGAACTTTTCGAGCAAGTCACAAACGATCTTGTATTGTTTCAACAATCAACGCCAGCCGAAGACATGAAAATGAGTGGCGTATCCCAATCCTCCAGAGCAGAACTTTATGAATTAGTAAAAGATAGGAATGAACAACGCCAATTACGCAGTTTATTTAATTTAAATTCTACTGATCTGAATAAAGCCCAACTTGTAGAAATGCTTGAATTTTTTTCAAGATGGCCAGGAACAAGTATAGATATGACGGTACCTGAACATTCTGTGAGTCTTTATATTACCTCCGATGGTGAATTTAAATATTTTGATCCCAATTTTAAGAATAAAATTATCACCTTAAAATCTCCCGAGCAATTAGCCGATCTTATTATTAATTTTACCTTTGATAATAATAAACATGATAAATATGAAATGAATTTTAGTGCGTATAAATTCTACAATAAAGCTGAAAAAATCCCTGAAAAAGAAGTTCCTCTCTCAGGCCCTATGCCAACTCATTCACCGAATCAATTTAATAAATTACACTATGCGATAATGGAAAATGATGAAGAAAAAATTAAGCAGATTTTAACAGAAGAACCACATCTTATCTTTGAAAAAAATGCCCATGGTATCACTCCATTTGGACTCGCCATCTCATACCAAAATGAACTTTGCCTAACATTATTAAAAGATGCCGCTAATAGTCAAGGACAACCTTTACCTGATCTTACTCAAGAATTAGATTTTTCAATTTTAGCAACAGCATCACCTTCGTTTGTTCAAAATCTTTTCACAAATGGGGGGTTATCTGCAGACCAAAAGGATGTAGATGGAAATACGGCACTTCATTCTACTTTAGGTTATCTCAATAATGATCTTACTTATTTTCTATTAAAAACTGAAGCTGTTGATGTTAATCAAAAAGGCAAATATGATAAAACTGTATTCTTAAAAGCCATAGAGCATAACGCTAGCAAAGAAATTTTACTGCAAATTATAAAAACGTTAAAAATTGATCCGCAAGATCTTACTAAACGAAATCCATTAATATATGCCATTCGAGCAAACGTTGACAAAGAAGTCATTTTACAGCTCATTCAATTATTTAAAGATTCAAAAATTAGTTTAGATTGGCCAGATAGAAATGGCATGACAGCATTAATGTATGCGATGAAATGTAATGCTGATGTAAGCGTTATTCAAGCGCTTCTTTCTGATCCGAACTTACTGCCCAATGGTGGTGATCATGATAGCATGACCGCGCTTATGTACGGTCTAAAGCATCACGCAAATTCAAATATTTTGCTTGCCTTAATTTCAGATCCTAAAACAGAAGTAAATTATAATAATGATCAAGAAGATGACAATACTGATCTTATGTTTGCTTTAGAATATAAGGCAGACTTTCGCGTTATTCAAGCAATCTTGTCCAAATACAAAACGCTTGGCGAAAATATCAATAACCATAATAATGACGGTAAATCGGCACTTATGTATGCACTCAAATACGGTGCAGACAAGGAAACCATCAAACAAATACTCTCCTTCGATAATTTAAACATTAACGCAGTTGATCATCATGGAAAAACTGCACTTATGCTCGCATTTATGTATGAAGTAGAACCAGAAATTATTGAGATGCTCCTTCAAGCGCCAAGCTTAAAAATCAATATGAAAGATAAAAAGAACAAAACTGCCATTATGCATGCTTTTGAATATGGCGTAAGCAAAAGCGTTATTCAACTGTTTCTATTAGATCAGAAATTTGATCCTAACCAGCAAGATGATAGAGATCAAACACCTTTAATGTACGCTTTGAAAAATAATATTGATCCTGACATTATCCTTATGCTTCTCTTAGATCCTCGTACCACAGTAAATTTAGTTAACGAACTGCAACAAAATGCGCTCATGATAGCATTAAAAAACAAAGCTGATGCGAATGTTATTAAAGCTATCATAAATAAATTTCAAGCAACTAATATTAATGAAGTTGACGAAGAAGGTTTAACAGCTCTCATGTATGCCTGTATCTATAATCACAGCGAATCAACAATACAAGAAATTTTCAAATGCTCTGAATTAAAAATCAATCAATTTGATGATGATGGTAATACAGCCCTTATGCACGCAGTTCTAAATGATGCATCAGAAAACTTTATACAATTACTATTGGATCAGCCCGGCATTAGAATCAATCAAAAAAATGATGATAAAAGGACAGCCCTCATCCTCGCGGTTAGAGAAAAGAACGAAGAGCTCGTTAAAAAATTATTAGATAGTGGCGCAGATGTCACCATAAAGGATAAAAATGGTAAAACAGCAGAAGATTATGCGAAATCCTCCCCCAAGCTCCTTTCGCTTTTTAATCCACCTTCAGAAAAAGCAAGTAAAAGAAAATCGCTTATTTTATCGCACACCTCAAGCACTCAAGAATCACAATTGAAAACACAAGATAACGAGCCTGTGCTTAACAATCCCGTAATATCATCTAAAAAGAATAAGGCTCCTTAGGCTCTGCGTATCTTGTCCATATAGGAAAATTAACTGCATAATCACTCAGTGCCTAAAAAATGTGTCCTGCTGAATAATATTCTAATTTACTTTATTTTTTCAGGAAATTTTGCTTTTTATTAGCAATTCTCACGTTCACCTCCTACCATTTTATTAAACCAACTAACATTATGCGCGAACGGTTTCATCGATTGAATATGCATTCAGTGATGGCAGAACGCAAGGAAGGCAATGTATGGAAAAAAAGGGATATCAACTTATTAATAATTCGATCCCCAAAGAAATTAAAAAAATTAATAAATTGCTGAAAAAAGATCATTTTGAACCAATTGTCGTTGGGTTAGAAGCACTAGAGAGATGTTACTTACCTTCTAAGGACGCTCTTCAGCTAGCTGTTTGTCAAGAATTTTCCGGTCTGAATTTTATATTTAATGCGAACCAAATACCCACACTATGGGGATCTTCTGACAGCGCCGAATTTGCTCTTGCAACAATTGGTAGTAGCCATATCCCAGAGTATGCACGTCATAATTCCTCTGATAAAATCAAAAATGATGTTAAAAAGAAATTTGACTTGATCACGAATACCATAAGATGGTTTGCCTACAACCAAGAAAAAGCTGAAAAGACGCCAGAGAAACTTCGCACACAAGTTGATAAGGTATTATTAAATGTCAGAATGGACGACATTTTTTATGCTTCAAGTCAAGTTAAAAAGCAAAATATAACGCCTTATGAACTTTATCATATCTCAATTGCAAATTATTGGTCAAAAATAAATCATCAAGGCAGAAATCCTTTATTATCAGGATATGATCCGATCCCACAAAAAGTTTTTTTTAAACCTTGGTTAATTATTACTAAGTCTAAAAAGGGTTATATTTTTATTCATGGTAGAAATCAACAGCAACTTATTAAATTTCTATTACACAGTGAATACATGAATGATAACCCCATTGAGTTTCATTTTAATACAGATTTTTATTTGGGATGGGATAAAGTAATTGAAAAACAAATAGCACTTGGTCAAGTGCTTGCGAAAGAAACCATCAGTTTATTCAATGATTATCAAGAATTGCCTAAAATCGAAGAGAAAAAGAGCTTTTCGCACTTTTTTATTACCAAGAATCAGAATACAAATAATATTCACGCACAATCAAAAAATAGCTAAAATGATATGGGAGAAGCATAATGCCAAAGTCATTACTAGATGAAACGATGTTATCATCTCATCATCATCATTATCCTATTTACTTAGAAAAATTCTCTGAGCTATATGCAAAGATAAAAAGCGCACAGGCATCATCTGAAAACACCGCATTATCAAATGCGGCTTACCACTTTGCCATTTTTTCTCATGCATTAGCAAATAAATCATTTCTTCTTGCTTTTGATTTGCTTAAAGAGGTGAATCTGTCTCTTCATGAAGTTACCTCTAATAGCGATACAGATTCTTCTCTTCACGAACCTGCCAATAAGTTATATAAATTTACTTGTAACCTGCAAAAGCAATATGAAGAATTTTTGGAAAAAAAGAAATTGAAGAACGATTAAGGTTTCAACCAAAGTTATATCGAATGCCAATTAAAAAAGCCGAAGCGTCTTCAGCTGAAAATTCATGTTGTATGGCCATATTTAAGTTAATGGTCGGGGTAAGATCAGTGCTCATCCCTAGTCCCAGTTTGGGAACAATCTTGCCATAAGATCCTGAAATGGAAGTATAACTACCATCGCAAAAGAAAAGACATTCATCAAATTTTATTTGCGAATAAGTTGAATGTGAATAGCTTGCACCTGCATTAGCAAATAAATGAAGCCCCCAAAAAGTCTTTAGTTCGGCAAAACTCATTGCATCAAGTGTATATCTTTTGGTTTTATATCTCCCTTCTTGGCAGCGAAAAAGATAAAAGGGAACGCCATTATTCCCACTAATCAAGTGCATGCCTACTTCAGCCCCTACCTTGAGACGACTATTCGGCTGCCATAATTTCCCTGCAGCCATTCTTACTGTTGCGCCATTCTCACCGAATAATGCATAAATTTCTGGTAGAGAGTAATGATATACCCCAGTTTGCATAGATATGAAGGAGGAAGCTGTTTTTTCTTTAGCGTAAGAAAAGGAAGAAGAAACATTAAGCAACGCAATCAAAAACAATAAGGAAAATTTCTGCATAAACCACAACGAGACTAGCGTCTCAGATTTTGTTATTAGGTGAATACCTACTTTCGAGGATTCTAACGCTCGTCGTATTCCCTGTCAATTTAACTCAACAAATTATGGCGCCATGGGGTGATGAATATGCTGCATCTTGTGTAGTAGGATAGAGATGTTCCAAATTTATTTGAAAACAAGGATGTTTAATGAAGCTAACTAACGCTAAATACCTATTGTTAGGCTCAGTCTTACATAGTGTCTTTACTTTCAGTGCGCAAGCACAAGCTGTTTTTGCTGATGTCGATCCTTTATTTGTTACTGTGCCTCGTTTTGCCAAAAGCTATGAGATAAATGCTTCTTTGCTTTATTTTCAACCTACGAGCAGCAGCTTAGATTACGCTATCTTAACCAATCCTTTACCACTACCCACCCCTCAGTGGCGGATCAAAACGGTAAAACCAGGTTATGATGCTAATTTTAATATAGGGTTAGCCTATGCCATTGATAATACGGCGAACGATCTCCAATTATCTTGGACCCATACAGATTTTAGTGATTCTAAGTCAGTGACGGCTAGCGCAGTCAATCCGACGCAATTTACTGGCCCTTTTTATGAAATTGGCCCTGATGCTGGCACTATTCGACAAGGACGAGGCCGTGCAAAATTTCGCTATGATGTTGTTAACTTGGATGCAGGACAATTTGTCGATTATGGCAGACGTTTTCAAACAAGATTCTTTGCCGGTTTAAACTATCTCCATCTTAAACAGAGCTTAAAAACGTCCTTCTCTATCGTTGGTGATCCGAATTTTAGTTTTACCAGTGAAAATATTTCTGAATTTAACGGCGTTGGACCACGCCTTGGGATTGCAGGCACTTATGAGCTTTGTTACGGTTTTGGTTTAACCGCTCAGCTAGCAGGAACAGCATCGGTTGGGAGAGTGAAAACAAGGATGAATTTTAATTCTACTTCAACAGCACTCATCATCTTAGGAGCCAATCCAAATCAACAAGCCATCACAGCCGATCATATCGCTCGTATAGTACCAGGTGGTGATGCCAAATTGGGAGTTACTTATTTCCATCCCTTTGGTCGTGATTACCTCTTGGGCCTTGAAGCGGGTTATCAAGTTACCTCGTATATGGATCCTATTGAAGATGTTTATCCTACCTCTCTAGTAACGAACCCTGCCACCCCTCTTCAAAGTGGAACCATTGCGGTTAACACAATGGGAGAAAGTCAAAGTAATTTTGGCGTTAGCGGACCTTATTTCAAAGCGGCGTTCAAATTTTAAATAATCAAGGGGAGGATGCCCTCCCCTTCAGTTTTTACAATTACCACCAAAACCCTATCTCATTTGGTGGAATAGTGAAAAAATTAACTAATTGGAAATCATTATGCAGAATGTAATTATCAACATTGTCCCAATGTGCGGTCCCACAAAACATTAAATCGCCTTGGGTATAACACACATTTTCGGTTGCCCCTGCTCCGCTTATGCTAGCACTTTCTATTGTTGTTAAACTTCGCATCTTTTATCCTCACTACTACTAAGAAACACAAAACTTAGCTGCATGCCTAATGAATGGGATCCCCCAGAACATACAACTATAAAGAATGCTGATATTAACTGCATTTTTATCAATTTCAAATTTTATAAATCAAATAATCGGTGTTTTTGAAAAAATGAGGCAAAAATCACTACAAAAAAAATTCAAATAACTGAATTCTTTCAAGCATAAATATTCATTTAAAATATTTGAACAACAAAATGCTATTGTCTCAAAAACAATGCCATGCATATTAAATCATCATATTCACCATCAATTAGGACTGCTTTTTTCTTTTTACCTTCAATCATAAAACCGAGCTGCTCATAAAGTGCCAGAGCCGGTTTATTTCTTTGAAATACCGTTAATTCTATTCGTGTTAAACCTTTTATTTTTGCCTTTTGTAAGGCATTAAGCATAAGATTTTTACCTATCCCTTGCCCTCGGTATTCAGAAATGATCCCTATTCCTAACTCGCCACAATGTGCATATACAGCTCTATTGAGGGAAGTAATATCACACCACCCAATGACGTGATCACCCATAACAGCAACAACATGCGGCCAATTGCCTTTAATATTTTCCTCAACAAAAGACTTTGACATTTCTAATGACGGCCCTTCAAGAAAGGATAAATATTTTCTTTCTCTGGCAACGCTATCGACGGCAGCTCGAAATCCTTCCTGATGCTCGAGCGTTATAGGTACAATTTTATATTCATTGTTTCTTTTCATATTTACCCATCATTCTCAAAAAACGTGGCGTTAATCTTTAAATATAAGTTATTCAACTTACAATTTACTTGTTTTTGATTTTACTTTATCAGTAAACCTTGCGCATTTGTCAGTTATCAAATTTACTTTATTTTTGATTCAAAATATCTTCCTAGCTTATTTACAAAATTTAACATCATTTTGATGACAAAAATTAACGATGGAGTATTTTAAAATGTTACAAGGTATCTCAAATTTTTTCAGTGCTATTTTACAAACGGCAATTAAATTTAATATCGTTTCACCCGTTATTTCTAAAACAACCATGTGCAAAGAAATTGTCTCACAGTATCTGCCCTCGGTAAGCTGTACTGAAGTCGGTAAAGAAATTATTGCCTATGAACCTACAATACAGTGTCTGGCTATTGGCGCATTAACCGGCATAGGACTTTATGCGCTCAAACGTAGCTATGATAGCTATTTTAGCCATTACGATATCGCACCAGTTTCACCCATAAACACTGGATCAAATAAAAAAGTCCTCTCTTTTTTACCATTGTCTTATGATGAAACCGCCCTTAAATCTAAAACCCTTGACGGTCTAGCATTAGAAGGTTTAGTTTTCGGCCGAAAAACCAAACCAACCACCCGCAGCAAAACGATAGAAGGATTATGTTTAGAAGGATTAGATAATAAGAAAACAACAAAGAGATCAAGTATTTCGTTATAATGTGGTTTTGGTGGGAAGTGCGACAATTAGAAGCACTTCCCCCTTTTTATTTATTTAAATTAAAAAAACTATTATTTTTTTCAGCATTTCTACCTGTCAAAAAATTTATTTTTGATTTTTCAGATAAACATTCTACTTAATAAATTAGATAGGTATAGCTATACCGCTGTAATAATGTCTTGGTATTAAGTAGAGGTAGGACTCATGAACACATGCACTAAACTCATCACTTCAACTTTAATTATATTGGGCTGCACCACCACGTTTGCTAGTGCTGGGAGTGCAAGCACCAGCAGTGCTGGCGCAGGTCAAAGTGGTGGCAGCATTTCAGGTACAGGAAGCACGAATGCCACAGGAGCCGGGGCACGAACGTCAGGAACAGGTGCCGATATTTCAGGTAGTTCAACTTTAAATACGAAAAGTTCAAATAGTCAAAATATACCAAGCACCTCAAATTCTAATACCCTTAATGACTCCAGCAGTAGCAGTGGCAATACAACAAACTCTAATAATCATATCAGCGTTACCCCCCATACCTCAGGCAGCTCTGGCAACCTGAATACTAATACCTCAAACACGAACGGTGGAGAGAACGGTAGCGTGGTAAGAAGCCATACCGAGGAATCAGATACTGACAGCTACGATAACGATGATGTTGACCATGATGGAGGTGATAACATCTATCCTTCTACAGCGGATGAAGACTAATTGCCAAAAATCAGTAAATACAGGAATTTTTCTGTATTTACTGCAATTTATTCGCTATCGTACAATAATGACTGTATATTTTATTAGAATCACACTTAAAATCTCATCCAAATTCGTCTAAGTTTATAGTGAACGTTCTCTTTTCACAAAAGGGTTCATACAATGTCACTTATTCACGTAGTTCTCGTTTTAATTGTTGTTGGTGTGCTGCTATGGCTCGTCAATACTTTTATTCCGATGGCACGATCTATCAAAACCATCTTAAACGTTGTGGTGGTTATTGTCGTCATATTGTGGGTTTTATCTGCATTTGGCATTGTAACAGGACTTCCCACAATCAATTTGAAATAAACATCTTCAGGCAAAAGGAAATACCATGGAAAAGCGATATTTAAAAAATATATTAATTTGGGTACTCCCCACTATTTTTCTTTTGCTTTCGATGATCCCTATGGCATATCCTGTTTTTTTTCCACTTATACTTCAAATTGTGGTAACTGTTTGCGCCATTATCATCACGTATTTGCTCTTCACCGAAAAGCCTCGCTACTACATTTTTTGGGGAATAGCTTTTATCATCATCATCTGCATATTTAACCCTATTGTACACTTTAATGTGACGATGGGCTTTGATATCCCTTTGGCATTAATTGCAGCCCTTATCTTTATGGCCAATTGGTGGTTTGTTTTTAGAAAAAATGGATAAAGAAGATTACAATCAGTAAAAGTTACTACATTCATTAGTCGAGAGTGCTAAATTTTTGCCAATTTGACTATTTAATTCATTAAAATTGTATTTTTTAAATTGTTTCCCTTCATTTATATCAGTAAAATATTTCTTTATCCTGACATAAGTAAGCTAACAAATTAATGTTTGCCTTGAAGTTGAGGGGAAATGAGAAATGTCGTTAAGTGGAATTGGTAAAGCAGCCGGAAAAACGGTAGGAAAAGTTGCAGCAAGAGATCTCTCCAATTTTGTCAATCCTCAGGCTGGCTCTTCCGTAATAGGGAAAGCGCTATTAGTTGCCAGCGAATTAAATGCCCTCGCACAAGGGGCTCCTCTTCCCGCGGAAGGACCATTAGAAGACAACCGAGACGAAAACTTAGTTGAAGCACAATTACGCTTAGAATTTGCTTTTGCTGAACGACTTTCACACAATCTTGCATACAAAGACATTACTCAACAGCAAACAATTGTTCCTGTACTTGAAGCAGATAATATTGTTCGTCACTACGAAATTAGCAAGCTGTCTTCTGGCCACGGTGGGATTGTCGGCAACATCTTGATCCCGCACTCTAACCCCGAACAAAGACGCGTTTATGTTAATTTTCGCGGAACGGATCCAAGCATATTAGCAACTTTGCATCTTGATTTAGAACATAATGCAGGCGAAGAATCCTTCCATCGTCACTTTGCCCAAATCATGGCGCAAATTAATGAAGTGATTGGCCAGGTATCAGGTACTGAAGAAAAACCAGTCGAACTGATTATTTCTGGTTATAGTTTAGGGGGCGCTCTTGCCCAATATTGTTACAATATGTCCATGCTGATATCAGCTCTCCATCTAAAAGCAGATTTAGAAAAAGAAGAAGTGGATATATTAACTCAATGCTCCATTACTGAAGCACAAGAAGCCCTTTCTCAATATTTAACCCAGCAGTATAAAATTGACGCACTCAAAATATCACCCGAAGATTATAAGCATTTCACTCGTGTAAGCAGTTTGCAAATAAATACCTGGGGTTCTTCAGGGGTAAGCAAAATCGTAGAAGATTGCAGCAATCATCTCGCCAATGTTTTATTAAGTAATGGTAAAGATATTATTGGACGATTTGGTGAAAATGTTCTTGATCTCGTCGCCAAAACAGGGGATGCAAAAATCTTGTCATGCTGCGGCGGCGATCTTGCTCATATGAGAGTCAAAGATGAAAATTTAGATGTGAAACGTTCATTCTTTTCTGGTTGTATTTCTGGATTAGCTGATACAATTCTTATCGGTGGCCCCATTGGAATGCTTGTTGGAGGCATGACACTTTTTTCTAAAACATTAAGTCCCGTAAGTTCAGCACATACTAATTTTAACTTTGGTAGCATGGGTGAAAAACTTGCTGGAAAAAAATATAAAATTTTCCTAAATAAAACACTTTGCGAAAAAAATAAAGATAATGAGAAAGGCAAAGAAAAAGAGGATGATAACTTTAGACCAGAACACGAGGCTTTAACCGTCCTTCAAAATCCCATGATAGTCAAAGCCAAAGACGCTTTACGTAAAGTCGGTGATGTGGGCGCAAGCGTCAAACAAACTGCTTGCGAAACCATTGTTGGGCAATTATCACGGCTGTATCGCCCAAAATAAATTCAGCTCGCCTGATTAAAGCTCTCCCACACTATCTCACCATGCTTTGACAAACGCTATATAGCATTTGTCAAAGCGCACTTTAAAGCTCACCCGCTATTTTTTTAGTATCATTGATTATTCACTCCAGAATATACATCATTAAATCAACTAACAAAGGAATGATCACACTAATGGAAGATGTTTTAGCAAATATGACCTTGGAGCAATACCAAGCATTAAAAAAGGAAGTGAATAGACTTTATGAAGTCATGATGGATATGCACCAGCAAAAAAAGCGCGATGCGATTTATGCAAATGCCAGAGGTGCTTATATGGAAAAGAAAAATTTATTGCAACAAGCAATGGAAAAATATCCAGAGTACGAGAAACAATAACCCCAAACATCTTATTAAAAACACTTTTCTACTCATTCTTTTATTTCAATAGGAACTCTCACCATGGCTCAAGATAACACGGACTATTTATCTCCCTTCTCACCTATTGTCAAAGGTAAAGCGCCAAGATTGCGAACACGTCTATTGAGCGAAAAAGATGGGGTGAAAGAATACGTTCTTATTTTTGCAAAAGAAGATGAAATCTTATCTGGCATTAGCGATTTTGCAGCAGAGAATCAAGTAGTGAGTGCTCGTTTCACTGCTATTGGTGCTTTAAAACGAGCAACAACTGCTTGGTTTGATCTTGAACGCAAATCTTACAAACTCAATCATGTGAACCGCCAGGTCGAGCTTGTATCTCTTATTGGAGATATTGCTTTATATGAAGGTAAGCCTGTCGTCCATGCGCATTACAGTATTGGTCTGCCCGATGGGAGTGTACAGGGAGGTCATTTGATTGAAGCCATTGTTTATCCCACCGTTGAGCTTTTTATGACAACCTTCTCTACTCCTTTGCTAAAACAGCTTGATAAAGAAACAGATCTAAAATTGATTCATCCAGAGATCCAATAATTACCCCTTTGCTTCTTAGAGCACAGTACTCTCATTCATTACAGGACTTTGCCTAAAATGCATGAATGCCCCTTGAAATATACCCCCATGGGGTATATGATTATCTTATAGTAATCAAAAATAAGGTAATTATGCGTAAAATAATTCCTGGCTGGCTTTGTCTTTTACCTTCATTTTTCATCAGTTTTTTTGCATATGCACATCAAGATGACGTGCTCCATCATCACTCAAATGCACACTCTCAAGAACAAAACAATACTATTCGATTAATTGTTTCCAACATACAAGACAAAGATAATTATAAAATTGTTAAAATTAAACTTGAAAGAGAAAAAAACAGCCAAGGTGTTGCGCTCAATGAACTTCAAACCTTACACACAGAAAAAATCCATCTTCTTATAATTGATGATTCTCTCGATGACTATAGCCACATTCACCCTAAAGCATTAAAAGAACCTGGATTTTATGAGTTTATATGGCACCCGCAAAAAAAAGGACATTATCGCATTTGGGCAAATTTATTACCTACAAATACTAAACATCAAGAATATATCTTTGCTGATATCAACTTAGATAAAGAGGGAGATCAAGATAAAAACAAAAATATACCTCATACTCAAGTCACTGAAAGCAACGTTGGAGGTTACAACTTTACACTTACTTTCGATCAAAAAACGCTTTTGGCTGGCAAACCCAGCATTGCTAGCATTAATATTAAGGACAACAAAGGCAATCCTGTTACAAATTTAGAGCCTATTATGGGCGCATTTGCTCATATCGTCGGCTTTTCTGAAGATATGACTTCTATTCTTCATGTTCATCCAATGGGTAAAGAGCCCTCACAACCTTCCGACAAAGGCGGTCCGGTGCTTATATTCCATATTGAACCGGAAAAACCTGGTTTTATCAAAATTTTTGCACAAGTAAAAATTAATGGAAAAGAAATTTTTGTCCCTTTTGGGATAATCGCTAAATAATATTTTATACATAAGGAATAGAGGTGAAAAAATCACTAAAAGATCAAGAATGTTGTCACAAAACATCCCCTTCTTATGAAGAGCATTTGCCTCGTCTTAACCGGATTTCGGGGCAAATCGAGGGGATCAAGAAAATGATTAATGATGGACGTTATTGCCCAGATATTCTCACGCAATTGCATGCAGCGAGGGCCGCTATAAGAAACTTAGAAGTACAGATTTTAGATAGCCATATTTCTCATTGCGTCACTGATGCATTTGAATCTAAAGATCAAGCTGAACAAAAGCAAAAAATAGAAGAGATCAGACTCATTTTGAAAAGATTTAATTAAATAGGTGTACAATGAAAGAAAAATGTCAACATCATGAACATTCGGAAAAACATCATGCTCTATCTCTAAATGATTCAAAAAAACACTCTCTTTTCGATATAATAGTAAATTATAAACCGTTAATTATTATTATCATTTTTTCACTTTCTTTACCTCTTGCTCATACCTTAACTATTACCTCAGATAAATTCATGTATGGATTTATGGGATACTTTTTTATATTTTTATCATTATTTAAATTTTTTGATTTAAAAGGATTCGTAGAGGCATTTTCTACTTATGATCTTATATCAAAACACTTACCTCTTTATGGGTATTTATATCCGTTTATCGAGTTTTTTTTAGGCATTGGTTATCTTGCACAAGTTGATCTATTTTTTGTTAATTTTGTAACAGTTATGCTCATGCTGATAAGTGGCATAGGGATCTTAAAAAGTGTTTTTTCTGGTCAAAAAATTAAATGTGCATGCCTTGGAACGACTCTCAATGTACCTTTAAGTACCATTAGCATTTTAGAAAATTTTGGAATGGGAGCAATGGCAGCCTATAATTTGTTCTTCTTATTTTAAATTCTGAATGCTATAAAATCCTGTGGTTGACCTCTTCAAATTTATCATGACAAAACCTATATACATTATTAGCGCCAATATAAACACTATCTTCGCACTTTATATTGGCATGCTGGTTATTTACGATGCTAGTAATGCAATAAAATCCAACAGGCGGAACTCTATACTTAAATTCACTGTCTCAGTAATACAACTATAATACGATGAGCATTCAATATCTGATTATATTTTCATACTGCATGACAAGAACGAGGGGCATATGGGATACGTTGATTCACATCTACTGCAAGGTGAAACCGTTGTCTATCGTACTAAGCTGCATAAAATATTGTTTTTGTGGCCAGGATTGATTGCTATAGTGTTTTGCTTATTGGCTGGATGGCTATATCAAAACGCTTATGACACAAACTGGGTCATTTTATCAATTGCCGCAGCCATTCTAATTTTATTGCCTTCTTATATTCAGTATATTTCTTGTGAATACGCGGTAACGAATAAGCGTGTTATCGTCAAAGTAGGCTTTATTCGTCGACAAACAATGGAAACATTATTGCAAAAAATTGAAGCTATAGGCGTAGATCAAAGCATTATGGGCAGGATCTTAAATTATGGCTCTATCGCAGTGATAGGAACTGGTGGTACAAAAGAAATTTTTGACAGTATCAATGATCCACTTGCTTTTCGTCGCTCAGTACAAGAGCAAACTGATGCTAGAGATCGTTCTAGCGAAACATAGTGATGATCACAGCACGTCATTTTTCGGCTAGACGTCGGACGCCGAGTAAAGGCGTGTATACAAAATATGGCTTTTGCGAGATGAGCTGTGACACTGTCTCCCTAAAGCTACGGCAAGGCTAAAGACTAGCCACGCCGTAGCGCCAGTGAAAGCAACTAAAATTAATTTTTAGCTTTTTGCCGTCTTTCTAATTTTTCTTCGTTTTGTGTTTCTGCAGAAGCGCGTGATGCAGTGTTATCGCTTTTGCTTTGATTACCCCTAGCATAGTTCCAGAGATAAGTTACATTGGATTTTGCACCACTTACAACAGAAGCAGCGGTGTTGTAAACAGTCGAAGGAATGGAACCCAACATATTGTATTGCTCATTTTCTGTTTCGCCACGACGTGAAGAAAATACGTCACTGCCACGGTTTTTAACTTTTTGGAAAAGATCTTTTGCAGTGCTTAAAGCTTGCGCACCAAATGCTATAACTTGTGACAATAATCCGCTAAGAAAAGAGACTGAAGTATTAACGCCGGTTTGTACCGCTTGTGGCGCTGTTTTCTTGTAAAATGCTTGCGTTTCTTTCAAAGCTTTTTTAAATGTTTGTTTAATTGAATTTAACATGTCAACCTCATTTTTTGTTTTAAAAAATTACACTGCGATTGATATCATAGCGTAATCACTTGTGCTATTAGCAACAGATTGACGTTTAATAGATGCAGATATTCTGCATAAGTTAAATAGCTTACAAATTTTTTATCTACTATCTACAGATGTTTCAATTTCAATGACGTATTCATGATATTTACAATGATATTCTCATGTATAAAAAATTCTTCAAATAAACTGGTAAGTACAACGCACTAACTATCTCATTAACTGTTTCCATAACTCCTCCGATAAGCTATGGCTTCTATTTCTGATCTTTTTGCCAAGAATTGTCCTAAAACCGTATTCACAAATTCATTTAAATTGCTAGATATGACAAAGTTAAGTAACATCTCCCGCTTTATATAAATTCGACAATGGCTCTCAAGAGTATTTTGTCGTGTATGTTGGGGAAATTCTCATGTTCAAATTTATCAGCAATTCCTTTAATAAGGTTAATCTTTACCTAAAATCCATCTTCACACCTCGTCAAAGAGATATTGCAATATTAGCGGGTCTTGGGATCATTAGCGTCTGGATAGGCATGTACTCCCCACTTTTGCTGGGCATCTATGCAACAATATTCACTGCTGCATTTGCACTAACTGCCAGTATATTTTATTTCATTGAAAGAAAATCTATTCTTCCCCAATTCAAAAAAATATTCACAAATAACGCTAAATATGATTTTTCAAGAAAAATTAGGGAAAATTCTTTAACTTTAGTTGAAGCAAAGTGGCTATTATCACCAGGTTTATTTTCTGATGCTCCTTCAATAAAGGACCATAGCGCCCTTTTATGCTATGCCGCTAAATATGGCAGAAAAGATATTGTTCAATTGTTAATAGATAACGGCGCAGACATCAGAAAAAAATATGTCTTAAACACGCCATTATGTGAAGCCGTAGAGAATAACCACGTCAATCTTATTAAATTATTGTTTTACAAAGAAGCCACTTTTAACTTATTGGGTCCCTTAGCTATTGCTATTAAAAAAGGTAATTCAGATGCTTTTAGGAAACTTATCAAATTAGGTGCAACAGATGACTTTAATTCACGAGAAAAATTTAGCTTGATACGCCATGTAGTTTTCTATGGACAACTTAGTATGCTAAAGATTTATCAAGAAGAATTTGGAAAAGATTTGTTAGCAATACAAAACAAGAATTCAAATTTAATTACATCAGCTGTCTGTTGCAATCAACCCGAATGCTTAAAATATTTACTGACAAATGCTAAAGATAAACATTTGCAACAAACAGGACGAAGTCTCATTGATGAAGCTTATATTAGAGGCCATAAAGAAATAGTTAAAATATTGCAATCCAAAGGGCAAAAATTAGGTAATGTAAAAGTGCTTAATAAAGAAAAGCAAAAATGGGATAAATGTAAAGAAAAAATTTCAACCATTCTACGCTTTCGCAGAGAGGAAATGAACAGAAATAACCCTCAGGTAATTGAAGAGCCTAAAGGTAAACACCATATTAGCAAAAGTCGTCCTTGAACCTAAGATCTTAATCGAAGGTAGTAACATTGTAGCGGCGAAGAATTATTCATCACCGCTACTTTTTTTTTGAAAAACTCACTCCTCTTTATTAGGCACAACCCCAATCGCACAGACGACGGGAGCGCCTTCAAAAGAACCTCGACGGCAGGAACCTCCCAATGGTGTATTTGTTTGTGAAGTAAATGCACACGCTTCACCTTCTTTTTTATCTTTACAAGCATCTATTAAATCTTGAGAATAATTAGGAATACAAACCATGATCCCTGTTTCAGGTGGTCTTTTATGACAAGTTCCTTTTATTTCATTTTGCGGTGTCGTGACAGAGCAAAGATCATTTTCATTTTTATCACTGCAAGCTTCCATGGCACCTGCTGGCACAGGAGGGGGATATGCAAACCCCTCTGTGGATGTGGTTGTTGTAATAGCATGCAAACTGGACATGAAAATCGTCATAGTGAAAAAAAATGCGACTTTCTTATAAATATACATACCATACCCTTTAATATGAGAGAACTTGCTCTCATTTATCGGTTAACAACGCATAATCTTGACCTTTTTCTATCCAGTACCTGCATTAAATGCACCATAACCGCCACCTGTCTCTCCTGAATTAATTTCAAAAAAAGATAGAAATATCCTTTAAGCAGGTTGCTCTTACCATTCATCATCTCTTCTTTACCTTTGTTCAGCAAAGATATGAATTATATTTTTTTACGACGTTACATGGTTAACTGAATAACATAAAATTTTAACCATAGTAACGAAGCAAAGCATTTTTAAAGAATATGACCTTATCCCCACTGCTTGCTTGCGGGATCCCCCTTCTCCCGCAAGCGGGGATGTTAATCCTCGCTGATTTAATCATTTTTCAATAACCAAATACGGCGGAAAAATCTTTACAAAATAAACTGTTTCAATATAAGAATTTTATGAGCAAAGATTTAAAGTTGGAGAATGCCATATATGCAAAACAGCATAACTACGCCAAGGTCGCCATGCTTGTGATAATTCATCAAGTTGCTTCGCTGTTATACCACCAAATTTGTTACGAATAGCAATATCATCCTTTAGAAAAGCATCAGGCCAACGCAATGCACGCATAGCAATATAATGCGCAGTCCACTGACCGATGCCGGGCAATTCTTTAAGTTGTTTAATCACAGCCTCAGGATCTGCCCCTATTTCTAAAGACAGCGCATTGGACATACAGATCTTTGCAAGTGCAATAATACTTTTGGCCCGTGAACTAATAATGCCAAGTTTCGCTATTTCATCTACAGTCGCTTTGGCAATACGATCTGGGCTTGGTGCAAAAAGTGTTAACTCATCGAACGGCGTTTCTACCTCTTCACCAAAAGCAGCAATAAAGCGACTTGCTAATGTTGTTGCTGCTTTGACAGTGATCTGCTGCCCTAAAATTGCCCGAACAGCCATTTCAAATCCATCAAAAGTGCCAGGAACTCTAAGTCCAGGATTTTGCGCTACGACTTTTTTCAATAGTTTATCTTGCATTAACTGTTGCGCAATGATGTCAGGACGTGCGTCTAAATCAAATAAATTGCGGATCCTACCCAATAATGCTGGCAATACTGGCATCAAACTATGGGTAAATTCGAGTAATAGTACATTTTTTTCTGGCGCATTTTGCACTCTAAACCAGCCACTATGTTCACCTAACCTCACTGTTCGAGCATAACACTCTGGCGTTATCCATTCTGTGCCTTTAAGTAGGCGTGTACTAAGAAATTGTAAAACCCCTTGCCAATCGTAAGGAGGACGATACCCAAGTTGCAACACCGCCGTAGTGGATGGTTTGATTATTTCATTCTGCGTTGCTTGCTTGCGTAAACGAGAAGGAGCCATACCATAACGTCTGCTAAATGCATCGTTAAATCGACGCAAACTGGAAAAACCACTGGTATAGGCAATTTGAGTAACAGAAAATGAGGTTTCTGTTAATAGCTGCTTGGCCAAGAGTAAACGTCGCGTTTGGATAAGCTCTATAGGGGATACACCCAATTCTTTTTGTAAAATTCGTCGGATCTGCCGAGAACTCAAATTAAAATGAATAGCAATATCTTCTAGATTCACTTCTTTATTGCCTATCATTGCCTCATCAATACGGTGCAAAATTAAATGCGCTATGCGTTGCACATTATCAATGGGAGCATTTCCTGGCGCCAACTCTGGACGACAACGTAAACAAGGACGAAAAGACGCTTTTTCAGCGGCTTCCGCGCTATTAAAAAATCGGCAGTTAGTTGCCTTTGGTTTTTTAGCAGGACAAACTGGACGGCAGTAAATACCCGTTGTAATAACACCGACAAAGAAAACCCCATCAAAACGAGGATCGCGAGAAATACATGCATTATAATAAGCAGGATCTTTAGCTTTCATCCCCTCATTATAGAAAGAATGCTCTTGCGTTTCTAGCCATTTTCGGACAACTAATCTTCTATTTATAAGTCCGAAAACAGCTAGCATTAAACAAAAAACCACCTTATATTAAAAAATACTTCGAATTAAGCCTAAAAGAAGAACACTATGAATCAAATCATCGAATATACAATTAAAGACTCTCTATTAGGTAAGATATTGTTGGCAAACACAAAAAATGGGATCTGTGCTTTATTCATTGACAATAACCCTGGTTTCTTGCATGCCCAACTACAAAATGCTTTTCCTAATGCACAACTTAACTATATTGATAGTATGCTTGAAAAAAACGTAGATCAGATTATTCATTACTTAATAGCACCTAAACATGACTTAAAATTGAAGCTCGATATCCGCGGTACTCCTTTTCAAAAAGAGGTGTGGAATGCATTGTGTCAGATCCCACTAGGAAAAACGATGAGTTATAAAGAGATTGCGCACAAACTGAAAAAGCCAAAAGCAGCAAGAGCTATCGGCAGTGCTTGCGCTGCAAATAGGATAGCTATACTTATTCCTTGTCATAGAGCATTGAGATGTGATGGTAGTATTTCTGGTTATCGCTGGGGAATAAAACGTAAAAAGCAATTGCTAAAAATTGAAGGGATAAAATGCTTTACTTAATTTCATTCCTTATTCATCCCTTATTTTAATTTTTTGCGTCACTTACGATTAAGCAACACACTTTTTGGGTTTATTCATCAAAGATTGCTGATAGGTCTTTGCCAGATAAAAGTGATACTGCACTCATTACCTATTCAATTGAAACTTTGTTTGGTCTTTCAAAGTCATACTGTATGAAATGCTTTATAATGAGGTACTGCAAATGCTAGGTGGTACGTATACACTACCCGATTATTTAAGCTCCCAATTAAAAGAAACCTGCAAAGTAAAACAAGAACTCGATACAGTCACCATTGAGCTTAAACATTTTGATGAAAAATCCATTGAGCAATTTGAACAGCTTAAAAAAGCGTTAGACATTTTTTGCCTTGCAAGAGGAACTTCAGCCGATCGCAATAAAACTGTACAAACGGAAACTAAATTTTCTTTTATTCCGCCAAGTAATCTTGATGCTATAGATATTCTTTACTTTAACAGAATTCATGCTGCTCTTTTGGGTGCTAACACAATAGACTTTGAAGCAACTATTCTTCGGCCTCTAGCGGAAAGAGTCGCTTTCCTTGAAGAACAAGAAAAAAAATTAAATGAATTAGAACTTGCACTTAAGGCAGAACAAGAAAACTTTGAAAAACAAAAAAAAGAATTTGACCTTGTATCGAAAGATCTAGCAATGCAAAAGCAATTACGTTTAGAACAAGAAGAAAGAATTGAGAAACTAAGAGAAGAATCTAATCAAGCAGTCGAGGAAAAAGATGAACTATCAAAAAATGCAAATAAAACAGCTAGAGCACTAAAGATAGAAAAACAAAAAAAGGGAGAGCTCGCAGAAGAAATAGAAAAGCTCAAACTTGACATCCAACGCATGGAAGAAAAATTAAAAGGGAAAGACACAAAAATTCTACAATTAGAAAGAGAAGCAATAAAATTAGCACAAAAAGAAGAGCCCCAAACAAAATCACTCACAACACCCCCTCTCAATATTCCAAAAGTGGATGAGTCATCTGCACTAAAAATAAAAGAGCTAGAAGAAGCATTGTATGCGGCACAAATAGAAATGCAAGGGACTGAAATCGCAAAAGAAAATCTAGCTAAAGAAAAAGAAATACTAACAAGAGAAAAAGAGAGCCTAAGCGGAGAAAGGGATGAATTAGTAAAGTTAAATAAAACTTTAAAATCCGACATAAGTTCTTTGCGTGAACAACTTGAGGAAAAACAGGTAGATAATGCTACCCCCACATTGTTTGATGAACTCGCAAAACTAGATACTTTATCTCAGCTTCCTGAGCAACCTTTATCCAAACACCCTGAACAAAAAGAAGATATGGAGCAGAAACTAAAAGCACTAGAAGAAGAATTGAGGCTCTTAAAAGAACAAGCTGAAGAAATTGAACTTAGAGGCGAAGCACTTAAAGAAAAAGAAAGAATTCTAAAAGAAAATGATGAAGAATTAAAAAAGAAAGAAAAAGAATTACAGCGTGCCGCTGAAACATTAAAAATGAACGAAAGCATTCTTCAAGAAAAAGAAAATGCGTTCAAGCTCAGCATCAGTGAACAAGAAAAAATACTTAAACTACAAAGGGAAACCTTTGAAAAAGGACTCCAAGAAAAAATAGCTAAAGAAGAAGATGAACTTAAAAGGAAAGAAGAAAAACTTAAACAAGAAATGTTAATGCGTGAAAAAGAAGTTGACAAGCGTGAAGATGCAATTGGTAAAAAAGAAACTCTTTCTGAACAAAAAATCGCAGAAAGTGAGAGAAAACTTCAACAAAAAAGACGTCAACAAGAAGAAGATTTGTTAGAACGCGAAGAAGCACTTAAAAAGAAAGAACAAGAAATGTCTAAACGCGAAAATGCCGTTGGTAACCGCGAAGATGAAGTTGGAAGAATAGAAGCCCTTTCTGAACAAAGAATTAAAGAAACAGAAGAGAAACTTAAACAAAAAGGACGTGAACAAGAAGAAAACATGTTGGACCGTGAAAAAGAAATTTTAGAGAAACAAATGGATTTTGAAAGAAAAGCAAAACAAATCGATGAAAGCTTAAATCGTAAAACAGATGAATTGCAAGAGGCGATATTCAATCACGAAAATGTGCGCTTGGAGCAAGAAAAAGCGCTTCAAGAAAAACAAAGAGAACTTGAAGAGCAATTATTGGAACATTTAAAGACAAATAAACAAAGAGAAGAAGAATTTGACAAAAGAATGCGCGAGCAAGAAGATTTCTTCAGGCGTAAAGAACATGAACTCTATGAACGTGAACAAGCATTAAGAAAAAAAGAAGCTGTCTCTGAAGAAAAAAATCGTTCTGGCAAAAAAAAACCAGAAAAGGAAAAGAGAAGCGAAGATGCTGAACACATCATGAGCTCAGAAGATGAAATCTCACCGACAATAACCACGGCTTTTGATACTTCTTCTCGAGATCCTTCCCCTTCTGGTAGACACCGCTCACGACATGACCATCGAGGTCGTAAAAGAACAAAGCTTCATGCACGGGAAAATGAGAAAGACAGTAGAAAAAGAAATTACGAAAGAAGAATTCAAAAACAAAATAATATTTATCAAGGCCCAAACGCTCCCGAATCAACAAGTCGCGAAGGCGCTATGCAAAAAGCGGCACATTTAGCTGGTTTAACTCCCGAAGGTGTTGCCGGAGAGATCATTACTATTTATATTGTCAATCTTTTACAGTTGGTGTTTCAAACTCAATATCTCATTCAAAAAAAGCAATTTAAAATGGCGCAAGCTGCAGGTATTGCTTATGAGCCCCATGAAACAACAGGTCTGTGGCCGGAAGTATACCCTCTTGACGACCAAGGCCAACCTAATTTTCAAGCATTGCCGTATAAGGATGGAGAAGCACCTGTAGAAGCCATCATTGGCAATGGCTTAATACCCCCTCCTGATATTTATAGAGCACTAGGAGAACAATGGAAACAATATGAATTGCAAATGTGGGGAACAACTCACTCTACTGGACGTGATATCGCTTCAGATATGAGAGCCATGCAGCGTCCTAAATAATAGTTAGTAAATCTACTGTAAAAAATATACCTCAAACAACATCACGCTCTGTTGTCTGCCTTCAAATATGCATTAAAAATAATAGTCTTGTTCCTCATTTTTTAATTTGTTACATTAAGAAACTATCTAGTGTAAGCAGGCATGAAATAAATCCCTTATAGAAGAGCTAAACTCTAAGATAATGAGATAGCAAAAATTCTATCTACTCGCACACAGTTAAATACCATATTAATTCATCCAGGAAAAATTTCAGGCTATAAATAAAAATGATCTTTTCGCTTTCTTTTACAAAGCAGTTCGGTAAATTGTTGTCGAATAAATTTTGCCGCTGATTTTCCACCCTAACAAGGAATATTATTGTGGGACTTCTTCATTCTGAAAGTACGATCTCAGTATCACAGCTTGATAAAACCTATGCTGGTGGTTTTCATGCATTAAAAAATATTAACCTTGAGATCCAATCTGGCGAAATCTTTGCCCTGCTAGGACCTAATGGTGCAGGTAAAACGACTTTAATCAGTATTATTTGTGGATTGGTGAATCCTTCTAAAGGAAGAATTACTATACAAGGCCACGATATTATTACTGATTATCGAGCTGCGCGTTCACTAATAGGACTTGTCCCTCAAGAACTAACAACCGATATGTTTGAAACAGTTTGGGATACTGTTTCTTATAGTAGAGGCGTGTTTGGCAAACCTAGAAATAAAAAATATATAGAAGAAATATTGAAAAGTTTGTTTCTATGGGACAAACGAAACAACAAGATTATGACATTGTCCGGTGGGATGAAGCGTAGAGTGATGATTGCAAAAGCGTTATCACATGAACCGCAAATTCTTTTTCTAGATGAGCCAACCGCAGGAGTTGATGTAGAACTTCGAAAAGGAATGTGGCAACTTGTTCACGAGTTACAAAAATCAGGTGTCACTATTATTCTAACGACTCACTACATTAATGAAGCCGAAGAAATGGCTGATCGTATTGGGGTCATAAATCAAGGTGAACTCATTCTAGTTGATGAAAAAGATCATCTGATTAAAAAATTAGGTAAAAAAGAACTTCATCTAGAACTGGGTTATCCTCTTGATATGATCCCTGAAAGCCTGTCTCATTATGATTTGAAATTGTCTGAAGATGGAAAAACGCTTATTTTCACCTTTGATACCCAAAAACAAAACAATGGTGTAGCTGAATTACTCGAGCAGTTAAAGGCACAAGGAATAACTTGTAGCGATTTAGTCACAAAACAAAGTTCATTAGAAGAAATCTTTATTCAATTAGTGAGTAATAAATGAATTACAGAGCAGTGCTGGCAATATATCATTTTGAAATGAAACGAACATTCAGAACTATTGGACAAAGCATTGCCTCTCCTGTTATTTCAACAATGCTTTATTTTGTAGTTTTTGGTTCTGCAATCGGTTCTCATATCGCGGATATTGATGGTGTTAGTTACGGCGCCTTTATTGTCCCGGGGCTCATTATGCTCACGGTTCTGACAGAAAGTGTGTCTAATGCGTCTTTTGGTATTTATCTGCCGAGGTTCACAGGAACTATTTATGAAATATTATCAGCGCCCATTTCCTATATAGAAATTTTACTCGGCTACATAGGCGCTGCTGCATCTAAATCTATTATGGTAGGTCTCATTATCTTGCTCACTGCAGGTTTTTTCGTTGATCTGAAGATCCTCCATCCTCTTTGCATGTTGGCTTTTTTAGTCCTCACCTCTGTTTCTTTTAGTTTATTGGGTTTTATTATTGGAATATGGGCCGATGGTTTTCAGAAATTACAAAATATTCCTCTTCTTATTATCACTCCTTTATCCTTTTTAGGCGGCAGCTTCTACTCCATCAAAATGTTACCCCCCTTTTGGCAAAAAATTTCTTTGTCAAATCCCGTGGTTTATTTAATAAGTGGTTTCAGGTGGAGTTTTTATGGAACTTCAGATATTAGCATTGGCATAAGCCTCTTGATGATTTCATTGTTTTTATTTATGTGCATAACTATTATTGCTTGGATTTTTAAAACTGGATATCGCTTAAAGGCTTAATTGGTTAGTGAGAATGCTTTTAAGATTTCAATGCTATTGCAGCTATTGAGAGTGTTTTTTTGCTCAATGCGTTCGTTTAAAGAACGGCTACTGGGAGAACTATATTATCTTTATTCAAATCAAATCACATTACGGTACTTAGGAATACAAACTGCAAAGCTACCAGAGTCCTCATATTAAATGACTATGCACGTCAAGTCTTTTGCGTTCTCTCTTTTTTATCGTTTCATTTAAACCTTTATTCAAAGCCTTCTATTGCTATACATTGTATATTTTTTAAGATTTTGATTATTCAGTATTGTATTTATCTCTTGGGGTACTTTTATTTTTTTATCGTTTGGACAATCATGATGGGTAAGATATTGTGCAGTTAAATACTTGAGTGAGTTTAATTTTTCAATCCCAGCACTAGTTGCATCCACTTTTTCAAAGGTTTCAATTCCACTTTCCGTTTTTGGTAGCCCTAGTTTAACAAGTGTGTTGAGCACATTTACCCGACATGCTTGTCTCAAAAACTTCAAAAACTCACGAATATGCGATTCATTATTAGGATCAAAAGCTATTTGATGTTCAAGATTAAGGTAACGAAATTGGGTAAGTTGATTGATAAGCACTATTAATTCTTGATAAGTCACCTTTTTTATCTCGGGAATATCAGAAAACGATTTCGAAAAAGAAGAGACAGACAAACCATATAAGGAATATATTAAATTCTCAATAAACGGAACGGCTTTTGGCACAACACCCAGAAAAAGTCTTGAAATAGGAATGGTAAATACGCAAGACATCGTCCAAGTATAATATATAAAACTAGGAATCGAGGTTAGATCACTATAACTTATAATGGTAAGCGACAATGCTAAACTTGATGCTGCTGAAAGCCCTAATAAAATAGATTCATCGGAGAGCCATCGGATCCGCAACGTTTTACTGCTTATTGCATGCAATGCTGTAAACAGTTTTGTTACTTTGTCGTTTAACATAAACATCCTTATTTGTTAATCTAAGTCTAAACATCTAACGACAAAGCGATTGAAATTTAACTATACTTACTTCTCATTCTTGCTTTCTCTCTCGAGAGATCGGCAGGCGTTCCAACATAGAACTCATCTTTATTATGATGGGATTGAAAATCTGCCAACCCTATAGGCCTTGTGGTTTTTTCATCCTCTTCTTTTATATTTTCCACCGTTGCTTCGTCTGTCTTCTTTTTATAATGAAAATTCCTTAAAAATTGTGCTTCAGGCGTTAATGAAATTGGCTCTGATTTTGGGACAGGCCTCGCCGGAATCGCTATTGCTAATGAAAGATCACTTTTTTTTGTAGGGTCTAATATTGAAGAATCTTGCGCAGCACCATTCTTAGGTGAATGTTTCATTATGAATTTCCCCTTATATCAAACAAACAACCGTGTATATGCTTTACTAGATGTAATTATTCTACAATGATACAAACACAAGAAAAAGCTGTTATTACATAATGTACCAGCATAATGTGATTTTATTCAGACTAAAGATATCTGTTCTTGAACTATCGCGCCAAAGCAAATAGTTGTTTTTCAACTTTTTACTTGTGATTCATAAAAAGCTATTTTCTGTCTGGTCTGGGCAATAACCTGATCAATCTCTCGTTCTATCATCGCCGAAACAGGAGAAAAGCGACTGTTTAGTAAAAATCTCAAAGTCCATTCTTTTAAATTTGAGCGATACTGTCTAAAAGCTTTCGTATATTCAAACAATAAACGTGCATAAGCGATATCTACTTTAGATGGTTGAGTCACCCGATTTGATAAAATGGTAGGAAAAGCCTCACGCATCTGGGCAGATTTTCCCGTTGCATTACGACCATAAGATAAAGCGAACTGTACAATTTCCACTACCGAAATGCGTTTAAATACATGAACTGCTTGATAATAATTCTGCAGTTTAGTCTCCTCAATTGGCGTTAACCCACTGGTGCGCAACTTTTTAATATCTTCCAGATAGTGCGTGACAAGCGTATCAAGAGCATAACGTTTTTTCATAAAATCAAGATCTATCATTTTTATTTACCTTGCCACAATCAATGTTTTCACATTTGCCATCTTTGAAGTATAAACGGTATTACCTGTTACTTAATTGTAAGAATAAGCAGCTGAAAAAAATCACTTATTTTCCAGTGATATAACATTGCCAAGAACGTCCTGACAAAGGCTTTTCACTAGCGGATGAAATAGCGCTAACGCTTCTAGCTCATCAATATTTTTCACCCATCGGTACCCTCTCCCATGGCCTTTTTCTGTCGTTTTAACATGAACAAAAAAACTAAAAACTGGTTCGGGTGTTACAATTTTTGCAGGAAAACTTTGTGCCCATAAGATCTTGTCAAAATGCAAATGATTTATCCACGTTTTTTGTTTTATATGCAAATATAAAACATTTCTCCAATCCTCACCTGGATGGACTTCATGCCCGCAAAAAAACCAATTTCCTTGCGCAATTTGCTGTTGTGTTAGCATCACCCCCAATTCGGGATGATTCACGACTCCTATTGCATAAACACGATGTAACTGCATGCATCCTCTTATCGGTTTTAACAATGTTTTCTTTTGCAACTAAGGGCTATAATGTTAGACAAGGAGGGATAGATAAAGTTTGAAAGTGGATGGTAAAAATGTCATACGGTAGCAGCCTTATTCAGGAATTAAAAGACAATGGGATCACCCATCAAGGTGTTCTTGATGCAATAAAAAAAGTTCCCAGAGAAGCATTTATTTCATCGGATCTACAGTATCGGGCCTATGATAATACGGCTCTTCCTATTGATAGCAAGCAAACCATTTCTCAACCCTACGTGGTAGCGCTGATGACTCAAAGCTTATTTGAACACCCTCATCCACAAAAAATCTTAGAAATTGGCACAGGTTCTGGTTACCAAGCAGCTATCTTGGCAACTCTTTTTAAAGAAGTTTGGACAATAGAAAGAATTGAGCTGCTACATTTAAAAGCAAAAAAAGTATTAACTGAATTGAAGTTTAATAATGTTCATTTTAAGTTAGGCGATGGGACCTTAGGGTGGCCTGAAGCGGCCCCTTTTGACGGCATTATCGTGACGGCAGCAATTACAGCGCCTCCCTCTGCCCTCATGGAACAATTAAGTCCCAATGGCGGTATCATGGTGATCCCTCTAGGGGCTTATCATCAAGTACAAAAACTAACTATACTTGAGCGAAATCAAAATGTAATGACTCAAAAAGTGGTAGAGCTTGTTTCATTTGTCCCTCTGATTGCTGATCATAAAATTTCACCCAACGCGAAATAGCATGCGAATACTTATCTATTCGTTGTAATGCATGTTTAAAATTCTTATTTTACAAATATCGAACAAGCGGTATATCTTATTTGTATACTTCATTGAAACGAGAACCTTTTGCTGCGATAAACCTGAAAATCTTATCATAGCAAAAGTAGAGCACCCTCTGATTTCACCTTAAAGAAGGAAAATGCTTTGAAAACCAACATTTTTCTTGCAGCCTTGCCTACTTATGACAATCGTTTAACCCTTACACAGAAAATTAGTCTGTGTGAGGCTAAACGCTCTCCATTAGTGCGAGTACAATGGACGCACACGAATGATCTTCACATTACTATCGGATATATTCCAGCCGTTCAAGTAGCAGATCTGAGAACGATTGCCGTTGGTATGTCAAACGTATCACAGGCAAGTCCTTTTATGGCAAATATCGAAGAAATTAAGCTTTATGGTACTGCGATTGTATTAAGACTAGAACCTTACCAACAATTGCTTACCATCCATAAAAAAATGAATCTGAAATTAATGGAAGTAACCCAGAGCCAATACCAATTTCAGGTAAAAGGACGCTTTGATCCCCATCTTACTATTGGGCGTCTTCGTAATATCAATGCGCTGAATCCTTTGCATAAACATCAATTCTTAAATATGATTACTGAACAATTCAAAGGATATTCCTTTCTTATCCAACAAGCAGCGTTATTACGACGAGCGCCGGAACATTCAACCCCTGCCTATCAAAGCATCCAGCTTTACCCCTTAAGAGGTTAGGGGAGATGGGTTAAGTGGTTTCTTTTCTTCAGTATTAAAAGAAGAAAAAGGCTCTATCTTTGCTTCTTCTATTTGTAAACGCACTCTCAATACCTTTTGTTTGTCTTTATCATACACTGTCAAAAAAGATGTCTGACAAAATTCTTGCAGCAAGGATTGGTCGATATTTTCAGCAAATATAACAGTATTTTTATCATCAAAATTAAATTGCTTTAATTTCTCAGCGAGTAAATTTTGTAATTTCTTTTGAGGAGAATTTGCTTTTTCTCTATCTTTTGCATGAATCCAGGGCACCCGCTTACCTATACGCGAATTTACTACTTTTTCTTGCAAAACATCACCATACTGGCCGAGTTGGATGATTTTTTGGGTATACCAACGCTTATTGTAAGCGGCATATAATCCACTTGCAGTTGCAAAAGCAAAATTCCATAAATAGGCGCCAGTTTTATCGACAAAGTCCCATAGCGGATCAATTTCAGGGATGGGTTCAGGTTCTGGAATGGGTTCAGGCGAAAAATACGATATCACATTAGGTGCATAGTAAAGACCTACGGCAGCAGTCATTATGACAGCAGCATGAAAGTAGGTAAATCGTATAGGCGCATTTAAATAGCCGTATACCTTTTTAATGCCCGAAAAAAAACCCATGATGCGTGTCCTCATTCACTTAATACTTGATCAGCCGAAGCTTACTTATTAAGACAAAACACGCATTTTAGTTAGCTTAATTAATTATTCAAGGAATAAAGGCACCAAATGGGCTAAATAGTGGACGAATTACCACATAAATAGCTCTAAGCACTTTAATCAATGCAAATGTTGTGAAGGACTTGGAAGTGCCAACAAAATGAGATCGCTTAATAAAGCACCATATTCATCTTGTGGATCTGCACTTTTCTCAACATTCATTAATTGTGATTTAGGTAGTGTCAGACTTATTTGGTTTTCTTTAGGAGGAATATCATCTGTAACATCAATCAAATTTTCTTTATTCATTATAAAACCTCTTTACTAGGCGACCAACCCATTCAATAATGAGATCGCTTTTTTTGTTCTTTTCAGTCGCCTAACGGCAATTCTTTGTGAATTACTCAAGTGTAAAAGCTAAGCTTTTATTTGGGATGAAGTGAAGAATGATCCCTCTTCATAATCTCTATGGCTTTGCTTTACTTCCTGGCCACCTGATATTTTTTTTAGTGTTAACAGGAGGAGAGTGACTAATTCGTACACTTTATCCAATTAAGCTTTACTTGTCCAAGGGCTATTTCGTAACCGAAAACGCCAAGGTAAATCACGATGTTCCTCAGCATAATCTATTCCTACTCGACAGCTAGCTATAATATCTTTTTTAGATACCACAATCTTTCTGTCTTCAATCCAGATCGGTTCATTTGTTAGCAAACTTCCATCATTTCTTTTGGTAATTCCTAATGCCTGAGAAAGGATCCCAGGCCCTCCCGTTAATCGATGGGATATCCCTTTTAACATTCGACGCTTTAACATTGTTGGGATCCCGTCGACAGGCTCGATAGCTCTAACTAAAACCGCATGCGGAATGTTTTTTGGACCTGTGACAATATTGAATAAATGATGTAATCCATAGCACAAATAAATGTATGCCACTCCTCCTTCTGCATACATGGTTTCAGTGCGACTTGTCCGCCGGTTGTTATAAGCATGCGAAGCTTTATCCTGGGCACCATGATAAGCCTCCGTCTCTACGATGATCCCAGCTGTCACTTCATGGTTAAAAGAGGTAACTAAAACCTTGCCAAGCAAGTCTTTGCTTAACGCCAAAACATCCTCGCTAAGGTAATAACTTCTAGGTAGTATACGTGCAGACATCTAAAAATTTCCTGAAGAAAATGACCAATTATTGTAGCGATTAAAGTTGTTTAGGTAAAAAACTTTATATTTTTAATTAAATCCAATAAATTAACTATTTCCCTGAAAATGACAAGGTGCTTGTAGAGTGAGTTGATGCTCCTCTTAAATAAAAGCAAATTATCTGACTTTTTATGATATATACCCTATGGGATAATCCTTTATAAGAATTGCGGAAAGTAAAGCTAAAGTGTTTACTCAAAACAGAATCAAGTTATAATCAGCAACGCCAGAAAAATGGGACTAACTAAGGTTACCTACCCTATGCCGATGCATACACAGATGTTAGAAAATATTCATGCATTGCTAGACTTTAACAATGTGCCAAAGTCAAAAGCTGAGCGTGTGAAGTACTTTTCAACTGCATTTGGACTTTCTATAGAAGAAAGTGAAAGTCTTCTAGACGGAGAGCGCGTGCCCAATAAAAAGCTACTAAAAGAAATTGCCGATAAATTTGAAGTAGACGCACACTGGTTATTACAGAGTTAACGTGACAAATCCATCCTCCCCTAATGAATATTTTGAATTACCTTTTAGTCGTAGTGATCTTCACCCTGATCCTATTGTTCAATTTTCAACTTGGTATGCGCAAGCAAAGGCTAAAGGGGAAATAGAGCCTAGTGCTATGTCTCTAGCAACTGTCAATAAAAATTATGACATCTCTGCTCGAATGCTGCTTTTGAAATCCTTTGATAATAATGGTTTTGCTTTTTTTACCAATTATTCCAGCCCTAAAGCACAGTCTCTGAGCGAAATTCCAAAAGCAGCCATGGTATTTTGGTGGCCTTTATGCCAACGACAAGTCAGAATCACTGGAAATGTCGTTTTACTTGATGACAAGCAATCTGATGAGTATTTTAATCAACGCAGCAAAGCTTCCCGTATTGCAGCAATGATATCAAAGCAAAGCGCTGTTATTCCCAACAGGGAATACCTCATAGAGCGCTTTCAATCACTAAGCCAGGAAAAGACAAACACTGAAATCACACGCCCTTCCTTCTGGGGTGGATATTTACTTCAACCCGAATGTCTTGAATTCTGGCAAGGCAGAGCTCACCGCTTACACGATAGATTTCAATATACAAAAAACCCTAATGGTTGGGAAATTGTACAACTCTCCCCTTGATTTTGAACACCCACTTGCTTAGGTTAATTTATTAGCTCACTTTAAAAAATAGACTGCAGCGTTTAATTATTTATAATGCTTATAAGTCATTCACAAAAAGAAGCATTACCGATGCGAGTTGCCATTCCAAAGGAAATTACAGAAGCTGAACAGCGTGTTGCACTAGTACCACAATTAGTAGCTACTCTAACACGCTTAGGGTGCACGGTTCTCCTCGAAAAAGGAGCAGGACTTGGAGCACATTATACTGACGATAAATATCAAGGTGTTGAATTTTTCAATGATGCACCCAGTCTTTATCAAAATGCAGATATTATTCTAAAAGTTGAAGCACCTTTCAAAGAAGAAATCACACATTTAAAAGAAGGCGCCATTGTAATTGGTATGCTTTCTCCTCATCGTTTTCCTGATCGTGTTGAAGCAATGCGTGCTAAACATATCACGAGTTTTGCGATTGAGCTTGTCCCTAGAATTTCACGTGCTCAAACTATGGATGCGCTTTCTTCCCAAGCAACCGCAGCAGGTTATAAAGCCGTTTTAATTGCAGCAAATATGTTGGATCGTTTTTTCCCTATGCTAACTACTGCTGCAGGCACTATTCGTCCAAGCAATGTTTTGATCATTGGTGCCGGGGTTGCGGGCTTACAAGCAATTGCTACGGCTAGACGCATAGGCGCAACAGTAAAAGCTTATGATATTCGTAGCGCAGCACGAGAACAAATTGAATCTTTAGGCGCAAAGATGATCAATATTGATGTAAAAGCTGAGGGTGCCGGTGGTTATGCTCGCGAATTAACTGAAGAAGAAAAGCAAAAGCAACAAGAGGTCTTATTCGAAGCTGTTGCAAAAGCAGAAGCTATTATTAGCACGGCCTTAATTCCTGGTAGAGCTGCGCCTAAAATTATTACTGCAAAAATGGTCGAAGCAATGGCACCTGGCTCCGTCATTGTGGATACAGCAGCGATTGCAGGCGGAAATTGTGAACTCACTCAGCCTAATCAAACCATTATTCACCAGGGTGTCAAAATTTGCGGCCCAACCAATCTGGCGAGTATGGTCGCGCAAGACGCCAGCAACATGTATGCTAAAAATCTTGTCAGCTTCTTAGAGTTATTTGTTAAAGAAGGCAATATCAGTATAGATTGGAACGATGAAATTCTTGCCCAAAGCGTCCTTACCTTTGATGGCGAAATAAAGCATCAGCCCACTAAAGAGCTAATACAAGGTATGAAATCATGATAGATGGCTTCATTATTTTCCTCTATATCTTCACTTTAGCAGCCTTTACAGGATATGAAGTGATTAGTCGCGTCCCAGTTATCTTGCACACCCCTTTAATGTCTGGCACTAATTTTATCCATGGCATTATTTTAATTGGGGCCATGATAGCGCTTGGTCAAGCCAATACCTTTATCGAGCAATTGATAGGTTTCTTTGCAGTTTTAATTGCAACTATCAACGTTGTCGGTGGTTTTGTCGTCACAGAACGAATGTTAGAGATGTTTAAAACAGAGCGTAAAACGAATGAATAATTTAATCCAACCTATTTATCTAGGCACTGCCATTTTACTCATCCTTGGCATACGCAAAATGTCATCTCCTAAAACTGCCAAAAATGGGATCACCTATGCAGGCTGGGGAATGCTCATAGCGATTTTAGTCACTTTTCTTCTGCCTAATATTCATGGCGTATGGAACCATATTTTAATTCTAAGTGGTATTGCAATTGGTACTTATATTGGCTGGACTTCAGGCAAGAAAGTGCTCATGATCAATATGCCACAAATGATTGCACTCTATAATGGTATGGGCGGCGGTGCAGCAAGTGCCATTGCAGCCATCGAGTTGATGAATCATCATACTGATATCACCACACGTTCTTTAGCCGTATTAGGCGCCATTATCGGTACCATTTCTTTTAGTGGCAGCATCATCGCTTTTGCAAAACTGCAAGATCTCATGAAACGAGTCATTATATTGCCCAAGCATCAGCTGGTGAATGTTGGACTCGTGCTAGCGGCGCTTGTATTTGGTTGCTTCATCTTATTTTCCTCTCATAGCACAGCCTTTTTACTTCCTTTCTATATATTACTATTTATCTTAGGCATCACCTTCACTATCCCAATTGGTGGTGCCAATATGCCTATTGTTATCTCTTTGTTTAACGCGATGACAGGGCTTGCAGTAGGTTTTGAAGGGTTTGTACTTAACAATAACGCATTAGTCATTGCAGGAACGGTCGTTGGCGCATCAGGTACGTTGTTGACCCAGTTAATGGCCAAAGCGATGAATAAATCTGTTTCTTCTATCTTATTCTCTTCCATTAACAGCACTGAGCAGGCCTCAACAGAAACCTCTACTGGCAGCTTAAAACCTATTGAAGTAAGCGACGCAGCTGTCATGATGGCATATTCTAATAAGGTCATTATTGTTCCTGGCTATGGAATGGCGGTAGCACAAGCTCAGCATAAAATTTGGGAATTAGCTCAACAACTTGAACAACGCGGCGTTAGCGTGAAATTCGCTATCCATCCCGTGGCGGGTCGCATGCCTGGGCATATGAACGTTTTGCTAGCAGAAGCAGGTGTCCCTTACGATAAATTGCTAGATTTAGATGAGGTCAATTCAGAATTTGCGACCGCAGATACTACTCTGGTGATTGGTGCAAATGACGTGGTAAATCCCTCGGCTAAAAACGATACATCCAGCCCTATTTATGGAATGCCGATTTTAGATGCACAAGCCTCACATAACGTACTTATCATTAAGCGTGGTCAGGGCAAAGGTTTTTCTGGGGTAGAAAACAGTTTATTTACGATGGACAATTCACGCATGTTATATGGCGATGGACAAGATGTGGTGAATAAACTTGTTCAATCCATTAAATCTTTGTAGAGTAACTCATGAAGAGCATCAAGAAAAAAGAACCCATTCCACAGGGTGATTATATGCACACAGCGACGCCAGCAGATACCGCTGGTGATGATAATTACCGAGAGGGTAATCTTTTCGATTTAACTGCTCTTGATGAGGCTTTGAAAATTAGCAACCTCGAGCAAATGGATCCTCTCGTTCCCGCCGGCGAAAAAACGAAACCTGAAAATGCTGAGCAATCAGAACTTACTCCTGCGGCTGAAAAAAAGAAAAAAACGGCCTCGCTTGATTTAACTAGTTTTGCTCTCTCCTCCCCACCTCTACATGCTTACAAGAAAACCTTAAGCATGAGTTCTTTGCATCGAGATTCCAATTTCCAAAGACCGCTACAAGCAAAGGCAAGAAGCAAAACGCTTCCAGGGGATTCTTCTCCCCCACTTTTCACGCTTATGTATGATGCGACAACATCTAGCGCAAACAATCCTGTTGCAGAAAAAATCTACCAACGCGAAAAAGAAAAGTACAATGAAAGTACGTTTTTGAGTTTAGTAAAACACCATGAAAATGACACTTATCATCTGCAATCTAACCATAGTCATTCACCGATAGTGCCAGATGGCACTTACGCTTATGTGATCATGCCTAATAATGACGGCATGTTAGAATTACGTCTTGGCAAAAAAAATCATTTTTACGTCGCAGAAAAATCTCGTCACAAAGTCGTTGCCGCTGGAGACATTCATTTCACTAAACTCACCCCAACTTCTGCTACATCCGATCTTGATTGGATCACTGATTTTTCCGGTGGTTATCATATTGAAGAAAACGATGCTGAATTTCTAGCACCAAAAAGAGAATCGATTAAGCATGCCATTGTTAAAGTAGGCTTGCCGCTAGATAAGTTCCATTTCTTCAAACCGAAGCATGATACCCCATCAGGTCGCCGCACACCTCCTTAGACTTTACGCATATAACTTCACAAAGTTAGCTCATAAAATTAGGCTTTCCACTCAAATAAGCACTATTCCGACCACACTCACTATAAATCAGACCAGTAGTCTGCGCCTTCATTGAAAACCAGAGGAGGTATTTGAAATAATATTTATAGCGTAATTCTTAGGAGTATTTACACCATGTTAGATGGTAGCAATGAACAAAACATTACCTTGGCTAAACCTGTTATTGATGCACTCAAAAAGCCTGTATCTTTAGTTCAAATTAAAAATGAACTTAAAAATATCATTGCTATCTTAGAAAACATGAGTCATTTTGAAAGCCATATAAAAGTCTTAAATCAGCAATTAAAGCAACTCTTGATAGATGATGAAGAAAACAAGGAATCACTAGAAGGCATTGAAGGTAGCATCAAAAAGCTTGAAATTAGCAGCGCACAAAATTGTTTGCAAATTGCTTTTAGCCAGCTAGTAAGAAAATACAAATTAGTTTCGCTAAACGAAATCCGTAAAGCTTTAAAGGGAAGCATTTCCCTGAAAACGACAGAAAGACTGTATCAAATTTTTGGGCTCTTGCATGTTTATCTGAATAAGATGAAAGAATTTTATGAAGATCTTCCCATGAGTGAGACATTAGAAGATATACTAAAACATTTAGCTTCAGAAAATTTTAGCCTGGACGCTATTAATGCTTTCATTAAAAAGTCCAAAGTTGAATACAAAGATCGCAATGAGGAAAATGAACGTTTAAATTCTAATATTTATCGTTTACAAAATGAAGTGAGGATATTGGGATTACGTTTAGAAAGCCATCAAAAAGCTTTAGCAACATACAATACGCCAACGACGATGTCGGCTGACTCTATTGTTGAAAACATCAAGAAATCATTAACTATTGAAGAGCTCCAAGAAAAAATTAAAGAAATAGAAGCGCTTATTGTAAAAAGAAAAGAAGAAGTTCCCAATGAAATTGCAGCAATAGAACTAGTCATCATTGAAAGTGACGAGAGAATTAAAGCATGGGGAAGTGATAGAGCTTTTTTAGCAGAATACTTCGCTAATATTTTAACACTAGAAAATGATTTTAACGTATTGTTTGATGCAGAATCTTCTCAATTTTTAACGATGCTTGATGTAGCACTCAGCTCTGCTAATACAGTGCGAGAAGAAAATGAAGATGAAACCTGGTCAGGAGAGGATTTTGAATTAAATGATGAAGAAGATCTTCCACTGGTAAGCAAGCAAAAGAAAATTGGTGCAAACAATACATCTCCCTTATTGACAGATAGTAGTGAAGATTGGACAAAAGAAAGTGGAATATCATCATTTACTCCCTTAAAATTAATGCCCACACCAACCAATCAATCCGCTGCCACGGTAGCTTTTCCTGTAGAAACCGAAGAAGAAGAAGATTGGTCTAAAGAATTTGATTCACAAGCTCCAAAGATTTTGAAACTTGTCACGTTATCTCAAAATACCGACAGGACGTCTAAACCAAAGCCTTTGCAAATAGATATAGGTAGCGAAAAAGAGAACCATGGAAGTATGACCATTTTTTTAGAAAACGATGAAAGCTGGGATACTGAACTTGGTCTTACTGAGCAATTTCAAGACATGGAAATTGTTCCGAAATCTAATGGTTTAACCCATTCTTTTGACGCAAGCAGAGCGAAAATGTTATCTGCAAATGATTCAAAAGATACTGTTGACGAAACAGAGGTAGAAACTGAGCAAGTGTTTCAAACGACACGGAATACATACTCTCCTTCAGGAAATACTTATAGCTAACCCTCCTCTAAAGCGATCATGGTACCTGTTTGAAACTCAGCGTTATGATCGCTTTTTATCCTATCTATGCCTTCTTTAAAGAAAATTTAAAGCTTATGCGATTTTGACCGATAAAGGCTGTATAAATTTAAATTTCTACTGCGGCCACCATTTTTTTTATACTGTAAAAAATTGCATTGAAGAGGACATGCCATGAGAACGCCACTCAGTGTACTGCTTAAAGACAAAGGAAGTGCAATACATCACATTTCAGCACAAGCAACCATTCATGAATGTATCGTTAAGCTAAACGAGTTTGGCGTAGGCGCACTGCTTGTCATAGAAGGCGAAAAATTAATCGGCATTATTAGTGAGCGTGATATTATTCGCAAACTCATTGGAAACAAATCTGATCCCGCCAAAGCGCAGGTTGCTGATTTGATGACCCATGATCCTCTCACCGTTCCACCTACCATGACTGTGCAAGAAGCAATGAAACTTGTGACAGAAAAACGCTTTAGACATTTGCCCGTTGTTGAAAATGGCAAGCTGTTAGGTGTCATTTCCATTGGTGATTTAACACGCTGGGTAATGTTGCAACAAGAATATGAAATTGCAGCATTGACTGGATATATACAGGGAACATAGGCATCATATTTAGCAATGCCATATCGCTTAATTGAGAAAACACAATTTTACTACGAGCTACATGGTGAAGGAGAAGCACTTGTATTCATCCATGGATTAGGCGCAAGTACTCAAGATTGGGAAGCGCAAGTTGCTTTTTTTGAAAAAAAATATCAAGTCATCACTTTTGATCTACGCGGACATGGTAAAACTGATAAACCAGAAGAGCCCTATTCTGTTCAACTATTTGCTATCGATGTTGCGAATGTGATCCGTTCTCTTTTAGGGGAACGTACGGTACATATTATTGGCCACTCGCTAGGTGGAATGGTTGCCTTTCAACTCACGCTAGATTCACCGGAACTTGTCAAAACTCTAACTATCATCAATAGTGCTCCAGCTGTTATTTTACCTAGAATGCGCGACCATTTGTTCTTTTACATGCGGATGATCAACATTAAATTATTTGGTATGCACGCGTTGGCTGCACATTTAGCGAAACTCTTATTTCCTCGTCCTGAACAAGAAAATTTGCGTGAAGTTTTTATCAAAAGATGGTCAGAAAACGATCCCAAAGCCTATCTCAATTCATTACGTATGTTTAGAGGTTGGAATGTTATGCATAGGCTAACGGAAATAAAATGTCCTACGTTGATTGTGACAGCTGATCATGACTACAGCCCTATTACTTTCAAAGAATTATATACAAAATTAATCCCTAATGCAGAGTTAGCAGTAATTAAAAACTCTTGGCATATGACAAATTTAGATCAACCAGATGCGTTGAATGTTGCTTTAAACAATTTTCTTGAGAAACATAGCGGGATTATTGAATAGAGTTTTGAGCTGCATGCTCTCTAGTCTGACGAGCTAGAGAGCATTCAAAAAGCTAAAGATTAGCTTTTTTCAACTTTGCCACCTTTGTCGGTGCATTCTTTTTCAGAGCTGGTCATTACATAGCCTTTACCTTTGCAGCTGTTTTGACCTTTGCAAGCGTTGTTAGCGGTCTTACAAGCGCTTTGGCCTTTACAAGCATTACCACCTTCGCATTTTACATTTGCAGCACCAGCTTCAGTAGTGCCAGTAGCAAAAGTTGCGGTTGCGAATAAAGCGCCTACTGCAGCAGCAAGTATCATCCCAGATTTTTTCATGTTGATCTCCGTTTTGTATACAAAAAGTCAGCATCTTTTCTCTAACACCACAGGTTAACGCCATGGCATCACTATGTTTACAGGTAAACCTACGCCGGTCAATAGGATAAGTCGACGATCCAGGCTTACATCGAATTTATTTTTCTAAAAAAGTCTTCATTTTTTTAACCTATTTAATTTTATATTTTATCGGCTTAGCGCTTCTGCTTTGCAACTTCATTCTATATCTTCAAAAGCACAATGACTGATTGCAGCCAGGTGAGCCATTCACAGGTAAAGGCGTAGGCGAGGAGGCCTTAGCTATCGCCTTATCAAATAACTGATTGACTTTACTCAACAAAGATTGTAAATTACATAACTAGTAATTAGTAATTCTTGGTATAACAAGCCCCTATACTCAAAGCATTAAATATAAGCTCCGCTTAAATCTACTCGAGTATAAACACCCCCAGACTATCCTTACTTGTTAGACAAAGATAACTATTCATCATCCACTGAGATGAGCTAACAAGACTTTAATTTACCTTAATTTTGGATCCATTCATGACCAGTTTTAAAGAATTCGGACTTTCTGCCGCCTTAGTACAATCACTTGAACGTTCACGTATTACTGTGCCCACTCCAATACAAGAACAATCAATTCCTTTAGCAATGCAAGGGCATGATCTTTTAGCCTCAGCCCAAACAGGGACAGGTAAAACAATTGCCTACTTGTTGCCCCTGGTCACAAACTTACTTGATTCAGCGCGAGGAACTGCATTGATTCTTGCGCCAACAAGAGAGTTGGCTGACCAAATACGGAACTCCTTGCAAATGTTATTAGGACGAAAATCATCGCAGTCCGATATCGCATTGTTAATAGGCGGCGCACCTATCTTTAAACAATTCATGGCGCTAAAAAGACATCCTCGTTTTATTATCGGTACACCAGGCCGAATCAACGATCATTTATCTCGCGGTACGCTCAATTTACGTGAAACCCGATTTCTTATTCTTGATGAAACAGATCGTATGCTAGATATGGGATTCAGCGAAGATTTAGATAAAATCGTTAAGCATTTACCGACTGAACGTCAGACACTCATGTTTTCTGCAACGATGCCTGCAAACATTGTAAAATTGTCACAGAAATACTTAAACAATCCTAAGCATGTTGCTATTGGTGAAACGACTCAACCTGCTGCCAAAATTCAGCAAAAAATGTTACAGACCTCCTCTGGAGACAAATATACCAACTTGCTGAGAGAGCTCGATGAACGAGAAGGCTCTGTTATTATCTTTGTTAAAACGAAAATTAGCGCTGCGCATTTGGCCGATAAATTAAAACGACAAAACCATAGTGCTGATGCTATCCACGGTGATTTAAAACAGCGTAAACGCGAAGAAGTGATCCGTTCATTTCGTAATAACAAAAATCGCATTATGGTTGCAACCGATATTGCTGCTCGTGGTTTAGATATTCCTCATATCAAACATGTTATTAATTATGATCTTCCACAATGCGCTGAAGATTACATTCATCGAATCGGTCGAACTGGCCGAGCAGGCATGGAAGGTTTTGCTATCTCCTTCGTTTCTCCTGGCGAGAATCGTAAATGGCAAGCGATTTATCAAATGGTCACTTATGGCAAAACCACGCATGAAGGCGGTAATGGTCCACGACATCGTAGGGGTTCCTCCTCTGCTGCTGGCAAACCACCAAGACGCCATCATCGTCCTGACCGTGAAAGATCTTCTTCTCATGGCGCGCCTAATGGCAAATCTGGGAAACCCTTCCACCGTCGTCATCGTGATGGCAAAGATAGTCGTTCAAGCAAACCGGCAGAGTAATTCATAACATTCTTTCCGCTCCCCTCTCCCGTTTCGGGGGAGGGTTAGCTTGCTCTGCCTAGCTTCCTCGAACGAAAACAAATCTCGCCATGTGCGCTTCTCCCTATTCACATAACAGCCCCCTCTCCGCGAGAGCTACCCTTTTCACTTCTCTTTCATTCATCATTCATTATTTGATAAGATGCCACCCTTTTGAGTTGGCGCAATAAAATGAATAAAGGTCCGCACAATGAATTTTCGGAGGAAGAAAACATTCCTTCTTCAAACACGTCCCCCATTGCTCTTGGATGTTCTGAAGCCTTGGAAAATAATCCGCTCGACGAAGTCCTTGATCAATCCAAAGATTATTTAAATACTTCTATGGAGTCTTCCCTCTTTCCTTTCAACTCATGTACTTCATTGGAGGAGCTATCTCAAGTACATTACCCAGCCATGCTGTATTTGCAACTGTTAAAGGCTCGTTACCAACGGGCAAACACTTACCTAATGCCAAGTATTGAGCATGATGAAGAAAGAGATGAAGCCGATGAGCATCCCTCAGAGAGGGAAAGAGGCAAAAAAAGAAAGCGAATTTTTTAAAGTTTCCCCTTCGAATATAAAAATGCCGCGATGCGCCAAAAGGCCCAACGCGGCATCTTAAAAAGCTAATTATGCAGCTTTAGCTTTTTTTACTCTTCTTTTACGAGCAGCTGCTCTTGGCTTTTTAGCCGCAGTGCTCTTCTTCGCAGCTTTTCTTACCCGTTTTTTAGGCTTAGCAGCAGCTTTCTTTACTGTCTTACGCTTTTTAGCGACAGACTTACGAGCTGGTGCTTTTTTAGCAGCTGTCTTACGTTTAGCAGTTGTTTTGCGAGCCTTTTTGGGCGTTGCTTTAGCAACTTTACGCTTTGCAGCGGTCCGTTTCTTAGCAGCCTTAGGCTTAGCGGTAGATTTACGTCCTTTCGATGCTGGTTTCTTGCGAGCAACCATCTAGCTTCTCCTCAATACTAGGGTAACTACCTCAAACTTAGCACATAAAATTAAAAAAATAAAATTTTATCAACTATTTCTTTCTAAAAAGATAAATTTTTTTATTATCGTAATAAAGTGAGACAGAAATAAATGACTTTTTGTCTCAAGTTCTCAAATACATTGACGACTAACCACGCAAATGCATCGATTTTGTTCTGCTCGCAACCACTTGGTTTTGTCGTAAATCATTTGATAACGATTCACTACATTCTTGTTTTTTCTGCTTGAGATATAAAGGGATGAAGGCAGAAACCGATTCAGATGGCAAAAGGGGTTCAATATGATGACTTGAGCGATTTGAGTTAGGTATTTCTGGCTTAGCCTGCTTTTTTCCAAACAATCCTTTTAATACATCAATACCCAATTCAAAGATCGCCGCCCCAATTCCCAATAACAAACCAATCCCCTTCAACACAAATGAAACAGTTTTATTTGCTACCCATTTTGTAAAAGGCACAACATGAGTCATCAGCGTCTTAAGAGAATGCCCCAAATGAGATAGGACAATTCTCCCTAAGTGATAAAAGTCTTTGGCTATATCAACAATTCCATCCTTTAAGAAAACAAAAATATCTCTGGCTATACGAGCGAGTTGCTTAATGAACAGCGGTATATGCTTGATAAAGTAATAAGCATCGCCGGCTATTTTGCGTAATATAGGACCGGCATTATTAAATAGATATTGCCCCAACCTGCCCAATGCTTTAACTACTTCAATTGCAAAATCTTTAATGCCGATGATGACGGATTTTACCAAATTGAATGTACTTTTAATCAGCAATTTCATGAAGTCAAAACTACCGCGTAAAAACTTTACTACCTGATTGGCGGCCAAATGAAGAAATGTAGGAAGTTGCACAATGATATATTTTAATCCCTGCGCCATTTTTTTTACTGCTTGCCAACATCCGTTTAATAACTTGCCGGCTAATTCATAGCCTAACCAAAAACCTCTGACCAAAAGACGAGTTGTCCAAGCAGCGGCCCGCGCAATAAATTGTGGGGCATGCATTAACATGTAGGTTGTCCACTGAAAGGCTTGCTGCAAACTTTCTTTTACAACAGCATAACTTTTATGTAATGCAGATTGAATGATCTGTTTGGATCTCATCGCTTGCAACAAGCACCATCTCGCAGCTTGTTGGGTTTTTTCTTTAATATAATTTTTAGACTCACCTGCCCACATAGCAGCAGTTAAGATCTGCTGCTTGATGATGTCACGAAAGTTTCGAATAGTTTCCCTAAATGAATCAGCATTTTTATCACCTGCCATGGGGATCCCCTTTAATTTATAGACTAAACAATTTCTCGCAAATGTATGTGAATATTTACTCACTGTCAAGCGTCGCCCACCAACAAGAGTTAATTAATTGACTTACAAAGAGAGGTGAACTATACCTTCTCCTATTCTTTAGAGCTGAAAAACAGAGCGTGGACTTTCTTATCACTTATGAGGCATCGCAATGAACTCTATAAAAAATATCAGTGAATTAAAAGATAAATCTGAAAAAAAGAGTTTCAATAAACCTGAAGAAGTCCGCGAATTTCCTAAAGGACGTTTAGAATTGATTAATGTTGGCGGTGTTGCCATTGGGAGAGTTACTTTCCAGCCAGGTTGGAAGTGGTCTACTTCTTTGCAACCCATTGCAAAAACAAAAAGTTGTGAAGCTCCCCACTTTCAATATCATGTTGCAGGTGTGCTGATGGTTAAAATGGATGATGGCACTGAATATGAATGTCATCCAGGAGATATTTCTCTTCTCCCATCAGGGCACGATGCCTGGGTGGTTGGTGATGAACCTGTTGTCGTTGTTGATTTTCAGGGAATGTACAACTATGCCAAAGCAAGCAACTAAGCATGCTCCTCTGCTACTCTATATTTAAAGAACCATTCTCAAATAGGGTAGTACATGGATAAATTCAGAGTGCCTTGCTCAAACAACGTTAAAACAGAATGGGTTACGCTCACAGTCGATGATGGCACTGAAATGGAGATTTTTATTGCCAAGCCCATGGAAACAACTAAAGCGCCTGCCTTACTTGTGTTTCATGAAGCATTTGGTATTACTGCTCATATTAAAGATGTAGCGCAACGCTTCGCCCAAGAGGGTTTTTTTTCTATTGTGCCTGCACTTTTTCATCGCACTAGTTCGCATGAATTAGCTATCCCTTATAATCAATATGAGCTCACGCGAGAACATACTCAAGCTATCGAGCAAGATAGATTAACGGCAGATCTAAAAGCGCTAGCACATTTTTGCCGTCACCACCCGCAAGTAAATGCAGATTGGCTAGGGAGTATTGGTTATTGCATGGGAGGACGTATTTCTTATATCGCTAATGCAACACTCCCCCTCAAGGCAGCAGTTTCATATTATGGCGGACAGATTGCACAAAATCATTTATCACTAGCGGCCACACAACATGCACCATTATTATTAGTATGGGCAGGACTTGATCAGCACATCACCTTAGAGCACAGAATTCTGGTTAAAGAAGCCTTGTATAACGCAAAAAAGAATTTTATAGATATAGAGTTTTCTCAAGCTGATCATGGATTCTTTTGCGATGAACGCATTGCGTATCACCCTATTGCCTCAAAGCAAGTCTGGGCTTTAACATTAGCCTTTTTGAATACTTACCTTCCTAAAACAACTTTATTTTAAATACTTTCAAATACAACAACGCCGGGAAGATCCCGGCGTTGGTTAATATGGTACTTGATCAGCAATTAGTGACAGCAAGCACGCTTTTTCTTGTTAGACTCTGCATCATCTGTATTTTTGCTTTTCTTTGTATCTTTATCGCTAGTTTGCTTTTCTTGATCCCGCATACGTTGAATACGTGCATCTAATGGAGGATGGGTTGAAAACAATTGCGAAATATTTAATGAGAGCGATTCAAAGAAACCTACTTCAGGCGATTTTAAGCGATCAGCTGCTTTTTGATCTTCCTCTGGGTTAAGGCTTGCACACATCATAGCTGAAAAGGCTTTCATTTGAGGAGAATGATCATGCCTCCCTTTCTCACCAGGTTTACGCAGCAATTCGAAAGCTTCGGCCATATCTTTAGCGCGTCCACACTTGGCCGCCATATCATCAGCTGCATACTCACGAGTACGAGATAAACATAGTGCTAAAAGAGAACCCGTGTATGGGATGATCCAATTAAACACTAAATACTCACCCATCGCGCCTAACCAAGACTGTTCATTTTTCTTGCTCGCATCAGCTTTATCATTTTTCTTTGTTATATTTTTCTTTGCTGCCTGACGATTCTCTACTCTTTGTGTATATAAAGATTCACTCATGACACGAACACTACCTACAAGGATAGAAGCCATGGTTTTGGTAGCGATATCTCCATTTACGATATGACCCAGTTCATGGAGTAAAATAGCTTCAATCCATCGATTGGCTTTTTCCATATCCCCTTTTGCGTGATCTTTTGCCGCTTGCAATAAACCTGTCGTAATGGCAATAGCGGTGTGCCCACGATGACGGCCTGTGGCAAAAGCATTTTTAGTCTTGCTATCCATAATACAAACTTTAGGCATTACTTTTAAATCAATGGCCTTTTCTTTACGCAACTTATCAATCATTTTGTTAAGATCAAAGCCCTCTGGTTTTTCTTCAGGCTTCACTTCTTTTGCATTCATTAACCATAAAGCTAGTTCACGGGAAAACCACATGGTGGCAGCAGAAACCGTGAAAGTTAAACCTATTCCAGCAATAACTCCCGCTGTTCCAGCGACAAGACTTCCTAGTAAACCCACCATTGTCATCACACCAGCGAGCACTAAAGAAGATTTAATATTCGTTTCCGTGGTAGGGGAAATTTTAATACCAAACATCTTAACTCCTAAACTTCAACATCAATGAAGGAAATCAGGTAGGAAATTAAGGCAAAACGTAAAATCCAACAAGTCCTTCTGTCGGACAAGTGAGACCAAACACCCATCAAGTAAGTCAACTCATCTACAGAATGGCAACAATTTGGATTATTTTTCAGTGATTTGTTGTAAGATATGGTTTTCGCACATGAGTTTTGTGCGGTGGCTATCACTAATTAAAAATATGAAGCAATAATTTTAATCTCATGAATATTTTAGTCGACGCAGATGCTTGCCCTAATCTAATCAAGCAAATTATATTTCGTGCAGCTATGCGCTTACATATCACCACAACTCTCTTTGCAAATCATTCTTTAACCATCCCCAAAACGCCCTTAATAAAGTTTGTTCAAGTACCAGGCGGATTTGATGTCGTGGACAAAAAAATAGTTGAACTCTTGCATCCTGGTGATTTGGTTATTACAGCAGACATTCCACTTGCCAATGAGGTCATCGCAAAATCAGCTCATGCCCTCAATCCAAGAGGAGAATTGTATACCACAGAAAATATTCAACAAAGACTTACCATGCGAAATTTCATGGATAACCTAAGAAGCACAGGGCAAATCACTGGCGGACCGCCCCCCTTAAATCAGCGCGATTTACAAAGTTTTGCCAATGCATTGGATAGCTTTTTAGCCCGCCATAAATAATCTATTTCGCAATTCTTAATATCCCATTAAATCGACTCAGCCTTTTATCAGGGATGGTTAAATTCTGCAAACAGGTATAACTCAATAAATCTGGATAATTCATAATATTTAAAGGTAAGGTATAATCGATAATGGTAGGTTTTGACGGCTCACCATAATAAACATCACTACAGCCCATTAATTCTTCTAGTGTCACCGACACCTTAACCCTGGTTTTGTCTATACATTGTAAGGCAGCAGCTCGCATTGCAGCTAATTCTACTACCAATCTATCAAAACCAATCGCTTGTAGAACAGTAGTTTGATCATGTTTTTCAGTTTTCACTTTATAATAAGCAATACCATCAAATTCTTGCATGTTATTTTGATGGGAATGATCTTCAAAAATAAATTCTCTTCGTAGCGTATTCGCAAACCAATCAATAGCTTCCTGCATTTCTTCCAGTTCAGGCTTATAGTGACCAGATTCATTGCTTAGTGTTATCATTTGACCACTCTCACAATATAAAATCCCTGCTCCTTTTACCAGCAAACCTGAACTAATATGAGAATGATGTTTCCCATCAGTGACAGGACACCCGTAAAGTCTGCCGTCAGGAAATAGCACATATAAAATGGGACCATGTAATAATTGCCCCTTACTATTATAAAGAAAGCCATCTTTACAGGTAATACGATAAACTTCTCTTTGTACGCTATTTAAGTAATGATGTTCTTCCACACTCTCAGCTATTGCTTCGTTGAAAAAGGGCGCCGTTAAAGTCAATTTACCTGGCGCACGTTTATAACAATAACCAGGTAAAAACTGTAAATCTTGTGGGCTTAAACTAGATGTTGATGAGGGAGGGGGCGTAGACGTAATGTTTTTAGGATCTATTTCTTTTTTGGTATAAAGATTAAGCATAGCTTTCTCCTTAGCTCTCAGACTTACCAAGAAAAAATCGAAAGACAATTTCTTTATATAAAATTTATAGCGAAATGACAAATAAAAATACGTAGCAATAAAACAGTATTATTGATAAAGAATAATTAAAAATTTACTTAACCAGCTTTCTACAAATATTTATTTGTAGAAAAAAAATCAAATTTGCTTGGTATTTTTATCTGATTTTATATCTATTTTTTATTTAATGACTCATTTTTCCATATTGGAAAAATGAGCCATCACAATAAGTCATTTTATGGATTTCACGTTGTTCAGAAGGATAGTAATGACAAGGTGAAAGCTTTTCTTCTTGTTGCTCAACATAAAATTGTGGCTTAAGCGAGATAGAATGTGTTTTTGAAGCTAGTAAGGAAAAATTGTTTGGTTTTCTTTGCTGATATCGCTATCTTCGGTTGTTGAATGCGAAGTAATTTCAAAATTCAGCATAGCATGAACTCCTTCTAGCTATCTCAATATACAATTAAAACGACTCAATTGTTTATTAGGGATATTTAAATTTTGCAAACAGGTATGTACCACTAATTCTGGATAATCTAAGATACCTTTTTCTATCCAGCTGATTTCTAACGATTCTATCTTTTCTCCTTTTTCTTTAGCATAAAGATCTTCCATTTCTTCTTCTGCTTCGCTATCTTCTATATCCAGACTTTCAAATGTATCCAAATAGCGCTGTAAAAATGTATTTCGTAGAGAGGTGATGGCATCGACAAGATTGGTTGTTCCTATCGGTTCAAGCACATGAGAGCCGTTTTGTCTCTTAGTTATTACTTTGTAATAATTGATGCCGTTAAATATTTTGGTTTTATCTTGATGTGAATGATCTTCAAAAATAAAATTATTATTCGAATTTTTAGCAAACCAGGCAATAGCGTCTTGCATCTCCTCAAGCATAGGCTTGTAATGCCCTGATTCATTGCTTAAAGTGACTAATTGTCCTCTTTCTAAATACATGATACCTGCGCCGTCGAGCGTCAATCCTGAGCTCAGATGAGAATGGTGTTTCCCATCGTATAAAGAGCAACCATAAAGCCGACCATCAGGGAATAAAACATAAATAAAAGGGCCCTGCAATAAATCGCCTTTTTGATTATAAAAAAAACCGTTTTTGCAAGTAATGCGATAAGCTTCTCTTGTTTGGCTATTTAAATAATGATGAAGCGCCACTGATTCAGCTATCATTTCATTAAAAAATGCAGCCTTTAATTTTAACTTACCTGTGCGATTCGTTTGTTTAAATCTAGGTAAAAATTGAGCGTCTTGTGAGTTTAAAACGACACTATCAGGGATAGGTTTGCGTCCAACACGATTACTCTCTTCTACTACTTTTTTAAAATCAGAAAAAAGTCCCATAACTACCTCTTAAGTAAGCTATCAGTAGTACAGCGTTAGTAGTTATATAAAATTTGGACTAAAAAAACAAATTTAGATGGTTAATATGTGAGCTACCTATACCCTCTTCATGAAGGTATAGGTAGTCTTCGCCCACGGTATCAGGGGGAGTAACTTGAAATTAACTTATTCTACTTTCTGCAACAAGAGGCGTTGTTTTTTTGCTGGTTGCTAACCAAACAAATCCAAGTGCTCCCATTAATAAACCAACAGGGATCACCATTAAGGCAAAGGTATAAGCATGAGGACCATAAACGGGAACATCCATATTCATCGTACCATCCCAAAAATGAGTCATGATCTTGCCTATTAAGCTATGGAAAACATAACCAAAAGTCATGATAATCATATTGGCACATGCGGTAGTTAAGCCTACTAAATTTTCTCCACCGTAAGTGCTCGCTTTATAAATAGCCAAGATTTGATAGGCCGAAAATACGCCTACAACAATAAACATCGCCGTTAAAACACTCACAGGAAGTTGGCCTGTCAAAAGCAAAATAAACGAAATTCCCATCACTACGCCGCTAAGAATAATAAAACCAAAATAAGCTTTAGTTTTTGCGGTTATCCAGCTCAAAATGGGAGAACCAAAACACATTCCTAAAAAGATAAGAGAAGGCAATGAAGAAGCAACGTTCTCATCTAATTTATAGACAGATTTGAGATACTCTTTGCCCCATACATCCGCAAAGCCTTCAAGCGGTCCGACCATAAAGCCGGCAAATAAACAAATCATGAGAATTTTGTAATTAGTGAGTACTTCTTTAACGCTAGCAAACCATCCTTGTTGAGAATGAACAGTTGCTTGCGCAGGAATAGCAAAGAAAGTTGCTATAGAAAGAACTACTCCCATTAAAATAATAATTTGCAGTACTTTTTCGCTGCCAAAAGTATGCATTAAATAATTAACCGGTTGACCACCATAAATAGCACCAAGTAAGCCAATGGTCACTGAACAACCGAGAATAAAAGTAAACTTATCTTCTGGAAAAGACATTCGAATAATTTTGAATACACCTAAGATAGCAGCAGAAGAACCCATTCCTATAAGAAGTCTGCCTATGCCAGGATAAATCCAATGATCCGCATACAACAATGGCAATAACCCTATTACTGTAAGGATCATGCATAATGGTAATACCCATTTCGGGCCATATTTATCTAGTAATATACCGACAGGGATATGCATACCTGCATAACCAATATAATAAAGCCCCGAATATTGACCAAACAAAGAGGCATCTATTTGAAATTTCTCTAGGATATCGGTCATCATGATATTAGGCAAAACGCGAAGAATGTATTGATAAGCATAAAAAAATGATGCTAATGACCACATTAACCAAATAGAAATTACTTTTTTTTGTTGTCGCATGAACATAACCTCATCACCACTGAAGTCGATAATAAATTAAAAATAATATGTTTTGAATTCGATAGATGTTAGCAGCCAAGGCTGCCCAGCAGATGAAGTGATAATAAGCGGAGGGTTTTCATTTTCATAAATCCCAACATATCAAGATTGATTTATAAACACAAGCATAAAAAAATTAGTTAGAATTGTAAATAAAAGTTGTCAGAAGATGGATAGATAGCCTACGTCAGAGGATAATTGGCAGATGCGTGTGTACTCATCACTCCCGAATTTAAGCCCTACCTTGGCCAAAGTTTGAACAATAGCTAATTGGGACTATAAGGAGATCATGGCTTTGCCTCATGCAAAAGTCATGTATTTTATGCGCCTCTAGTGCTCACGCCTCTGGTCTAACCATTCAATTGTTATGAGCACATGCCCATACTCTCTATATATGAATCAATCCTTTCCCTCTAAAACAATTTTTGAATCACTCTGAAAGTAAAAGCAGCAACCTATTTTAGTAACTAACAACGTTTGCACCTATACTTAAAAAAATCTTTACGCTGGATGCGGACTAATCTATGCCATGGATGGCTAATAAGAAAATCTGCTGCGTTGCAATTTATGCTACTTTGCAAGGATGCGCTGTGGGTCCTGATTTTAAATCTCCCCCAGCGCCCAATACTCCTATATATACGGAATCTCCACAACCAGAACAAACTGTTAGCGCCCCTGTCAACGGCGGCAAAACCCAGTATCTTATTGCCGGCGAAGATATTCCTGAATTGTGGTGGACATTGTTTCATTGCGAAGCCCTCAACGCCTTAATCGTCCAAGGGATAGCAAACAGCCCAAATTTAAAATCTGCTCAGGCAGCCCTTAAACAAGCACAGGAAAATTATCGTGCCCAAGCAGGAACTTATCTTTATCCTACTGTTGATTTACAAGGATTTGCAGAAAGACAAAAATTTTCAGGCGCAGCTTTTGGTACACCTGATTCAACTTCCTCTTCGATTTTTAATCTTTTTAATACACAAGTAAACGTTTCATACACATTGGATGTTTTTGGTAAAAATCGACGCGATTTGGAAGCTTTGTGTGCTCAAGTAGATTATCAGCGCTATCAATTAGAAGCCACCTATCTTGCATTGACTGCAAATATTTCTACAACTGCTATCACTGAGGCTTCTTTAGAAGCGCAAAAAAATGCAACGATAGAAATTATTCAGTTAGAGCAAAATCTTCTTAACATAGTGCAAAAGCAATTTGAGTTAGGCGGTGCTTCTCGCTCAGATGTGCTCTCTCAAGAAAGTCAATTAGCACAAGCAAAAGCCTCTTTACCACCGATTGAAAAAAGCTTAGCGCAAACGCGCCATTCCTTAGCGATTTTGATTGGTTGTTTACCCAGTGAAAGTGATATTCCTACTTTTTCTTTGGATGCGCTGAATTTGCCTGAAGATTTACCGATTAGCTTACCCTCTAGATTGGTGCGACAACGCCCTGATATTCGTGCTTCAGAGGCTTTATTGCATCAAGCCAGCGCACAAATCGGTGTTGCAACAGCGAATCTGTTACCTCAATTTACGATTAATGGTACTTATGGCTGGGAAGCACTGAAGCTAAGCGATCTCTTTAAACCCAGCACCAATATATGGACCATCATTGGTCAAATCACACAACCTCTATTTCATGGCGGCGCTTTGCTTGCTCAAAGAAGAGCAGCTATTGCAGCTTATGAACAAGCACTCGCACAATATCGTCAGACTGTGCTTGAAGCCTTCCAAAATGTCGCCGATGCATTACGTGCAGTTGAAATGGATGCCAAAACTCTTAAAGCGCAAGCGGAAGCAGAAAGTACTGCTAAAAATTTACTCATCATCACACAAGAGCAATATCAGCTAGGTGCTGTGAATTATCTTTCTTTATTGAATGCACAGAATCAATACCAACAAGCGTTAATCAAACGGATCCAAGCACAAGCAGCACGTTATACCGATACGGCGGCCCTTTTCCAAGCAATAGGGGGAGGTTGGTGGAACCAAGATTTGATAAGGGAGCTATCAAATGGCTAGGCGAATGATCATTATGCTAATCGGCGTCGGGCTCTTATTCGGACTTATTTTTGGTTATCAATTTTTCAAATCCTATATGATGAAAAAATATATGGCAGAGGCTGGAGCCTCCGCTACGGTCACAGTTTCCACGATGAAAGCATCCCCTGAAGCTTGGCAAAATCGGATCAGGGCAGCTGGCAGTCTTCGCGCTGTTCGCGGTGTCGATGTCACCACAGAACTAGCAGGTTTAGTGCGTACGATTCAATTCACACCAGGTGCCAATGTGAAACAAGGGCAGCAGCTAGTTAAACTTAATGACGACGCTGAGGTTGCACAATTGCATTCACTAGAAGCTTCAGCAGAACTTGCCAGGATCACTTATGAAAGAGACAAAGCTCAATATGCGGTACAAGCTGTTAGCAAGCAAGTCGTAGATAATGATGCAGGTAATCTTAAGAGTTTAATTGCCCAGGTAGAGCAACAACGTGCAACCGTTGCCAAAAAAAATATCACAGCACCCTTTTCTGGTCGATTAGGGATCAATTATGTGAACCCCGGTCAATATGTCAATGTCGGGGATAAAATCGTTACCTTACAAACTCTTGATCCAATTTACATTGATTTCTATTTACCGCAACAAGAACTGGTGAATATCAGGGTAGGACAAACTATTACTGCTGTGTGCGATACCTACCCAGGCAAAACATTTACCGGAAAAATTACCACTATCAATCCTATTGTCGATACAGCAACGCGTAACGTGCAAGTTGAAGCAACGGTCGCCAACTCTAAGCAACTTTTACTTCCTGGTATGTTTGCAACCGTTGAAGTGACAACAGGTAAACCCCAAAACTATTTGACCTTGCCACAAACCGCCATCAGCTATAACCCTTACGGCGATATCGCGTATATTGTCAGAGAACAAGGAAAAAATAAAAAAGGCGAGCCTATACTAACGGTTACTCAAACTTTCGTCAGTGTCGGCAGTACACGGGGTGATCAAGTCGCTATTACTAAAGGAATAAACGAAGGTGATATTGTTGTTGTGGCAGGTCAGCTCAAACTCAAAAATGGCAGTCATGTCAAAATTAATAACACGGTCATGCCTAAAAATAACCCGGATCCCAAACCTTTGGATGAATAGAAGGATTATTCATGCAATTTACTGATATATTCATTCGAAAACCTGTACTATCCACCGTCGTTAGCTTAATGATCTTGGTGTTGGGCCTTCGTTCGATTGGCGCGCTTCCAATTTTACAATATCCTTATACAGAAAATGCCGTAATTACTGTCACTACAGTTTATACCGGCGCCGATCCTGCGTTAATTGCCGGTTTTATTTCCACACCATTAGAAAATTCTATTGCACAAGCAAATGGCATTGACTATATGACCTCGGCCAGTACCTTGGGACAAAGCGTCATCACTGCTTATCTGCGATTGAACTACAGTGCAGACAGCGCTTTGACAGAAATTAGCACCAAAGTAAATGCAGTTATCAATCAATTGCCCAAAGAAGCCCAGCAACCGACCATGAACATCACTATTGGTCAAACGATTGATGCGATGTATATTGGTTTTAATAGCAATGTGTTACCTACAAATAATATCACCGATTATCTTACACGAGTCGTCCAACCCAAATTGCAAACCATTGATGGCGTGCAAGTCGCTGAAATCCTTGGCCCTCGTATCTTTGCCCTACGTGCTTGGCTAGATCCCATCAAACTATCGGCTTATAGCCTAACGGCAGCAGATGTATTCAATGCACTTAATAATAATGATTTTATCTCCGCAGCAGGTCGTACCGATGGACAAATGGTAGTGGTCAACCTTATTTCCGAAACAGGTTTGCATACTGTAGAGGAATTTAAAAACCTCATTCTAAAATCAGAAAATGGCGCTATTGTCCGCCTAAAAGATGTGGGTAACGTCTCTTTAGGTGCACAAAATTATGATTCTTCGGTCAGTTTTGATGGTGACAAAGCCGTTTATATCGGGATTAAATTAGCACCATCGGCCAACTTATTAACTGTACTTAACAGTATCAAAAAGGAATTCCCTAATATCCAGGCACAATTGCCCGAAGGATTAAACGCTAAAATCGTGTATGACTCTTCCCTTTTTGTCGATAGCTCTATTCGCGAAGTGATCCGCTCTCTCGTAGAAGCACTTGTTATTGTGACCGTCGTTATTTTCCTCTTTTTAGGATCAGTCAGATCGGTAATGATCCCAGTGATTGCAATTCCACTATCTCTGATTGGCGCCTTCTTTATTATGTTGGCCCTACATTATTCTATTAACCTACTTACCCTTTTAGCCTTAGTGCTCGCCATTGGGCTTGTGGTAGATGATGCTATTATCGTAGTGGAAAACGTTTACCGTCATATGGAAGAAGGCATGTCATCTTCAGATGCTGCCATTCTTGGGGCAAGAGAATTAGCCAATCCTATCATTGCAATTTCTGTTGTACTCATTGCAGTCTATGCGCCGATTGGATTCATGGGAGGCCTCACAGGCGCCTTATTTACAGAATTTGCTTTTACTTTGGCGGGCTCCGTCGGGATCTCAGCTATTGTCGCATTAACCTTGTCTCCAATGATGTGCTCAAAATTTTTGAAAGTTTCCACCAACACTGACGGTGGATTCGTTCATTTTATTGATAAACAGTTTGAATGGTTACGCACACGTTATGAAACGCTTCTCAAAGCATCACTGCATTATCTGCCTGTAACGCTTGCCTTTGCAGCTATTATTTTGGCCAGTAACTACTTTCTTTATGCTACTGCTAAATCAGAGCTAGCACCAATGGAAGATCAAGGTATTATTATTACACAATTAACAACAGCAGCGAACGCAAGCATAGAACAAACACAACTGTATTCTCGCCAAGTTTTCGAGGCCTTTGAAAAATTTAAAGAAACCGATCATGTCTTCCAAGTGGATGGGAGTAGCGGTCTCAATTCAGCAATTGCTGGTATGGTGTTAAAACCATGGGATGAACGAACAAGGACAGCAGATCAAATTCAACCTTTAGTTCAAGCGGCTGTTGATAGCATAGCAGGAGCACATACTGCCGTCTTTCAGCTCCCCCCCCTTCCTGGTAGCAGTGGCTTACCTATTCAATTTGTATTGCAAACAACGGGAAGTTTTGATGAGTTAAATGAAATCTCTCTTGCCTTATTAGACAAAGGCCGAGCAAGCGGTATGTTCATGTACATTGACTCGGATCTCAAGCTTGATAAACCGCAAACGTCAATTGTTTTAGATAGAGATAAAGCCTCAGAATTAGGCTTAACTATGCAGGATATTGGTAATGTGTTAGCGTCAAGCTTAAGCCAAAACTATGTTAATTATTTCAGCATGGCGGGTCGTTCTTACCAAGTAATCCCACAGATGATGCGAACTGAACGTTTAAATTCAGACCAAATATTAGATTATTATATTACGACTGCCAATGGCACTTCAGTTCCCTTATCGACAGTCGCTAGCATTAAAACAACAGTCGTCCCAGAGTCTATTAACCACTTTCAACAACTTAATTCTGCGACTATTTCAGCAGTTTTATTTCCAGGAATAACGACAGGACAAGCCTTAGATTTTCTTACAAAATCTGCCAAGGAAATTATGCCCCAAGGTTATACGCTAGATTCTGCGGGCCCCACACGTCAATATGTGCAAGAAGGTAGTGCGCTTGTTGTCACCTTCTTTTTTGCCCTTATCATTATTTTCCTAACGCTTGCTGCTTTATTTGAAAGCTTTCGCGATCCATTGATTGTTCTTATTACCGTACCGATGTCGATCTGTGGTGCAATGATCTTTGTCAGCTTAGGTATTGGCGGCGCCACATTAAATATTTATACAGAAGTAGGTTTGATTACCCTGATAGGACTTATCAGTAAGCACGGGATCCTCATTGTACAATTTGCTAATGATCTTCAATTGGAAGGTAAAAGTAAACTCGAAGCCATTGAAATGTCCTGCGGGATCCGCTTACGCCCTATTCTCATGACAACAGCGGCTATGGTACTTGGAGTAGTGCCACTTATTACAGCAAGCGGTGCCGGTGCAGTAAGCCGTTACAACATTGGACTTGTAATTGCAACTGGACTTTCTATTGGGACGCTATTTACCCTATTTGTGGTACCAGCAATGTACATGCTGTTGGCTGAAGATCTCAGCAAAGAGGCAAAAGGGAAATCACCAGAACCAGAACACTTTCCATCACCAGTGACATTAAATTGATAAGATAGGAACGGTTTTATGAAAGTTATTATTGTAGGAGGTTCAGGCACCATAGGCCGCGCGGTAGCTAAAGAAATGGGACTGCGCCATCGTGTGATAGTTGCGGCCCACCGACATGGGGATGTGCATGTCGATATCACCGATATAGCATCGATCGAAAAAATGTATAAGTCTATCGGTGAATTTGATGCCGTCATCGCAACTACCGGCAAAATCCAATTTGCTGAACTTTCTGCGATGACCTCTGAGGATTATTTTTATGGGCTTAAAGATAAATTAATGGGACAAGTTAACTTAGTGTTAATTGGTAAGAAATATATTAATGATAGCGGTTCCTTCACGTTAACCAGTGGCATACTAAGCCATGATCCTGTTAAGTTTGGCTCAAGTGGTTCCATGGTAAACTCTGCTATCAACGGTTTTGTGATTGGCGCAGCAATTGAAATGCCACGCGCAATCCGTATTAATGCGGTCAGTCCCACTATTTTAGAAGAATCGATGCAAGCTTTTGGTCATTGTTTTCATGGTTTTCATCCTGTACCTGCTTCACGCGTAGCCCTTGCCTACAGTAAAAGTGTTGAAGGGTTGCAAACGGGTCAAATTTATTCCGTAGGGTAAGCTATTTATTTTTAGGAGTATAAACATTAGCCTGTGCTGAAGGCGCACTTGAATCGATACTAAGCGCTTTCATTTTTTCCAAAACATTTGCAAAATTGGGAATAAATACGCTCGAGTAATATTTAGAGTGGTTTTGACTTATTTCATTTTCATCATACTTTTCTTTTAAAAGCGCAATACTACCCTTTTCTGCTCCTCCCCCAAAATTGGGGTTTTTATAAATACCCTCTATCTCAAGCTCTGTCTGTCCTAGCAAAAAGATCTTGACGTTATCTGCTCTGTAAATAATTGCTTTGCGAAGAGCTTGAATTTTCATCTCGCGTGAAACAATATCTTTATGTCTAAATACTAAGAATTTCACAATCCAAAGATAACCTTTGGCAGCAGCCCATTTTAATGCCTCTGCGAGCACCCCTTTTAGCCGTTGTTGTTTTTCAGATAAAGATAAAGTTGCAAAATGTGCCATCATCTTTTTATGATGGATTTTCACTTGTTGAACTTTACCGCTAATAACGACATCGATAAAAGCCGATGCGATCCCCTTTGGTCCTAATGTCGACATGCTCACTACCCCATGTATAAAAGTCTGCAAACTTGCACAATTTATCAAGCTTAGTTTAAGGCGCTATTTTTGATATGATTGTGGTTACAAGTCAACATTGCTAAGAATTAAAAGTTATGAGCATTAAAAATATTATTGTTGCTGGTACGCCACAATTACGACAACCAGCCAAAATCGTTCCCTTAACTTGGTTTGGTACGCTTGAAGCACAGCAACTGATTGAAGAACTTTTTGCTACTATGCAAGCAAGACAAGGAGTGGGATTAGCAGCCCCTCAAATTAATGTACCTTTACGCGTCTTGGTATATGGATTTGAAATGAATGCACGTTATCCAGATCAAGCACCCGTTCCACGCACCTTAATGGTGAACCCTAAAATTATTCATGCCAGTGAAGAAAAAGTTTATCTCTATGAAGGTTGCTTAAGTTTGCCTGAAATCCGAGGACTTGTACCCCGTCATGAATGGATTGAGGTAGAAGCACAAGATAAGCAAGGAAAAATTTTCCAAAACCGCTACCAAGGTTTTGAAGCACGCATTATTCAACATGAAATAGATCACTTAGAAGGGAAATTGTACCCCGAACGCATGGATAATATGCGAACGCTCGGGGTAACTGCAGCTTTACGAGAAGCTGGGCTTATTCGTTAAGCCGTTTTTAATTTAGGTTTTGGATGAGAGGGTGACGAATTAAATTCAGACGCTCTTTTATCCGCTCCATCCGCGTAGTCACGGTTAGGTAGGCAAGAAGCCATAAGTGTTTTTGCATGACTAAATGCATTGAGTGCATTATTGCCAATGTCATTGATATCGCCAAATGTGTCTTTAAATCCTTCAATCGCACCAGTGATAGTATTTTTTGCATCGCTGAGATCTTTCTGAACGTCGGTAAAAAACTGACCAAAACTGTCGATTAAAGAATCTACTTCTGTTGGAGGTGTTTCTACTGATGGAGCAGAAATTTGTGCTAAGAAAGCGGCTAAATCTTTCTTAACATAGGCCTTATCACCCAAGTTAATATTGACTGTAGATAAATTGGGATTCTGTGCCACATTTTTCAAAATCAATTGAGTTGAATCGCTGCTAATTTCTTTAAAAGAAAGCTTAAGGCGTTGCAACATTCCAGTGCTCAAATGAGGCGCAAGTTTAGCAACCTGAGTATCTGTAATGCTGCCATAATTGATTGTCAGATAAGATAAATTGCGAAAAGTCTTGCGATCAAAACTCGTAATAATATTTTCAATATCTTGGTCAGTTATCGCTTCTTTTTTAGCAGCAAATTTCATTTTGGTTTGCGACATACAATCTTCCCTAATCTACTAACTTAAATAGATGAAAATGCATCTACTGTTATTCATCTTCTTCAAGCAGATCTTCATGCTCTAACCAGATAACATTGATGATTCCACATGCACAAGCGAATAACACTCCTAAGATCCAAGTAAAATACCACATTTATGTCTTCCTTAATATGATTCTACTTTACCCAATATCTCGTTTTTATCCAATTTTCCACGCATGACCCTAAATACCCATGCGGTATATCCCAAGACAACAGGTAAAAATATAATAGCAACCCAAAACATATGCTGAAGAGTCAGGTGGCTTGATACAGAATCCCACAACGTGAGACTATGATTGGGCTGGGTTGATGAGGGCAGGATAAACGGAAACATGGCCGCATTCGCTGTCAAAAGCGCCCCAATAATAGCAACACACGACATAACAATAGCTGTACTGGTTAAATGTTTAGCTGAGCTTATCATTGCGAAGATAACTGCTATTACGGTAACAATAGGGCAAACCCAAAGCCAATGATACTTTTCGTAATTGCTTAACCATGCTCTTGGAACAACCACCACTTCTTTAGCCGTTGGGATCAAATTGCCTTGCAGATCTGCAATAGATTGGATCTGATAGCCATTCACGCCCCATGCAACCCAAATACCCAACAATAAAAATAGCGTGATAAAACCTATTCCCATCAGTACATTATATTTTTTTGCTCTTTGAGCCATCTCATTAGGTAGTTTCTTCTGCAGATATGTGCCCCCATGAAGCGTCATTATCATCACAGCTGCAAGGCCTACTAAAACTGCAAAAGGATTTAATAATTGAAAAAAGGTCCCCTCATAATGAGAACGCAAAGTGTCATCAAAGTGAAAAGGAAGACCTAGTAGCAAATTACCTAGGCCTACACCAAACACAAGGGAGGGAACAAATCCGCTTAAAAATAAACATCCATCCCAAGTTTTACGCCAAACTGTATTTGGCAATTTACTGCGATAATCAAATCCTGGCGGGCGTAAAATAAGCGTGAACAATACTAATATTAAAGCATAGTAGAGTCCTGAAAATGCTGTTGCATAAACCATTGGCCATGCAGCAAAAGTCGCTCCGCCTGCCGTGACAAACCAAACCTGATTTCCTTCCCAAGTTGGTCCAATACTATTAATGATGAGACGTCTTTCTTCATCTGTTTTGCCTAAAAAGGGTAGTAAGATACAAGCACCGAAATCTCTACCACCAAAGAGAAAAAACCAAATAAACAGTGAAGAAATAAAAAACCACCAGATGACCTTTAATGTTAGGTAGTCAAATATCATCATCACTCCTTATTTAAGAATCAGCTGTTTTTCAAAATGATAACGTTTTGTTCCCAAAGTGCTTGGGCCTAATTTAGCGTATTTAATCATAAGATAGACATCCGCCACTAAAAGTAGGGTATAAAACAAAGCAAACCCTGCAATACTGGTTAAAACTTGAGCTGAAGAAACGGTGGAAACACCGGCAAATGTGGGTAAAATTTCACCAATTGCCCAAGGCTGCCGGCCATATTCAGCCACTATCCAACCACACTCTGCTGCAATCCAAGGAAACGGTAAGCTGATAATTGCAAACCACAATAGCCATCTACGTTGTTGCAAATGTCCTTTGATGTTGTAATAAAAGGCAAACACAAAGAGTAACAACATTAAAAATCCTAATCCCACCATGATTCTGAAAGTCCAAAATAAAGGTGCGACTTTGGGAATGGTATATTCTGCTGCTTTTTGTATATCTTCATCCGTTGCTTGCTGAATATCAGGCACAAAACGTTTTAGCAGTAACCCATACCCTAAATCGCTTTTGATTCTGTCAAATTCCTTTATCACAGCAGGATCGCGCTCAGAACTACTTTTGATTTCTTCAAGCATTTTTTGTGCACGAATGCCATTACGGATTTTCTGTTCATGATTTTTCACTAAATCATTGATGCCAATAACAGGTTCATTAGTAGAATGGGTCGCAATGATACCTAAAACGCCCGGGATAGTGATGGCATAATCCATGCGCTTTTCTTTATCATTGGGGATCCCAAAGAGCGTAAAAGAAGCAGGCGGTTTTTGCGTTTCCCACTCCCCTTCTATTGCGGCAAGCTTGGTTTTCTGAACTTCGCCGACGGTATATCCGCTAGCATCGCCTAACACTAATGCTGATAAAATAGCGGCTAAACCAAATCCTGAAGCAATGGCAAAAGAGCGCCTTGCAAAATGAACATCGCGGTGTCTTAACAAATAATAGGCACTGATGGCTAAGACAAAAATTGAACCTGTCACATAACCGGCAGCAACAGTATGAACAAATTTAACTTGCGCAACTGGATTATAAAAAAGCTCCGCAAAACTTCCTAATTCCATGCGCATGGTATCGTAGTTAAATTCCGCCCCAATCGGATGCTGCATCCAGGCATTGGCTATTAGAATCCACAAAGCGGATAAATTTGCTCCTATTGCCACAAGCCAAGTCACGGCTAAATGCTGCGCTTTGCTTAATCTATCCCAACCAAAGAAAAATAAGCCAATTAAAGTCGATTCAAGGAAGAAGGCCATGAATCCTTCGATGGCAAGCGGAACGCCAAAGATATCACCGACAAAATAAGAGTAATAAGCCCAGTTTGTGCCAAACTGAAACTCCATGGTGATCCCAGTTGCGACGCCCATCGCAAAGTTGATGCCAAATAGTTTGCCCCAAAATCGTGTCATGTCTTTATATATTTCTTTCCCTGTTAAGACATAGACCGATTCCATAATGGCTAGGATAAATCCAAGCCCTAAAGTAAGCGGCACAAATAAAAAGTGATAGAGCGCTGTTAGAGCAAATTGAAAACGAGAAAGCGCAACGACTGATTCATCTATCATTCGTAGTCTCCAAACTTAAGGCAGAGTAACTGTTGAGATTAAAAAGTGTGAGAATGCCGTTTTTGCGAGAGTCATGAGAAAGCGGATGATTAAAAGAAAGTTTCCATAAACAAAACAATAAAACGATTTTTATCATTAAGAGAAAAGTAATTTTTCGAGTTAGCGTATCTTTTTTCATTCAAACCCATCAATGTTTGTATGCAGAATAACTTCCATATTAAGCAAAACCGTAGAACATGAAAAATCATTGTGATAATTGCATACCGCTAAGTACGAAGTGTGAACTAATTTAAAGAAAAGATCTACGGCTAACAGAAAACAGACTTTCGCAACTACCATCACTTAAATTATATTGCAATGAAGCATAACATTATTTGACGAATAAGTACTTTTGACAAAGTAAATCCATCTTTGATTGGGGTTAAAAAATAATGAAAGCAACAGTAAAGATTCAACAAAGCTCAGACAATTTTTTTCAAAGAAGATGATATGCACCACTTTATATTCAGTACTTTTTGCTTCAAAACCACCCTATATTATTAGTTGAACCTATGTCTTGATGAGAAGTAAAATACAATGAAACAATCACTCAAAAACAGTAGTTTTTCAAAAAATGCAAGTGCCTGGGGTGGTTATTTGTATTGCAGCACTGGAAAGAAAAACTATATCAAAGCCACGATTAAAACACCTGAAGATCCTGATACACCAATTGATCCTAAAAGACCCGATCCAATACAACCCCCAACCGATCCAGATAAACCTTTTCCGCATATCCCAGAAAATCCCATTCCCCAAGAAGATCCTCCTCCCAAAGAAAATCCTAGGAAATGATCAAATTAATATGGCAAATAAAGTGCAATAGCGAGGCCACCTATGCAAAAAATAAGTCATGCTTTTTTGCTCATTTTTTCAATCATTTTCCTTACCGTTTCTCAAATGAGTAAAGCTACAGAAAAAACACAACGTACTGTCACTATAAAAGGCAGCATCACTTATCACCAACGGGTTGCACTACCACCTGGAAGTATCATTCAATTGGAAATAAAAGAATCCTCTAAGAAAAAAATCATTGAAAAATCAAAAATTCCTTTGCAAGGAAAACAGGTTCCTATTCCTTTCTCTATTATGATCAGTCGTGGTTTACTTAAAAGTGGAAAAAAATATCAATTAGAAAGTACTATTTATGTTCAGCGAAAACCTGCCTGGAAAACAGATCCCATCCATATCAATAGTCAATCATTCACGCAAGATGTAGGCACTTTAGTGGCTAATCCTGTCACTCAAAAAATGACCGCCAATGCTATATCCTCAAAAGAGATTTTAGGAGTAACATGGCGTTTAGAAGATTTAAACCATCAAGGCATCATTGATGATACCTCTGTTACGTTAAAGTTTAATCATAAAGGAAGCTTAAGCGGACGTTCTGGTTGCAATTCTTATTCAGGTGAATATAAATTGGAAAAGAATAGTCTTTCAATTTTGCCTAACCTTAGAAGTACCTTGATGGCCTGTGCCCCCGCAATCATGACACAAGAGCAAAAATTTACCCAATTACTTCTAGAAAGCACACAAGTAAAAATTTCGCCAGACGATAAATTAGTGATAACAACTAAAAAAGGGCAAACTCTCACTTTTATAGCAGAAAAATAAACAAAGAGTCGCTTTGTACGATTTTAGGGGTCTGTACATAGCTGATTATATTATTTTTCGTAGCAAAAGAGGCGAAATATGTCTTTTTTCAAATTAAACTCCTATTTTCTTGATCTAAGTCAACTTTTTAGAACAATCTTCTCATCACTACTTGTCAACTGAATAAGCAATATCTACAGTACGTCAAAATTTTTTCAAATCAATGGATACGAGTGAAATCTCTTACCTTCAAAATATCCTGCATTTTATTCATCAAAGTTCTTTTGCTCTTCCTTTTATGGAAACTATGCTTTAGTCGCCCTCTTTCCATAGAAGCAAGAACACAAGGCATTGCCTCTATCATTTTAGAACCCACAAGGAGATAAAATGTTAACTGAATCAGTAGTTGAGTTATCTAGATTACAGTTTGCATTAACAGCACTGTATCATTTTTTATTTGTGCCTCTCACATTAGGCCTCGCTTTTATTTTAGCCATTATGGAATCAGTCTATGTCTTAACAGGGAAAGAAATATATAAAGACATGACACGATTTTGGGGCAAACTATTTGGTATTAACTTTGCGATGGGCGTCGCAACTGGGATCACCATGGAGTTTCAGTTTGGCACGAACTGGGCTTATTATTCTTATTTTGTGGGTGATATCTTTGGCGTTCCGCTTGCCATTGAAGGATTTATGGCCTTCTTCCTTGAATCAACTTTTATTGGATTGTTTTTCTTTGGCTGGGATAAGTTAAGTAAATCCAAGCATTTAATGGTGACTTGGCTGATGGCTCTTGGTGCTAATTTATCTGCGTTATGGATATTAATTGCCAATGGTTGGATGCAGCATCCAGTAGGCGCTTATTTTAATATTGATACCATGAGGATGGAATTAAGCAGCTTCTCAGAAATTTTCTTTAACCCTGTAGCTCAAGTCAAATTTGTTCATACAGTTGCCGCAGGCTACGTAACTGGGGCAATTTTTGTATTATCAATTAGTGCCTATTATTTGCTTAAGAAAAGGGATATGGCTTTTGCGCGTCGTTCTTTTGCTATTGCCGCAGGTTTTGGTCTAGCCTCAATCTTATCTGTGCTGGTATTAGGTGATGAGAGCGGTTATACCATTGGTGAAGTACAAAAAACAAAGCTTGCCGCAATTGAAGGTGAATGGGAAACGGCTACGCCTCCTGCTGCATTTACTCTATTTGGGATCCCAAATGATGAAAAAAAACGCATGGATTATGCGATCAAAATCCCTTATGCGCTGGGTGTGATAGCTACGCGTTCAATAGACAAGCCTGTAATCGGTTTAAACGATATAGTCAAAACACATGAAGAGAAAATACTAGAAGGTATCAAAGCATACCAATTGTTAGAAAAAATTAAGCAATCAAAAACTCCCTCAGGACAACTTTTAAATGAGTTTGATCAAGTTAAACACAATCTTGGGTATGCATTACTACTTAAAAAGTATACTCCTAATATCTATGAAGCAACTGAATCACAAATCAAAGAAGCAGCGAACGATAGCGTTCCCAAAGTTGCACCTTTATTCTGGTCATTTCGAGTAATGGTGGCTTCAGGATTTTTAATGCTGCTCTTATTTATATTGGCCTTTTATTACAACATTAAAGGACCATTAGAGCGAAGAAAATGGCTATTACGTTTTGCGTTATATAGCTTGCCTCTTCCTTGGATTGCCGCTGAAAGTGGCTGGATTGTCGCAGAATATGGTCGCCAACCTTGGGCAATTGCTGAAATATTACCAACCTCTATGGGAGTATCAACTGTCAGCACTAGCCAAGTTTGGATGAGCCTTGTTGGATTTGTTCTTTTCTATACAGCTCTTCTCATTGCAGATCTTATCTTACTTGTGAAGTATGCCAAATTAGGCCCAAGCAGCTTAGGCTTAAAACGTTATCACTTTGAAAAATTAAGAGGATCCACTCAATGATTTTGGATTATGTTACCTTAAAATTTTTATGGTGGTTTTTTATCTCAATACTCTTTATCGTGTTTTTTATATTAGGCGGGCGCGATTTTGGGGTATGTATGTTGCTACCCTTTATTGGAAAAACAGATGAACAGAGACGTCTTTTAATTAATAGCATCGGTCCAACTTGGGATGGTAACCAAGTTTGGTTTATTACCGCAGGTGGCGCTACATTTGCAGCATGGCCTATTGTTTATGCTTGTGCATTTTCTGGTCTTTATATAGCGCTTTTCATCGTGCTTTTATCTTTGATTTTGCGCCCACCTAGCTTTGAGTTTCGCTCTAAACTACCTTCAGTTAAATGGCGAAGTATTTGGGATCATGGCTTATTTTTAAGCGGTTTTATCCCTGCTTTAATTTTCGGCGTAGGGCTAGGCAACTTATTGTTAGGGCTTCCTTTTCATTTTGATGACAATCTGCAATCACACTATACAGGATCCTTTTTTCAATTATTAAATCCCTTTGCCATTTTATTTGGTTTATCATCTGTCGCGATAATTGCGTTACATGGTGGCACCTATCTTCAAAAGAAACTGCCCGATATTTTTCATCAAAGGGTGATGAAATTGAATTTCATATTGGGACTATTTTTTATCATAAGTTTTATTCTTGCTGGCTTGTGGGTTAAATTTGGAATTAATGGTTTTAAAATTAAAACGATTAACGATATAAATTCGAGTTTAATTCCTATTAGTAAAGAAGTAATTCGACTACCGAATGGTTGGTTTCATAATTATGAACGCTATTCTTATTTATGGGTATTACCTGCTATTAGTATATTATCAACCCTAGGTGCCATTACCGCATCTAAAGCAAATATAAATAAAACAGCAATCATCATGAGTACATTGGCAATTTGCTTTTCTTTATTAACAATTAATGTTGCTTTATTTCCTTTCATTTTACCTTCAAGTACTCATCCCAATCATAGCTTGACATTGTGGGACGCAACATCAAGTCATCGCACTTTACATTATATGTTTTGGGTAACAATTGTATTTTTACCCATCGTTTTATCTTATACCTATTGGGCATTTAGTGTGTTTGCGGGGAAAGTTGAGCAAAAAGATATCTTAACCCAACCCGAATCGTATTAAGGAATTATCATGTGGTACTTTGCCTGGATTTTGGGTGTGCTGTTTGCATGTTCTTGTGGGATAATCAATGTAATATGGCTAGAACATGAAAGAATTTTTGACGAGGAAAACCAAAACAAGGAGAAAATATGAAAAAATTGTTTTTACCTCTTGCAGCCATCGGCTTAAATGTCATAAGCCCTATCACCAATGCTATGGTTGAAGATCCTTTAGTCTTGCGATTACGATGGCTTGTCGTTTCACCAGACGATCATTCAAATGAAATTAGCTTAATCAATGGCACAGCATCAGTAAGTACAAACATTACGCCTGAGTTTGATATAAGTTACTTTTTCACTGACAATCTTGCAGCAGAACTTATTACTGCCTATACACGCCATCAGGTAAAGGCAAATGGAACGGTTCTTGGGAATTTAAACTTAGGTGAAGTCTCTTTACTCCCTCCAACACTCACACTGCAATGGCATTTTATGCCTAATTGCTTGATTGATCCTTATCTTGGCAGTGGAATCAATTATACTATTTTCTATGGTGTTGATTCAGGTCCCATCGCACAGCATATCGAATATGAAAATAGCTTTGGTGGTGTAATCCAAGCAGGTTTAAATTTTAATTTTACCGATCACTGGCACATTAATCTGGATGTAAAAAAAGTTTGGATAGATACTGATGTGACAGTTCGTACAAATAGTAATTCTGTTGTTGATCTTAAAACTTCTGTTGATATCGATCCCTGGATCTTCGGTCTGGGTATTGGCTATCGATTCGGTTAAAACCGCTGGTACCTGTAATCTTACAGGTACCAATTTTTAAAGAATTAACTCTACACTAAAGTATAACTTCTTAAATATGCAACGAAATCCGCGAGTTGCTTAATTTTTAATGCTTCTGCCCTTTGACACCAATCATGCAAATATTCCAACAATTCAGAATTGGTTTTTGAACTAATCGTCCAAAGCTGTTGCAGTTGTCTTTTCATATTTCTTATCTGTTGATACTCAAGACAATTTTGTGAAAAATGCTTGAAGGGACGCTCTACTTTTTTCTGGAAAGTTCGCAACAAAGAATATCGATTATTAAAAATAGCTTTTAACGTGTCGATGTCTATTCTATGTTTGTTCTTGTCAAGAACAATTTTAGGGATCTGACGCTTCACTTTAGCTAGCTTGAGCATGGCCAAAAGTTTAATGTATTGCCATCCAATATCAAATTCCCATTTTTTAACCGAAAACTGTGCTGATGTAGGGTAAGTATGATGATTATTATGAAGTTCTTCTCCACCAATGAAAATGCCAATGGGAAATAAATTCGTCGACGCATCCAAGCAATCAAAGTTTCGATAACCATAATAATGCCCTACGCCATTTACAACGCCTGCAGCAAGAAAAGGAATAGTCATCATTTGTAAAGCCCACATCGTGAGTCCAGAAACTCCAAAAAGAGTGAGATCGATTGCCAACATAATCAAATATCCTTTATCTGAATGCGGCGTGTAAATATGACGCTCAAGCCAATCGTTAGGGGTGCCTTGCCCATATCGATTTAACGTCTGAATGTTTTTTGCTTCAGCTTTATATAACTCTGCCCCTCGCCAAAGCACTGTAGAAAGACCTAAAACTTGAGGACTATGAGGATCTTCTTTTGTTTCACATTTGGCATGATGTTTTCGATGAATGGCAGTCCATGATTTTGTAATAATACCGGTAGTTAGCCAAAGCCAAAAGCGAAAAAAATGACTAATAATAGGATGTAGCGTTACGCTGCGATGCGCTTGACACCGATGTAAATAGATAGTGACTGAAATGATAGTAATATGTGTCAAAATAAATGTGACTAAAGCTATTTGCCAAATAGACAATGATACTAATCCATGCATATTCGAACCTCAGTGATTAAAAGAGGTTGACAATAACATTGTTTTATAGAAGACGCTTTGATCTAGATCAGCTTGTCACGATTTAATGATTTAAAGCGTTGCTTCGGCAGCAAGTATTTCCAACTGTAAGATATCTTGTAAATGAACTGCCTTATTTGAACACGTGAGTATTTTTCTTAATTTAAATTTTGATAATATTCTACTGACGGTTTCCGTCGCTAACCCTAAGTACTTTGCAATATCATCTCGGCTCATGCTCAATGAAAAATCAATACCTGAAGTTCCATAATTTTTCATTTTATTAGAAATAGTGAGTAAAAAAAGCGCAATTTTTGATTCTGCAGAGCATGCATGATTGGTTATCAATTGACTTGCTAGCTTTTCACTCATCAGTTTTATCAATTGCTGATTAAAACTGATAAATTGATTAGAAAGTTTTACAAATTCACAATACTTTAAGGCACAAACGCTCACTGTGTCTAAAGCAACTGCATTTTCTTGATAAGATTTAGCTGCAATGGCATTCATCCCTAAAATTTCACCTGGATAACAAAATCCTGTAATAGCAATTTGACCATTGTTGGCTATATTATACGTTTTAACACTACCTGTTCGAATAATGAAAATTTCAGTAAAATCCTTTTTCTCTCGATAAACATATTCGTTTTTATGGAATAGCCTTTGCTTATCAATTAATGAATCAAGCAAATATAAATGATCTTTATCAAGACCTGGTGGAAAGCAGTAAGTCGATAATCGGCAAGAAAAGCAACTAGGTTCTAAAACAGACATGATTTTTAATCAATATTATTTGAAATTATGCGCACTTTATCATAATACGCAGGAAACGAAAAACACCCCTCTTTATCAAACTAACTTAATTTGAGTTTATGCTTAAGCAATACTTAACAATACGCCCAAAATGGCAATCAATGCGAGCATTTGAAGAATGGATAATCTCATCTTATTCCTCCTCATCCATCAACTCAAAGTCAAATTTACTGGCACCACATTCAGGACAAACCCAATTTACCGGCTTTTGCTCAAATAACGCCGTCTCTTCTTCAGAAGCAATCTGTTCATCATAAATATAACCACAAGGTAAACAAAGATATTGACTCATCAGTTGATCCTCGGTCTTTAACTATCGCTAAACTAACATCTTATTCCCCGCTCGCTCAACAGTAATTTAAGAAAGATCTTAGTTTATTGATCCAGATCAGTTTTTAAGCAGAAAATAAAAAATCCCTTTGTCATTATCATTTTTTGAAATCATATTTGAACGCTATCCATAGCAACTTAGAGAAAACATATATGTGCCATCCCAGTCTAGTAGACGTTCAATCCTACTTCATGAACTTGCAGGATGTTATCTGTCTTGGATTAGAAACCGAAGATGGGAAAGGCATTTTCCAAGAAGATAATTGGACACACCAGCAAGGCGGAGGTGGACGCACGCGTGTACTTACCAACGGCGCCGTGTTTGAAAAGGCAGGCGTCAATTTTTCTCATGTGAAAGGAAAATCATTACCAAAATCGGCAACTGCCAGCAGAGCTTACCTTGAAGGTTGGGAGTTTGAAGCGACAGGGGTTTCTCTGGTGATTCATCCTGAAAATCCCTATGTGCCAACATCACATGCCAATGTTCGTTTTTTTATCGCCAGTAAACCCGGAGCTCAATCCGTATGGTGGTTTGGCGGGGGATTAGATTTAACCCCTTACTATGGATTTGAAGAAGATTGCATTTATTGGCATCAAAAAGCATCTGATGCTTGCTCACGCTATGGTGAGGGATTATATGAAAAATATAAAAAAAATTGTGATGATTATTTTTACTTAAAGCATAGAAACGAGCCCAGAGGGATAGGAGGACTTTTTTTCGATGATTTGTACGAACCTGGATTTTTAAAGTCATTTGCATTTACTCAAGAGATAGGTGATCTCATATTGAAAGCCTATCAGCCTATCGTCGCTAAAAGAAAAAATATGCCATATGGCGAACGACAAAAAGCATTTCAACGCTACCGCAGAGGTAGGTACGTTGAATTTAATTTGATTTACGATAGAGGGACTTTATTCGGGTTACAATCTGGCGGCGCCACTGAATCTATACTGATGTCCATGCCACCGCAAGCAGATTGGATTTATAAATGGTGCCCTGAAAGAGGCACAGAAGAAAGCGCATTATATGAAAATTTCTTAATAGCAAAAGATTGGTTACAAATTTAAAGAAGTCTTGTCTCAATATGCCTATCGCAAGATTAACCTATGCAATTTGAGTTATTAACTTACTGAGCAGTTTTGATATTCTGCTCATGATGAATGAGCCATCGCTTTCTATCAATGCTCGTACCATATCCCCCTATTCCGCCGTTATGACTGATGACGCGATGGCAAGGGATCACAACGGCAAATTGATTAATACCTGCAGCATTAGCAACCGCACGATAGGCTGAAGGCTTTCCCACTAACACAGCAATATCAGCATAAGAGCGCGTTTGACCATAGGGGATTTTTGCAATTTCTTCCCATACATTTATTTGAAAAGGTGTACCAACAAGGCATAACGGTGTTTTAAAATGTTTTAATTTGCCCTCAAAATATTTTTTTATTTCATTTTTAATTGAAATGAGGGGTTTTGTCTCTTTCAATATAATCACCGAATTTGTTTTTTCTCTTAATTGTCCAATTTCACGTTTTAATTTCCACCAATCCATAAATTCTAAAAGATAAAGTTGCTTTTCATCTGCAATCGCTAACATTGGCCCTACTTTAGTTTCAATAGCTGAGGCATAAAGCGTACTACTATGCTTTAGCTTTGAAGAGGCTGCCATAATTCCTGTGAATGAAAGTTTAAAGTCCTGAATGGAGATCTTTTTTTCGCAGTTAAAATCTTTATCTTTCATTTTAAATATAGTTACCCAACAAACCACTAGCATACCACCTGACAATTTTACAAATAATTGCACAAAGGTTCATCTAATTTAACAAGATGAAAGGCTGCAAAGTTTTATCATAATCAGTGCATATGAACGATTGCTTTGTATCATCAGAATCAAAAAGCGTTTTAGGCTATAGTTTTTATACTCTAGATTCAAAAAAATCGGTCCATAATTTCATAAGATGGTAATGAAAAATACCCTTACGAGCGCCGTGGTTTGGCTGGTTGCAACGATGTTTGTTATTTATGCATTTTGCCTGAATACAGCAGCGTCTGTTTTTCAAGAAACAATACAAAGCGCTTTGCATGCCAATAATATTGAAGTGTCGATTGCAATGGGTGCATTCATTGTTGGTTTTGCCTGTATGCAGATCCCTGCTGGTTATTTATTAGATAAATTTAATGCAAGATATGTTGTGTCAGCTGGCGTGTTATTATTGGCAGTGGGGAATTTTTTAACTTCATTTTCAAATAATTTAATACTCTTTTCATTCTCTAATCTCATTCAGGGGATCGGCGGTTCCTTTGCTTTTATCGCTGCTGCTGTTTTAATCTCTCAATGGTTTCCAAGCAAGATGTTTCCCATTTTGTTTGGGTTAACCCAAACACTCTCTTGCATTCTAGCAGGCATACTCCATTATATTATGGCCGATAAGCTTTCAGTGCTTTCTTGGCATACAATTTACCAATATTTAGGTGTAGCTGGCATCTTTTTGTTTTTTTTAACACTTACCTTTGTAAAGAGCCCAGCCAATCGCTCACTCTCAGGTTCAATTTCATTGAAAAATTCTTTAGAAAATGTATTTAGAAACAAACAAATTTTGCTCTGTGCACTATCAGCAGCTACTTCATTTGGTATTTTACTTGCCTATGCAGGCTTTTGGTATATGAGTGTGCAAAAGTCATATCAGGTTGTAACATCGCAGGCCTATATTATCAGTAGTCTCATATTTGCAGGTATAGGCATAGGAACACCGCTCTGGGGGCTCTTATCGAACTGGCTTCACTCAAGAACGATGATTATTCATGTTACCTTAGTATTAGGGACGATGATGTTACTGGCAGGCATTTATCTTCCACATTTTGAAATGGATTCATTATTAGTAACTAAAATTTTATCTTTTTTGATTGGATTCTTGCTTGCTGGTTCAATGCTATTTTTTACCATTGTTAGCGAAATTGCTTCCGACGATATCAGAGGCGTTGCATTAAGTGTTACTAATACTGGCGTATTCTTGCTAAATGCGCTTATGATGTTTATTCCTTATATTTTTATTACCAAAAGTTCAAAAATGTTTTTCACCTATTTATGGATACTACCGTTTTGTCTTATGATTTCAATCTTGGTACTTTATTTTATTAAAGATACTTATCGAGCTTCATCCTTGTAAGGAGGTTTTATGTCAGAACAACAGCATGAGAAATTTATGCGACGCGCCATCGAATTAAGCGAAATCGCTAGCCTTAAAGAAAAAAGTGGCGGAGTCTTTGGCAGTGTCATCGTAAAGGATAACGAGATTATTGCTGAAGGCTATAACCAAGTCATAAAACAAAACGATCCTACATGGCACGGTGAAATGCAAGCCATTAGAGAAGCTTGCAAAAAATTGAATTCGCCACATTTAGAGGGATGTATACTCTACACCAGTGCAGAGCCATGTCCGATGTGTATGGCAACTGCTTATTGGGCTCATTTAGATAAAATTTATTATGCTGCCCATGTTGAAGATGCGGTTAAATACGGCGATTTTGATGACAGTATGATATACAAAGAATTAGCTAAAGAACCTACACAACGAAATCTGCAGTGTAAGGACTTGATTAGCATGCGTCCCGAAGCTGTTAAAATATGGAAAGCCTATTCAGAAATGCCAGACAGAAAACACTACTAATTTTATGCATGCGCTCTAAATGAGCGCATCATCCAGCGTCTTTTCATATCTTTGATTGAATAATTATAAATTTTTCTATTATTTTACGTAATTCATTTAACTTATCATCCTCTAAGCACGCTGAATAATACCGATAAAGATACTAGAAACAACGAATAAATATTCTGCGCCACGCGTCTTTATTGAAGAGATAAAATTTACACCTCAATTTTATATAGCCATCTACTTTTATTTTTCAACATTAACATATTAAAAATAATTAATTAATTTTTTAAAGTGCAAATACACTCTGCTTTGACAAAAGAGTTTCAGGCTATACTCCCATTTATATATTGTATTAAAGAAAATTTTAAAGAGGCACTACAATGAAAAAACATAACGAAAAGCAACAAGAACGCGCGCACAAAAAAAGAGGAAAAGGAGCAGGAGAATCTGGCGAGTCAATTAAACGCGTGGATCCAAATGATCTTGGTGATCCCAGAGGCTCTAGAGCCCCACGAGGAGATAAGACAGAAGATGTAAAGGAAAAGGGTGACCAAAGAAGACCATTTAAAAATAAATAAAGAAGTTTGATCCTATGATCGCCTCTTCTGCTATCACAAACGAACTCGAAAAAACAGTAGCTTCGATTGCGCGTCCAGGAAAAGGAATTCTTGCCGCAGATGAAAGCACAGGGACGATTTCCAAGAGATTTAATGCATTAAAAATCCCCTGCACCGAAGAAAGTAGAAAAGCTTATCGTGAATTGCTATTTACTTCGCCTGGCATAGAGCAATATATTTCAGGTATTATCCTATTTGAAGAAACGCTTTATCAAAAACCTGAGATAGCGAATACTTTTCCTGAGTTATTATTAGAAAAGGGTATCATTCCGGGTGTGAAAGTAGATAAAGGTTTGATTAATATTGCTAACAGTCAAAGTGAAAAAACAACGCAAGGTTTAGATGGTCTTGCTGAGCGATTGGAAACTTACAAAAGAAGTAGTACCAAATTTGTGAAATGGCGTGAAGTTTTTTCAATATCCGACCTTACGCCATCAAGACTTGCAATACAAACTAATGCGGAAAATTTAGCACGCTATGCCGCAATTTGCCAAGAAATAGGACTGGTTCCCATCATTGAGCCCGAAGTACTGATCGATGGTAATCATACCTTGATAAAATCATTCGAAATCTGCGAAGAAGTATTGCATCAAGTATTTCATAGACTTCATTTGCATAAGGTAGTATTGGAACATATTATCTTAAAGCCTAGCATGGTAACCCCAGGAAAAACTTGTCTTTCTAAAACAAGTCCAAAAGAAATTGCTGAAGCGACCATACAGGTACTTTGTCGAACGGTACCATGTGCAGTACCAAGTATCAATTTTCTTTCAGGTGGACAATCCCCCGAAGATGCAACACAAAACTTAAATTCAATGCATCGTTTTCGAAACGTTTTACCATGGAATGTAAGCTTTTCGTTCTCTAGAGCACTGCAGGAGCCTTGTATGAAAGCATGGCTCGGTAAAACTCAAAATATTTTAACAGCACAAGATGCCTTTATAAAACGAGCCAAATTGAATAGTCTCGCCTGTCTTGGAGAATATGATTCAACATTAGAGTCATAAAAGAGGTATTTCATAAAATATGCCTATGACAGATAATCTATCTACTCTTTTAACTTACTCTCAAGAAGATTTATTAGAAAAATTACAAAGCACAGAAAAGGGACTTACTTCATCTGAAGCAAAAGCGAGACTAAAAGAATTTGGAGTCAATGAACTCAAAAAAATCTCCAGGCATTCAGTCATTATCGAGTCTCTTCGACATTCTATAAACCCATTAAACGTGATCTTATTAATAGCCGCCTCGATTTCTGGATTAACCGGTAATTCTTCAGAAATGCTAATTATTACATTCATTGTTGCTTTATCAATAGCCATTGATTATATACAAAGTCATCGAGCACTTGTTGCAGTAAAGAGCTTACAATCTCGAGTGGCAGCAAAATCAACGGTGCTCCGTGACAATGAATTGTTCGAAATTTTTTCAAAAGAATTAGTTCCAGGCGATATCATTGAACTTGACGCTGGTGATTTAATCCCGGCAGATGCTATTTTATTAAAAACTAAAGGTTTACATGTATATCAAGCGGCACTAACAGGCGAATCTCTTCCTATAGAAAAAGAAGTAGTTTTTAACTCTCTGGATAATAAAAATCCTCTATTCGCTAAAAACATCCTTTTTTCTGGTTCATCTGTTGTCAGTGGCTCAGCGCTTGCACTTGTTGTTGCAACTGGAATAAATACTGAATATGGCAAAATATCAAAAAGTTTATCAACACCACCCTCAAGTACCGAATTTGAAAATGGCATTATTCGCTTTAGCTTATTTATAAGTAAAACCATTTTTTTTCTTGTTTTATTTGTTTTTATTGTTTGTATTTTTTTTCAACGCAATCTTTTAGAATCACTACTATTCGCGATTGCATTAGCAGTAGGGTTAACGCCCGAATTTCTCCCCATGATTACAACGGTGACGCTGGCATCAGGTGCAATAAAAATGGCACGCCAGAAAGTTATAGTCAAAAATTTAGCGTCAATACAAAATTTTGGAAGTATCGACGTTTTATGTAGTGATAAAACTGGCACCTTAACTACAGGAAAAATGCAGTTACGAGAATATGTAGATGTTAATGGTACCACTTCCGAAAAAACATTGCTTTATGCATATCTTACGAGTCTGCTGCAAACCGGCGTAAAAAATTCTCTTAATGAAGCGGTATTACATCATATCAATGTAAACCCTTTGGATTTAGCTATATTGCAGCATGAACATCCGAATGTGCAATCTTATCGCAAAATAGATGAAATTCCATTTGATTTTGAAAGGAGGCGCTCTAGCATCGTAATAAAAAGGGACTCAGAACAACTTATCATTACCAAAGGTGCCCCAGAATCTATCCTCAAAATATGTCATCATTATGAGTTAAATGGCAAAATACTACCGTTGGATCAATCCACCTTGAGCCAAGGTGAAAAATTTTATCAAACAAACAGCGCGCAAGGATTTAGAATATTAGCCGTTGCCTATCAACATATTGACGAACAATCCTCTTACGATGTTAAAGATGAAAAGAATATGATCTTGCTTGGATATTTATTATTTGCAGATCCCCCTCTTCAAGAGGCTGCGGAAATTATTTCTCAATTAAAAAATTCAGGCGTTAATGTTAAAGTTTTAACAGGAGATAATGAACTTGTTGCGCTGAATATCTGCAAGCAAGTCGGAATAGACTGTCCTAAAGCAATCTTAGGCGATGAATTAGAAAGCATGTCTGATGAAACTCTAACCATCAAAGCTCAAGAAACATTGCTATTTGCACGCGTTTCTCCCTCACAAAAACAACGTATTATTTCTGTTTTACGAAGACGTGGTCACGTTGTCGGGTATATTGGAGATGGTATTAATGATGCGCCTTCCTTACATATCGCAGATGTAGGCATATCGGTTGCTGACGCAGTCGATGTTGCAAAAGAAACCGCCGATATTATTTTATTGGAAAAAAACTTAAAAGTTCTTCATCAGGGGATTTTAGAAGGAAGAAAATCTTTTGGAAATATTATGAAATACCTAATGATGGGAACAAGTTCAAATTTTGGAAATATGTTTAGTATGGCGGGTGCTATATTATTTTTACCTTTTCTACCAATGTTACCACTGCAAATTCTTCTGAATAATTTACTTTATGATATATCACAGCTAACTATCCCTACCGACAGAGTTGATGAATCTTTTATCAAAAAACCTCGTCACTGGGATATTAGTATAATAAAACGTTTTATGTTGTACATTGGACCAATTAGTTCTATTTTTGACTTTTTAACATTTTTTGTCATGATTAAATTATTTTCAGCTTCAGAATCCATGTTCCAAACTGGTTGGTTTATTGAATCGTTGGTTACACAAACATTAGTAATCTTTATTATTCGAACTTCTCTAAATCCTTTCAAAAGTAGACCCAGCATACCTTTATGCATGAGTGTTCTTTTTGTTGTTACACTTGGCATATTTCTACCATTTAGTTCATTCGCAAAATTACTAGGATTTGTTGCGTTGCCTTTAGGATTTTTTGTTTTTCTAATTATTGCAATAATACTGTATTTATTTTTGGTTCAAATGGTTAAACAAAAATTGATGTTTAAATGGTTGAAATAATTTTTACAGATTAAATATTTTGCTAAATTTGACATATATTTTTCTACATTAAAAATATATCAAGTTATCATTATCATTGTTTAAAGCTATAGAGTGTATTATGTCCTTTGATAATTTAGAACACTTTTTTAATCCTCGTACTATTGCCGTTATTGGAGCAAGCGATAGATATAACTCAATAGGCATGAGGGTTTTTAAAAACCTTATCGAAAGTCAATATTCGGGCTTAATTTATCCTGTAAATCTTAAACACAATGTTGTACAAAATAAAATTGCATTTTCAACCGTTGAAGAGCTCCCCGCTTCTATTGATTTAGCAGTAATAGCGACCAAAGCAGATACAATACCGAATATTCTTAATCAATGCGCAAAAAAGGGGATTTGTCATGTTCTCATTCTTTCATCCGGATTCAGTGAATCAGGAGCAGAAGGTGCGAAACTTGAGGATCAAATAAAAGATATCGCTTTTAAAAATGATATCCGTATTTTAGGCCCTAATTGCTTGGGAATGATAATTCCTCATCTTAATTTAAACCTAGCGGCTACCAATTCTGCTATTACCTCAGGAAACATAGGTTTAATATCTCAATCTGATGCTATTCTTTGTTCCATTTTAGATTGGGCTGCAGAGAGAAGAATAGGGTTTTCCGCTTTATTTTCTTTAGGAAATGCTATCGATCTTGATTTTGGTTCATTCTTAGATTATCTGGCTTTCGATGCCAAGACTCAGAGTATATTATTGTATATCGAAAATATACATAATACTCGACATTTCATGAGCGGTTTGAGAAATGCGGCCAGAAAGAAACCCGTCATTTTGATAAAAACGGGACATAAAATGATAGATAGCAAAATAGCTATATCTAATGTATCTATGGGGTTTGATGAGGTTGTTGATTGTGCATTTAAAAGAACCGGGGTAGTGCGTGTAGTAACCATAGAACAATTATTCTCAGCAGCTGAGATATTATCCAAAAAATTTAATATAAAAGGAGACCGACTGGCAATTATCACTAATAGTAGTGGTGCCGGTATAATGGCCGCAGATCAAGCTTTTCGTTCTGGAATCACCCTTACCCAACTAACCCCATCCACGCTGACTCGTTTAGATGAGATTTTGCCTCAATTTTGGTTACGGCAAAACCCTATTGATATATTTAGTGATGCAACGCCTAAACGTTATGCTCAAGCAGTTACAGCCTGCTTAGATGATATCAACGTTGATGGATTATTAGTAATGCTTACCCCAGTTACAATGGTTGAACCAGAAGAAGTAGCTAAACAAATCATCCCCATTGCAAAATCAAGTGATAAACCAATTTTGGTTTGCTGGTTAGGAGGTAAACAAATCAATTCAGCACGACAACTATTTAGTTTAAATAGTATTCCTTCGTTTAATACCCCAGAAACAGCTATAGAAGCTTTTTCTTATCTTGTTAATTACCAAGTCAATCAAAAATTGCTCATACAAGTGCCTGAACCTACCTCGTATCAAAGCAAAGTTGACATTGTAGGCGCCAAAATGATTATAGATTCAGCACTTGAAGAAAATAGAAAAAACCTTACTTTAGTTGAATCAAAAGCAATATTATCTGCATTTGAAATTCCTTCAACGCTTGCTATTGAAGCTCGCACAGCTAATGAAGCGCTTAGCGTTGCTGAATCATTAGGTTTTCCACTTGTCATGAAAATTAATTCTCCTGATATTACCCAAAAACAAAATATTAAGGGAGTGCAAGTAAATATTTTAAATGCTGAAGCTGTTCGAAATACGTTTAAAGAAATGCTAAATAATGCTAATCAATTTAAACCCAAAGCACGTATTCTTGGCGTAACGATAGAGCGAATGCGTAAGGAACCACACGATAGACTGCTAAGGATTGGGGTATTTCGCGATCCGACTTTCGGCCCAGTGATTAGCTTCGGAGCAGGAGGTTCTCTTGCAGAAGCTATCCAAACTCGTTCTTTTGCACTCCCCCCCTTGAACCATTACCTTGCTCAGAATTTAATCAATCAAGCAACAATAATTAAAGTACTTGGTGAATTCCACAATATGCCAAGTGTCAATGTGGATATTCTTGTTAATATTTTGCTTAAAACCTCAGAAATGGTATGTGAATTGCCGCAAATAAAGGAAATGGAAATCAATCCTCTTATGCTCAATGATCAGACTGTTGTTGCCGCAGGCGTAAGAATTGTTGTTGATTTCTATTCTCCTTCAATAAGACCTTATGATCATATGGCTATTCATCCTTATCCAACGTATTTAATTAAACATTTGCAATTATCAGACGGAACAAACATCACAATTCGTCCTATCAGACCTGAAGATGCTCAATTAATTCAAGATTTTGTTCACCAACTGTCTGCCGAATCTAAGCATTTTCTTTTCTTTGGAAATATAACAGAATTTTCATATCCCGAACTTATCAGTTTAACTCAATTAGATTATGATCGTGAAATTGCTTTAATCACTACCTTACTATCAGATGGTGACGAAAAATGCATTGGGATCATCAGATATGTTGTCACTAACGATCGCAAAATAGCAGAATTCAGTATCGTAGTGGCAGATGATTGGCAAAATAAAGGAATAGGAAGCAATCTATTATTCAATATATTACAAGCAGCTAAAATGCAAGGATTAAAAACATTACAAGGTGAAGTTCTTCTCAGTAATCATAAAATGCGTCGTTTAATCTCAAATATGGGTTTTAATGTTCGCAGCAGTGATGAACAAGACAAAATAATCGTAGAAAAACAATTAGTGTAGATATACTTCTTTCGAATTCTAGCTTCGCTTGGTGTATCTTGTCTATTCTTAATTTATGAATATAAACCTAACCGATCCGTCTCTGCTAGAAAAAAATGAGGTGGTTATGAAAACAATGAAGGCAGCAGTGTTTGTTAAAGCAGGGAAAATTGCATTGCAAGAAAAGCCAATTCCTAAAGTTGGCCCTGGAGAAGCACTCATTAAGGTAACCACTACCACAATATGCGGAACTGACGTTCATATTCTTAAAGGAGAGTATCCAGTTGCTCCCGGAAGGATTATAGGACACGAACCAGTCGGCATCATCCATGAGCTTGGAGTTGGTGTCACGGGCTATCAAATAGGACAAAGGGTTATCGTAGGTGCAATTACACCTTGTGGACAATGTTACTCCTGCTTAGATAGCCATCTCTCACAATGTGGTGGACAGGCAATTGGTGGATGGCGCTTTGGCAATACAATTGACGGATGTCAGGCCGAATATGTTCTTGTTCCTTTCGCCATGGCTAATCTTACCCCCGTACCTGATGGACTGTCAGATGAGCAGGTTCTGATGTGTCCAGACATTATGAGTACTGGATTCAGTGGTGCAGAAAGTGGACAAATTAAAATTGGGGACACCGTAGTCATTTTCGCACAAGGACCGATTGGACTTTGCGCAACAGCAGGTGCAAAGCTAAAAGGCGCAACCAAAATAATTGTTGTAGATAACATTACAAAAAGATTAGAAGTATCAAAACAATTAGGAGCTGATATTGTCATCGATTATTCTAAAACTGATCCTATAGAAGAGATTATGAAGCATACCGATGGCAAAGGGGTGGATGTTGCTATTGAAGCATTAGGAACCCAAAAAACCTTTGAAAGTTGCCTGCGCGCACTCAAACCAGGTGGCATTTTATCAAGTCTTGGCGTTTATTCAGGTAAATTATCATTACCAGTAGATGCTTTTGCTGCAGGATTAGGTGATCATAAAATTGTAACAACGCTCTGCCCTGGCGGAAAAGAAAGAATGCGCCGCTTAATTAGCGTTATTCGTTCTGGGCGTGTTAACTTAACAAATTTAGTAACGCACCGATTTTCTTTAGATCAAATTGAAGATGCTTATGAATTATTCTCAAATCAACGCGACGGGGTCATTAAAGTTGCAATAACTCCTTAATATAAATACTTGGAAGAGAGTTTATGAAATTAACTTTTTTAGGTGCAACCGAAACTGTTACCGGTGCAAAATATCTTTTAAGTTATGATTCAAAAAAAATTCTCATTGATTGTGGATTATTTCAAGGATACAAAGAATTACGGCTTAGAAATTGGAATAAGCTGCCTATTGATCCTGAAAAAATTGATGCAGTTATCATAACCCACGCCCACATCGATCATTCAGGTTATTTACCTCTATTGATGAAAAATGGCTATCGCGGGCCAATTTTCGCCACTGAAGGTACTAAGGATCTTTGTTCAATATTACTGCCAGATAGTGGTCATCTCCATGAAGAAGATGCTTTTCGTGCCAATAGATATGGTTATTCAAAACATAAAATCGCATTACCTTTATATACAAAAGTTGAAGCAGAAAAAGTATTAAAACAGTTTGTTGCAATTAAATTCAATACTCCTACTATCTTAGATAAAAGTTGTCAATTTACATTTTATCCAGCCGGGCACATTTTAGGCGCTTCTATCCTCGAATTAAAGGTTGAGGGTAAAAAAATTATATTTACTGGTGATTTAGGACGCAGAAATGATCCAATTATTGCAGAACCTGCTATCATCGAGCAAACAGATTATCTAGTGGCAGAATCGACTTATGGAGATCGCTTACACGAAAAAAAGTCCCCGTACGATGAATTAAAAGATATCATTCAAGCAACTGCAAAACGTGGTGGAACATTACTGATCCCAGCGTTTACTGTGGGAAGAGCACAAACACTTCTGTATTATATTCATCAGCTTAAAATGAAACATGCTATTCCTAATCTCTCCGTGTTTGTTGATAGCCCCATGGCAACGAAAGTAACTGGCCTTTTAGAAAAATATGTTGGAGAACATCGGCTAAGTCAAAAAGAATGTGAAAAAGTTACTCAAACGGCAACCTACATCTCAAATGTTGAAGAGTCTAAACAGCTTGATACCCTATCTATGCCAAGCATTATTATTTCAGCAAGTGGCATGGCTACCGGTGGACGCATTTTACATCATTTGAAGGCGTTTGCCCCTGATAAACGTAATACCATTTTATTTGCAGGATTTCAAGCTGGAGGAACACGTGGCGCAAGAATGATTGCAGGTGAAAAAGAAATAAAAATACACGGAAAGATGATCCCTGTTAATGCTAGAGTTGAATGTTTAGATAATATGTCAGCCCATGCAGATTATGAAGAAATGCTTTATTGGTTATCTCATTTTAAACATAAGCCCAAATCTGTATTTCTCATCCATGGAGAGCCTAGCGCTTTACTTTCTTTAAAAGAAAGGATCGAAAATCAATTGCATTGGAAATGCATCATACCTAGTTACACCCAAACTTTTACCTTATAAAATGAAGACTGGTAACGTTTTAAAACTAGTTTATCTTGGCATAAATGCTTACAAAGAAGCTGTCATTTACATGAGAAGAAATTGTCATGTGTGTCGCTCAGAGGGATTTGAAGTTCCTGCCCGTGTTAAAATTGTACATAAAAATGGAACAATCTTAGCTACCTTAAATATAATAGAATCTGAGCTCCTAACATCACATGAAGCAAGTCTTTCTGTTTATGCATGGGAGCTTCTAAATGCATCTCCCGGGGATGATGTTCAGGTGTTTCATCCTCCGCATTTAAATTCCCTTGATTACATTCGGGGAAAAATTTATGGCCGTACACTCGATAAAAGTCAAATAAAGGAAATTATTCAAGATGTAATTGCTGGTTCTTTATCCGATATTCATCTTTCAGCTTTTTTAGCCGCAACTGCTGATGGACATTTCTCAAAAGATGAAATTTTATATTTAACTGAATCCATGATTGAAACGGGTAATCAGCTAAAATGGGAGAATGATTTAATTGTTGACAAACATTGTATAGGTGGTTTACCTGGAAATCGCACTACCCCGATTGTAGTAGCTATTGTTGCAGCATTTGGGTTAATCATTCCTAAAACTTCTTCTAGAGCAATTACTTCTCCAGCAGGCACAGCAGATACGATGGAAGTACTTGCACCAGTAGATCTTAACTTAAATGCTATGCGAAAAGTGGTAGAAAAAGAAAATGGATGCATAGTTTGGGGAGGTACAGTCAATTTAAGCCCTGCAGATGATATCCTTATTCGAATTGAACGAGCTCTAGTTTTAGACAGCATGGGACAATTAGTCGCTTCAATTTTATCTAAAAAAATTGCTGCAGGTTCAACGCATGCTGTAATTGATATCCCCGTTGGTCCCACCGTCAAAATACGAACCACTTCTTCAGCTAATGAACTAAAAAACTATCTTGAAACCATAGGCAAAATAATTGGAATTGAAATACAAATTGTTTTTACGGATGGAACACAACCAGTAGGACGAGGCATTGGACCTGCGCTTGAGGCCAAAGATGTATTATCTGTTTTGCAACGAGATCCGAATGCTCCGCAAAGCCTTAGAGAGCGCGCAGTCATGCTTGCGGGTCAGGTATTGGAGTTCTCCCCACAAGTTCATAAGGGTATGGGCTATGCATTGGCAGAAAGCATTTTAAATTCTGGTCAGGCCTGGGAAAAATTCCAGGCTATTTGTCATGCACAAGGAGGCTTCTTCCCCCCTCCAACGGCCAAGCATGTAAAAACGATTTGCTCAAAAAAGAAAGGGAAAGTAATTGCCACTGATAATCGATATTTAAGTAGAATTGCTAAACTTGCTGGCGCTCCAACAACAAAAGCAGCAGGAATAGAGCTACTTGCTCCTGTTGGAACAGAAGTGAATGTTGGAGATCCTTTATTTATCATTCACTCCGAAACGAAAGGCGAGTTAAATTATGCAATTAATTTTTTATCAACGGGACGGGAAATATTTGAATTTGGAAAATCACCATGAAATCTTTACTTTTTCCGCTCTACTGCCCTCCAACCTTTTTAGAAAAACTCAAGTATTCAAATCAATTTATTATCGGTGATATAGTTGTTCGGGAATTTCCTGATCATGAGTCTTATGTTAAATTCAATTCTGAAATTAAAAATAAGGATATTATTTTTATTGCTTTCCTAAATCGACCTAATGAAAAATTTCTATCGTTGTTATTTTCCTTAAAGGCGGCAAAAGAGTATGGTGCTAAAAGCATTGGGTTGGTTATTCCTTATTTACCCTATATGCGTCAGGATTGTCAATTTTCACCAGGAGAAGCTATTACCTCAAAATATTTCGCGCAAATATTGTCAGATTGCATTGATTGGATAGTTACGATAGATCCGCATTTACATAGATATCACACTCTCAACGAAATTTATAAATGCTCTTCTCATGTCTTACATACAACAGAATTGATTACCAGCTGGATAAAAAAAAATGTTTCTTCACCTTTGCTTATTGGGCCTGATAGCGAAAGCGAACAATGGGTGGCAGCAATTGCGAATATTGCAAATATTCCTTATACAGTGTTGGAAAAAATACGTCATGGAGATAGACAAGTTGAAATTAAGTTCCCTAATTTTAGCAATTATCAAGAACTCACCCCGATATTAGTTGATGATATTATATCAACCGGAACAACATTTATTGAAACTATTACATATTTAAAAAAAATAAAAATGAAAGATCCAATTTGCATTGGAGTTCATGCTGTTTTTTCAAATGAAGCGTATAAAAATATTTTATCAGCTGGCGCCCAAAAGATTATTACTTGCAACACGATTGACCATCCCTCTAATACAATTGATGTATCTGTTTTAATTCTAGATTGTCTTAAAAAGATGCCTTTTAAGATTTAATAAAAGTTTCAAGACTAATTTTTTTTATAATACGTTGTTCTTCCATTTGTTGGCGCTAAAAAATATTCTTCACAGATTTGATGCTTTTTTAAAGCTTCTTGTAGATGTATAACAGGATCATCATAACCTTCATCAGATAATTGAAAAGTTCCAAAATGCATTCCAATACTTAAAGTGCTCTCTAGATCTATATGCGCTTTCACGGCTTCTTCAGGATTAAGATGGCTGCCTTTCATAAACCACCGTGGTTCATAAGCTCCTATGGGAAGCAAAGAGACATCCATCTTACCAATCTTATCTCTGATCAATTTAAAATGTTGGCCATATCCTGTATCTCCAGCAAATAAGATTTTGATTTCACCTAAGGTTAATGAGAATCCACTCCATAAAGATTTATTGATATCGGAAAAAGTCCTTTGCGACCAGTGTTGCATCGGTACAGCCATGATAGTGTTACTTTCATTGATAACATGTTCTTGCCACCAATCTAACTCTATAATTTTTGTGATACCTACTTTATTCAAAATATAGGCATTCTGCAAAGGAACGATAAAAAGCGGATCATCTTTATGTTTCAATGCTCTTAAAGAGGGTAAATCCATATGATCATAATGATTATGACTAATTATCACAACATCTATGGGAGGGAGATTTTTTAAAATCATACCAGGCGCTCGAACCCTTTTAGGTCCTAACCATGAAACAGGACTCGTTCTTTTAGAAAACAAGGGATCCGTTAAGACATTCAGTCCCTGCACTTGAATAAGTTCAGTAGAATGGTTAATAAAGGTAATATATAACTCATCTGTCTCAATATTATCCGGCAGTTGTGGGATCTCAGTATTAGCAATATGTTTAGGCCAAAAATTTTTCTTTTGGGTGAGTTTCCATTTTAAAAGCGCTGCGCGACCTTTAGAAGGAATTTGATGGTGCCATAAATTATAAAACCGCTTTCCATCAAAACATGATTGATTTTCAGGCTTAACTACATGTTCCAAATAACTATCAAATGGTTTTTTCATTGAATGTTTACGTTACACTTTTAAATACACTATCTTACTATCTATCATAATACGAAACTAAATAGTAACATTCAATTTAAATGAGGGACATTCACCTATTAAAAGCAGAGGGTTATACCACGTTCTCAAATTTCTTTTATTTCTTGGTTTTTTCAGCTTTTTATACCAAGGTAGTATCTTTTTTTAGAAGTAATAACCTGATTATGGATCTTACTTATTGTGTTGGCAGAAAGAGACACTGACAATATCCAGTCATTTAATCAGGAAAAATTTATTCTCTATCTAATAAAAATCCACCGACTTGTGCTCGCCAAAGTTCGGCATAAAAACCATTTTTCTCTAATAATGCTTGATGTGTCCCGTCTTCTACAATTTTTCCCTTATCAAAAACGAGGATCCTATCCATATGTAGCAGTGTTGATAAACGGTGGGCAATCACTAAGGTCGTTTTTCCTTGCATCAATGTCCATAGACTTTCTTGTATATATTTTTCAGTGACTGAATCTAGCTGGCTTGTTGCCTCATCTAAAATTAAAATAGGTGCATTTTTAAGAAAAGCTCTGGCAATTGCAATGCGTTGGCGTTGGCCGCCTGAAAGCTTTACCCCTCTCTCACCTACTAAAGCACCATATCCCTGCGGTAAATTTTTAATAAACTCATGGGCGTGCGCTTTTTTCGCAGCCTCTATGACTTCATCTTCAGTTGCTTCAGTTTGACCATATTGAATATTTTCAAATAAAGTACGATGAAACAAAGAGGGATCTTGTGGGATCATTCCTATATTCATCCTTAAACTTTGCTGAGTTACGTCTTTAATATCACAATCATCAATCAGGATACGGCCATTATTAACCTCAAATAACCTTAATATTAAATTTACAAACGTTGATTTTCCCCCGCCAGAATGACCTACTAAACCCACTTTTTGCCCAGGTTCGATGGTAACGGTTTTATTTTCAAACAATGGCTCGGCATTTTGATATTGAAACTGCACATTATCAAAGACAATTTTCCCTTTGGGCACTTTAAGCTCAACAGCATGAGGTTTATCTTGGATTTCATGCGGTTCAACAATAATATTCAGTGCTTGTCGACAGTTTCCCACTTCTTTTGCAAAACGAAGAATTTCTTCACCAATGTTGTAAATATTGTTTGCTATGGCTGAAGACAATGTCAGAATCAAGGCAAAATCACCCACTGTAACAATATTGTGCACTCGTCCATATACCAAGCCGGCTAGCATCATTGCGATTAAAATCGCTATTAAAACTCCCTGCACACAATTGGCTTTCAATAAATACCATTGCAAGGCTCTATCTTTTTCCATTAGGTTATTTATTGAATTAAAAACAACTGCTTCTTCATGCTTTAAATTGGCAAAAAGCTTTGCACTCATCATGTTAACAATACTATCTACCAATTTTCCATTCATGGCATTGCCAGCCTCTGACGTAGCATAAGAAAGCCGTTCAGAGTGATATGACATTAAATAGGATAAGCTAATATAGGTAATTGCCCATAAAAAAAGCATCACACCAAATAGTGGATGTACTGTGTACGATACGATAGAAGAAAATAATACTGCTAGCACTTTAGGTAAAATAGAATGGGTCGCAATCTGCAATAGAGCTTCCACACCAATACATAAATCAAATATTTTTTTCGATAAGCTGCCCGAAAAATGATCATTAAAATAGCGATAAGAATGCTGAGACAGATAATGGTAAGTGGTGCCTGCTATATCAGATTTTATTTTGGGATAAAACTGCAAATGGACATATCTATAAAAACTATAGATAATATTCATAAAAATCTGAACACAAACATATAGAACGGCAGGAACAATAATAGCCGCTAATAATAAGTTTAGTTGGTTTACTGTTGAGAGCACCCCATCAATAATCATTTTCAACAAATAAGCATTCACCGAGGGTATGAATGCTTCATACAAGACAAATATTGAAAACATTACCAATGACCATGGATGTCGTTTCAAAAACATTTTAATAAAGGCGCCAAGCTTTTTAGGAATGGCATCCCCTTCATTAACTACTTGTGTTTTTGTGAGCTCAACTTTCATCGCATAAACTAAGCCTATGTTTTATAGGGATAGCCTTTTGGCCTTGGAGCTGGTCCATAAGTAATACTACTTCCAGCCCTAAGTTGCCCCTCTTCAGCTTCCCTGAGAGAATTTAATAAAAAGAAAGGTTCTTTTTTTAGATTTAAGTGCATAGTCACGTATTCTTTGAGACCTAAACGTTTTTGATAGATTTCATATAGCCATAGCATAAAATTCACCCTAAAAAGATCTGTCAAAAGTTAGCAAGAAATGTCCTCAAAATTGTTACTTGGAAAACAAACACATAAATAGACTACAGGAGCAATCCCTAAGCGCTTTTTAGTGTTTGTAAGAAAAGAGGATTATGCACCTATTTTCATCAAAAGATTACAAAGAAACAATCCCTCTTTAGGATAAGATCTGAAAATGCCGCAGTTTGTAACGTGTAGATGAACTTTTTTTGATCTTTTATGCAATAGATCATGATTAGATTTTGTGGTATGTGAATAACCATGATGAGTGCAGAAACAAATTAAATCCCAAAATAAATAACAAATGCTTTGAATATTTCAGCATATTTATTTATCATGGACTCATAAAGTTATTTGTTTAACGTAGGATCTACATCAATGTTAAAACGCTGCACTCAAATTGTTGCCTTTGTGCTCCTTTCTTCAACCGCTGCACTGAGTTTTGCCAACACCACAATTGAAAATGCACAAATGTGTGCAATGAAAAATCTTAATGTCAATTGCGAAAAAGGCGATCAAATTAAATTAGATGTCATCCGCACACATGACACAAGAGGGGATATATTCCTTAATATTAATAGCGGTGACGCCTTAGGTGACTATATTCTGCTCTATATTAATAATAACAAACCTGAAGTTTTAAAAATGCAAAAGTCGGTCAGCCCTGCAACACCTTCAGCAAAAGGCGCATTTATCCCACGCTCAATTATTAGTAAATTAAGAACAGCATCTTCTGTTCATTTTAAAATTGCTAAGCAAAAAGGAAGTCCCATTTCCGGTAGTTTAGGTCAATACCATTTCGAATGGCTAAAACGATTTGGCGCGGCTTGCAGCTAAGTAATTATCAAGATAAAAAAAAGGGGCGATGCCCCTTTTTTATTAATCTACCAATTGATGCTGTTCTTTAGTAAATGCCGGACTGCATGAAATAAATAAATGCAGATCACCTTCCCAATAGTATTTTTCTCCTGCATCTAATAAATGCTCCTTTCCTTCTACCACAACTTTTCCATGCCCCTGATGAACATAAACAATTTGGTTTCCATATTAATGCGTTACATAACTTACTTTAGTCATGCTAATATGATGCAAACCATTCTTTAATGTTCCACAGTAAGGTCTATATCCATGAAAAAAACATTCCTTGCGCTCATGGTCTTGTTTCTTTGTTTTTCTTTTAACATTCATGCCGCACAGAACAAAGGGAAGGTATTGGTCATTATGTCCAATGCCGACAAATTAAAATTAAAGGATGGCAAAACAGCCGATACTGGCTTCTTCTTAAATGAATTCGCCATTCCAGCACGTGAAATATTAGATGCAGGTTATGAAATTGTTGTTGCCACGCCACAAGGCAAAAAACCTGTCATGGATAAAGATTCCAAAAATCTCATATTCTTTCAAAATGATCTTAAAAAGATGGATGAGGCGCAAAAAGTAGCAGATCAAATCCTCATCGGCAAAAATATTCAAAAGCTCAGCAATGTAGCTGATGGAAACTTAAAAGAATACGCTGGCGTCTTCATTCCTGGAGGCCATGCTCCATTGACCGATTTAATGGTAGATCCTAGTGTTGGCAAAATATTAGCGTATTTTCATGAGAATAATAAACCGACTGCCATGCTTTGTCATGGCCCCATTGCTGTCATTTCGACTTTAGAAGAACCTGATGTTTTTCGTCGAAGATTAGTCGCAGGAAATAAAGGCGCTGCCGAAAAACTCGCTAAAGGGTGGATTTATACTGGTTATGATATGACCATTTTCTCTACCGATGAAGAAAAAGCCGCTGAAAAAAATAAACTTCATGGTAATGTTGAATTTTATCCAGAAGATGCCTTAAAAATTGCCGGCGCTAAAATTAAAAACGGAGCCGCAAACGAAAGTAATATTGTACAAGACAGAGAATTAATTACAGGCCAAAATCCAGCGTCAGATAGTGATCTCGTCCGAGCATTAGTAAAGGCGATGGATAAAAATACGTAAATTTCTACAAAAATTGCTATAGCCTCGCCCTCGCTAGGCTATAGCACAAGCAAATTGTCTCCCTACTCAAACTGGCCTCAATTTTAGTATTTCATCAACACTCTCTGTGTTACCCTTTGAAGGTGTTTTAACAGGAGACCTGTCTTCCTCTTGAGGCCTATTTTCAAAACCAACAATCAGTGATTTCCTTTTATCCGGCTCCATTTCTTCATGAATTGGTATGAATCCTCCTTGATTATACTCAGGATACACTCGTTTCATATACTGATTAAAAAATTGAGAAAATTTGGCATTGACATGTTCTGATTGAGGAAAAAAAGCACATCCATAATTTGAATCATGAAACCATATTCCATGTTCAGTTTTCGCCACACCCAATGCGTGTCCGCTTGCTCCTCCAGATCGCGAAACGTTTATAATAAAAGAAGGAGGATTAGTCTTTTCTAAATTACTTAATATCTTTGCAGGAAAATCTTCTTTAATTTCCTCAATTTGTTTGAATTCAGTCGGGAGTGTTATTTTATCTTTAATTTGTGAATCAAAATGTTTGTAGATATTCTCATTTACCTTCAAATTATCTACTTGATTGACAAAGGCTGATTTTCCATCTTCAGTTTTTTTACTATACATATCAAGTTTATCAATCATGATATGCTCATCTAAATGCAACCTTCTTAAGCTATTTATTTGCATTACCCATTCTTTTGTAAAGCCATAACAAAGTCCGGCAGAAGATCCTAAAGCAATGACTTTATTTTGCGCAAAGCCGCCAACCATCATACCACCATTGAGCACAATCATTTCCTTTATTTCACGATGATTCTGAAAGGATAAGGGCGCAATCACAGCGCCAATATACTCTTCATCCATTTGAGAAATTTCATTTTTCAGCCGAGTAAAATGAGAGGTAATTTCGGCTATTTTTGCACCGTATTTTTCTTGATGACTTCTTTGAATTTCTTGATTTTCTTTGTGAAATTTTTCCTTCAGTTCAATCCTTCTCACTAAATATCGATGCTCTCTATAATCTTGAACAAAATTAAAAAATGAGGCAGCGGACTTGATTCCTTTCCATAACTTGCCTAACAAAGTTGTTGGTTCTTGTACTTTAGGTTTTGGCTTTCTTTTATATTTTTTATCAAGTGAATTTATATCTCTTACATATTGCAATTGAGCGGTATTCTTTCTAGACATTAATTCAATGTTAATTTCATCTAACTGATGCCTCAACTGAACAGCTTCATGTCTTTTAAGTAGGATGGCGCATTCTTGATTTAAGCCTCTAAGCCAGGCTACTTTTTTGCCCTCATTCTCATGGTTCATAAGAAAAGTGTTAATTTTTTCTTCCATTTTCGTTATTGTATCAATGTTTCCTTCTTTATAATGATAAAATTCTTCCTGCAGCATTTGCGTTAAAGATAAAAGTTCTTCTTGGAAAAATGAAGGTTCTTTTATTGCCTGCAATTGATTAATCCTATAGCGCATCAACCAAGCTATTTCTTTTAAACCGATAGGCTGTTGCAAAAATCGTGAAGTAGGCATTGATTGATTTATAGCTATTTGTGCCATTTGAAATAGAGTTGTATATTCCTGAGGAAAAGATTTTTCAGCCTCTGAAAAATCTTGTACAAGTTGTTTCATTAAATCTTTAAATAAACCAATTTTATGCTCAAGATCGATTTCAGATGCTCGTATTTCTGCCAATAATAATTCTGCCTCTTGCTGCTTTTGAAAAATGGTATCGACAAGTGCTAATTTTTCACCGTCAAAAGGTTGTTTTTTTAATTGCTTGACCATGTTATGTAACCTTGGATTTACAACCTCAAAATTTTGCTCTAACTGTTGCAGTTCCAACGGTGGCATCGTGGCAAGTTTTTGAATATTTATCATGAAATTTTCCCTCGGTCTTCAATGACTTAGAGCTTTAAAAACGCTTTAAGTTCAGCGTAAAAAGGTCCACGTTATGTATATACACCTTTTTGTAAATATCCTGACTGCAAAGATGAAATATTGTAAGTTATTGAAAAATAATATTTTTAACATTTTTAATTTTAGCCGGTTATTGCTCTAAAGAAACTTTTTTCTTTACTACCTAGTCACATTTATAAACCTATTTATATAAAGAGTACTTCCCATGCCAGTGAAAACAACAAATGAAATTGAAGCACTCTATGATGCATGCATATTTGGGGAAACAGAGAATATAGATAGGATTTTAGGAGAAGATGATCTAAAGGAATATGGCGCCAAAAACCTACAAAAAGCAGTAATGTTTGCAGCAAATCAAAAAGACAAGAAAATTGCTGTGCAATTGCTTAGTAATAAAATCATTGTTGACGAAATTAACACTTTAAAGAATTCAATGACACCTTTAATGATTGCTATTGATTATGGATTAGGAAGCAATGTTATAGATGAATTAATACTATCGAGCAATCTCGATGCTGTTGATGATTATGGGCTATCTGCATTAATGTATGCCATTATGAAAGGTGATCTGAATTTAGTAAAAAAATTGGATATGACAGATAAAAGCATTTCTGACAATGATAGCAATTCGTTACTTTTGACAGCAGTGAAAAGTGGTAACATTGATATTGTTGATTATCTTTTAGACACTAGAAGCATACCCGAGTTAACTTTAACAAATTATGAAGGGAAAACTGCCCTACATGTGGCAGCAGAAGAAAATCATATAGATGTTCTCAAACTCTTAATAAAAGATCCCATATTTAAATCGCAATTAAATACCAAAGATATATATGGCAGAACGCCATTAGACATAGCTTTAGAACAAAAATCAGATGACTGCATACAACTGTTGGAAAGGCAAACCAATAAAAATGAAACCTTTGCTAAAAATTCAACTTATGGAAAACCTTTAACACAGTTGGGACAAAGTGTTCTAAACAATAAAGTTGCGCAATATTTAACACTTCATGGTCAAGACAGTAGACAAATTCTTCAATATGGAGGCAATTGTTCAGGTTGGGCATTCTTATTCCACATTTATATTGCTGCAGGAAGAGAAGATGATTTTTACGAAATGCTAGGCTGCATTGAATCTTGGGATGGGTCTATGGAAAGTTTGAACAACACTCAACTACCTCTCTCTTTAAAAGGAAAATATAAAGATCTTGAAGATTTTTTTCTACATATCACCAACGATCTTGTTATTTTTCAATTTACTACTGATATAACGAAAGAATTACAATTGGGATGGACGCAAGAGTCAAGAGTAGAACAATATGCCCTCGTAAGGGATTTCTCAGTAGGACATGAATTAAAAGCTGTATTTAATCATACATTTGACTCTATGAGTCAAGAACAGCTAACAGAAATGCTTGCCTTTTATTCAAGATGGCCAGGTGCACATTTCGATATAGGGGGCGGAAAACATGCTACCAGTTTGTATATCATGCCTGATGGAAAATTTAAATATTATGATCCCAATTTAAAAAACAAAATGAAAATCATTGATTCAGCTGAAGAATTATCTGATTATATTGTAAAAACAAAGTATAAGCACATAGATATGATAAATGATGGTAAATTTAGTATCTCATTTGATGCCTATAAGTTTTATAAGTCTCTCGATAAGATCCCTGAACTCGAAAAGCCCTTAACAACCGAACAACATAAAAAATATTCTCCCAACGGTTTGACTCCATTACATTACGCCGTCATGGAAAATGATTTAGAAAAAGCGCATAAATTAATGCAAGATCATCCAAACTTGATAAATGAATTAGACGCCTTTGGAAATTCTGCTTTTGAATACATTGGTTTAATGAGTAACATAAACTTCAATATGTTAGATTTATTCGCACAATCTGGAAAAGTTGATTTAAATTCGATTTTATGCAAATTGATCAAAGCAAAGAAAAATCTGCCTTTCATTAAAGCAATTGCAAACCAGCCCGCTTTAGATATAAATCAACCTCATGAACAGTCAAAAAGCATTCTTCTATTTGCATTAAATGAATATGATTTAGATGTTTTTTCTAGAACTGAAATAATACAAATACTCTTGCAACATCCTAATATCGACATCAATAAAAAAAATAACAGGGGGAAATCACCACTGATGTTAGCGTTGAAGTACAAAGTTAATCCTGATGTAATTAAATTATTTTTATCAAGACCAGAATTACAGACAAACATTGCTGATGATAAAAATAAAACAGCATTATATTATGCCATTAAAAGTGGTTATGATATCGATATAATTCAATCTATTTTACAATTAAGCCTCAAAGAAAAATCATACAAAGAATTGTATGACTCAACGACATTAAAAGAGGCAATTAAAAATCGAAACCTAGAATTATATAGTATGCTTTTAGAAGCTGGCGCCACTTTAGATGGTCAAATATTGTTTGATGCACTTGAATCTTTTTCTTACACACCTGAAGTAATAGAAATGCTTTCAAAGTATAATATTGATATTAATGCAAAAAATGAAGACGGAGAAACACCATTGATGGTGGCTTTAGAAGATGAAGTCTCTCCTGAAACAATCAAATTATTATTATCAAATCCAACATTAAGGGCCGATGTGACAGATGATAATGACGAAACCGCATTGCAACATGCCATCGATAATGGCTATAGCCTTGAAATAATTCAAACTATCTTACAGCTCAGTCTCCAAGAAAAACCTTATGCTGAATTGTATAGTCCATCGTTATTAGGTAATGCGATTGACAATAATAATATTGAATTAATTAATCTATTTCTGGAATATGGAGCAATTCTAAATGAGGAAGCAATATACAACACAGAAGATGAGAAAACACGTGATCATATACAAGGATGGAGACTGTATCATGCTATTATTAAAAATGATTTACAAGAAGTACATAAGATACTTCGAGCTTGCCCTCAAGCACTTAATATTCCAACCTATCAAGGTTTCACTCCCTGCGAAATTGCCATAGAAAAAGAAAATATTGATCCGCTTATACTAAGCACTCTTCTTTCTTCTCCTCATTTAGATCTGCAAAGAAAGAATAAGAAAGGAAAAACATTACTTCATTATGCAATACAAAATGAAGTAAGTATCGATGTATTTTCGCTTCTTCTAAAAAATCCAAATATAGATTTGAATATAATAGATAATTTTGAAAGACCACCCGTAGACTCCCCCTAAAAAGACACATTTCATAAATAGAGTTTTCCTGGCAAAATACTTACGAGCTAGGAGACTGAACAATGAGAAAATCCCGTTTCACTGAACATCAGATTATTGCGATTTTGAAAG
>Ga0209935_1000468_pt1 | contig 101107 bp, 96 predicted proteins | sample ThiBio_1000_plan_2_FD_183958 | JGI IMG/M metagenome (GOLD analysis project Ga0209935, IMG submission 183958) | Wastewater bioreactor microbial communities from Cape Town, South Africa - Thiocy_cont_1000_plan (SPAdes) | ecosystem: Engineered > Bioreactor > Thiocyanate-remediating >... | reverse complement strand
GCTGTGTTCGTCTACATCGTTTCCGCCCCGGCGTTTATCTTCGGCATCATGAAGCGGCAGGAAACGGAGTTTTTCTGGCTCTTCGGGCCGATCACAGCCGGAATGATGCTCGGCACGGCGCTGGCGGGGAGGCTGGCTGGTCGGCTCCCGACGGCGGGCATTCTCCTTATCGCCTATGGGACCATGGCGGCCTCGGCGATGGGCAACTTCCTCTTCAGCCTCACCCATGAGGCATCTCTGCCCTGGAGCATCGTTCCGTTGTTCTTCTACGTGATGGGCAGCGCAATGGGCATGCCCAGCCTCACCATCATGGCGCTGGACCTGTTCCCGCACCGGCGCGGTCTTGCCTCATCCTGCCAGGGGTTTGTCCAGACATCCGGAAACACGGTGATCACCGCCCTGGTGGCGCCAGCGTTGTGGTCCTCGGCGCTTTCCCTTTCGCTCGGGATGCTTACGATCTATCTGATGGGCGGGTTCGCGCTGGCTGGGTATTCCCTCCTGCAAAGAGCCCACATGAAAAGCCCCCCGGCGGGGTAGAGATGCGAGCCGGGCCGAGAAATCGTCCGTTCGGGATTTCGTTCGCCGCCACGGAGAAATTTGCTTTCCGTAATATCCTGGATATCAACGGCTGACTGCGTTTTTTCCAGGTTGGCACGCGGCATGAGAGAGGGGCTGCAACGATACAAGACAGACCATGGCTTTTTATCATCATACCCCAGCCGGGCGGAAGGTGCGGACGCTGGACGATTTGCGCGAGCAGGTCCGGCGAGCCCTCCGGGAGCAGCATCGCGAGTGGGTCGGCAACGCCGCCGGAGCCTCGATGATCGAAAACTACGAGGCGCGCTTTGAGAGCCTGCTGAGCAGGCTGTGCCCCGATGACCGCGAGGCCGCGTAGGCATCATACCTTGGTATAATAGACCGGCTCGCGATTCGCTGGCATTCTCTGCCATGAACGATCCTATGAAAACCGACTTCTCCATTGCGGTGGTGGACGATGATGAGTCTGTCCGGGAGAGCCTGGAAAGCTTGCTGAAATCCCTGGGCTTTCAGGTGTCCGCATTTCCGAGCGCGGAGGCGTTTCTGGCGGCGGGAGAGGTGAGGAGGGCGGACTGCATCATCCTGGATATCCGCCTGGGCAGCATGAGCGGATTGGAACTGTACCGGACGCTGCTGACCATGGCCGACACGCCTCCGGTCATCTTTATCACAGGTCACGGCAATGAGGTGTTGAGGCAGAAGGTCCTGGAGGATGGCGCGATCGATTGTCTTTTCAAGCCCTTCACCGAGGAAAAACTCATCGCCGCAGTGGAAGCCGCCGCAGCGGCGCGGGAGACCGGGCGGGCGGTTTAGGAGTGATTGACTTGTCCCATGATGCACGAAATTCCACCGATCTGTGTCGTCGATGATGATCCCGGGGTTCGCGAGGCGGTAGAGGGTTTGTTGCGAGCGGAGGGTTTCGAGGTGGAGCTATTCGCCTCCGCGCAGCGGTTCACGGCCCGGGCGAAGATGGCGCCGCTTTCCTGCGTGGTGCTCGATGTCGAGCTCCCGGGCTTGAGCGGCCTGGACTTGCAGCGGGAACTGGCCGGGGCCGGGCTCGAAATTCCGATCATCTTCCTCACCGGCCACGGGAGCATCCCGATGTCGGTCAGGGCCATGAAAGCGGGAGCGGTCGAGTTTTTGACGAAGCCGTTCGAGGCCGATGATCTGCTGGGTGCCATCCAGCAGGCGGTCTCCGGGACGCATTCGGTCGAGTTGGAGACACGGAACAGCTCGACCGACGTGATCGGTGAGAGCCGGGTGATCCGGGGGCTGCTCGCCCGCATCCAGATGGTCGCGCCGACCGACTCCACCGTGCTGATTTTCGGCGAGACCGGAACGGGAAAAGAGGTGCTGGCCAAGGAAATTCACAAGAGAAGCCGCCGGGCGGAGAAGCCTCTCATCCGGGTGAACTGCGCATCGATCCCCAAGGATCTGTACGAGAGCGAATTTTTTGGACACGTGAAGGGGGCCTTTACGGGGGCTTTCAAGGACCGGATCGGCCGCTTCGAGGCGGCGGACGGAGGAACGCTTTTCCTCGATGAAATCGGAGAGATCCCTCTCGACCTGCAAAGCAAGCTGCTGCGGGCTTTGCAGGAAAGGCAGTTCGAACGCGTCGGCGACGACCGGACGAAACAGGCCGACGTGCGTATCATCGCGGCGACGAACCGGGACCTGCGCGCGGAGGTCGCCGCCGGGCGTTTTCGCGAGGATCTTTACTATCGGCTGAATGTCTTTCCCCTGGAAATCTCGCCCCTGCGCGAGCGCATCGAAGACGTCCCGCTGCTGGCCCGCCATTTCGTGGAGGCGGCAGCCCGGGAGATGAACTGCCCCAGGCCGCGCCTTACGCCTGCGGGTTTGGCCGCACTCCAGAGCTATCACTGGCCCGGCAACATCCGGGAGCTGCGAAATGTCATCGAGAGGGCCGTGATCATGGCGCAGGGCGGTGCGATGGAGTTTGATCTTCCCATCTCGTTGAGCGATCGGCCGACGCCGGAGATTTCTGACGGAGATTCCCCAGAGCGCGAGTTTCTGACGGAGCCGGAGATGCTGAAAAAGGAGCGGGACAACCTGCTCGTCGTGCTGGAGAAGACCGGCTGGAAAATCAAAGGCGCCGATGGCGCGGCCGAACTGCTGGGCGTGAAGCCGACCACGCTCCTCTCCCGCATCAAGAAAATGGGCTTGCGCCGCGCGGACCCGGCTGAGAGGAGAGATCACGCCTGAGGGCGGGCCCATGAGCAGCGACAATCACGATGCAGCCAGGAAAGCCGGAGTGGAGCCCCCGCTGAGGCTGACGCGCTCATGGCGGCACCGCTGCCCGGTGGCGTTGCGTTATGGCATTGCGATCCTGCTGGCGGGGCTCGCCTGGGGAACGACGTTTGCCCTGCGTCATCTGATCGACGCGCCGTCGTTTCAGACGCCGTTCTTCGTCTGCGCGATTGTCTTGAGCAGCTGGATCGGCGGAGCGGGGCCGGGCATCGCGGCGACGTTTTTTTCCATCTTTGCCATCGAGTATTCCTTCACGGAACCCCGCTACACGTTTTCCGTGACTCTCTCGGAGGTGCCGAAGTTCACGGTCTTCTTTCTTGCCGGGACATTCATCAGCCTGCTGGCCCGGCGGCAGCGGAGAGATGAGGAGGCTCTGCTCGTTGCGAGGGAAAGCCTGGAGGAGAAGGTGCGTGATCGCACGGCGGATCTTGAGCGTACGAATGTGCAGTTGACCGACGAAATTGCCGAGCGGAAACGGGCGGAAAGCGCTCTTCAGCGGCTGAACCGGGCCTGGCGGGTGCGCGGGTTGTTCAACCGCGCGATCGCGCGCAGCACGGGGGAGCCGGAACTGATGACGCGCATCTGCCAGACGCTGGTAAAGAGCAGCGGGTACCGTCTGGCCTGGGTGGCCGCGGTCGAGGAAAACCAGATCACCGCGGCGGCTCATGCCGCCGGGGACAGGGTGACACAGGTCGAGACCGCGTGGGGGGTCAGCGCACGGGGTTATGTCCTGGCGAGTCGCGTGATCGATGGCGGAATGCCGCTGGCCTGCTCGCCCCGGGAGCCGTCTCAGGATCTGCGTCCCGATGCATGGGCGGACTCCAACGGCGTCCAGGCCGTGCTGGCGCTGCCGCTGATCTCCGATGGCAGCATCCTCGGCGCCCTGCTGCTTTACTCAGGCGACCGCGATGCCTTTGACAAGCAGGAGACCGACCTCCTGCAGCAGGCCGCCAACGATGTCGCGCAAGGTATCGTCCTTTTCCGCACCCGCGCCGCCCGGGCGGCAGCCGAGTCGGCGTTGAAAAATACCCGCGCCGAGCTGGAGAGGGTGGCTAGGGTCACGACGATGGGGGAATTGACTGCTTCCATCGCCCATGAGATCAACCAGCCGCTGGCCGCCCTGATCACCAACGCCAACGCCTGCCTGCGCTGGCTCGATCGCCAGCCCCCCGAGCTGGATGAAGCCCGCGAGGCCGCGCGCCGGATCATTCGCGACGGCAAACGCGGCAGCGAGGTGCTGGCCCGCATCCGCGCTATGCTGAAGAAGCAGGAGCCGGTACGGGAGACTCTCGCGATCAATGAAGTGATCGACGAGGTCCTGGCGCTGGTACGGGCGGGAATGGACGGCGTGAAGCTCGAAAAACGCTACTCCGCCCAGTTGCCCTTGGTGCAAGGGGACAGGGTCCAACTGCAGCAGGTCATCCTGAATCTCGTCCTCAACGGGCTCGACGCAATGAAGGGTGTCGCTGACCGCGCTTCCGCGCTGGAGATCAGCACGGAGATCGATGCCGCAGGCGATCTTGAGGTGGCGATCCGGGATAATGGCGTGGGACTCACCGCGGAGCAGGCCGAGAAGATCTTCACGACATTTTTTACCACAAAGGCCGACGGGCTGGGCATGGGGCTCTCGATCTGCCGTTCGATCGTCGAGCAGCATGGAGGACGGCTTTGGGCTGCGCCCAATGATGACTTTGGCGTGACTTTCCGGTTTACTCTTCCGGTCGCCCTCTTCTGATGTCCGCTTGCTCCCAAAATCCCGTCGTCATGGTCGTCGATGACGATCCTGCGATTTGCGAGGCCTTGTCGAGTTTGATCCGTTCGGCGGGATGGGCGGTGAAGACCTTTGGATCGGCGCGGGAGTTCCTGGGGCATGCCGCTCCGGATGTTCCCGCCTGCCTGGTGCTTGACGTGCGGCTGCCAGACTCGAGCGGCCTGGCCCTGCAGAGCGACCTGCTGGCCCGCTCCAGCGACATGCCGATCATCTTCATCACCGGGCATGGCGACGTGCCGACGACCGTGCGGGCGATGAAGGCGGGCGCCATGGAGTTTTTGACGAAGCCTTTTGAGGACGAGGAATTACTCGCCGCCATCCGGCTGGCCCTGTCGCGATCGGCCGAGAACCGCAACCGGCAGGCGGCAACCGCGCATTTGCGGGAACGTTACGAAAGCCTGACCAATCGCGAGCGCGAGGTGATGGGACTCGTGATCCGGGGGTGGCTGAACAAGCAGGTGGCGGCGGAACTCGGAACCAGTGAGATCACCGTCAAGGTGCAACGCGGCAAGGTGATGCAAAAGATGCGGGCGGAGTCTCTCGTCGATCTCGTCCACATGGCCGAGAAGCTCGGCGTGGACCGGTAGCGAGAACACTCCGCCCGGCACTTTCTCATCCAGGAGGTCAGCCGAGGCGCAGCTTCAGCTCGTCGGCGACCTGCCGGATCGCAGATTGCACCGCCGGGACGGTGCTGATCGCATTCAGGAGACCGTAGTCGTGGATCAGATTGCCATAGCGCGTTGCTGTGACCTCCACGCCGGCTTCATCCAGTTTTGCCGCGTAGGCTTCGCCTTCATCGCGCAGGACATCCCGGCCCGCCGTCTGCACGAGGGCGGGAGGCAGCCCTTGCAACTGATCCAGCGACGCCCGGAGGGGCGACGCATAGATTTCCGCGCGCTTTGCGGGGTCCGTCGTGTAGGCATCCCAGAACCACTTCATCATCGACCGGGAGAGGAAATACCCATCGGCGTATTCCTCGTAGGAGCCGGTTTCAAAATTCGCGTCGGTGACAGGCCAGAGAAGCACCTGCGACAGAATGGCCGGCCCTCCCTTGTCCTTGGCCATCAGGGCCACGACGGCGCTCATGTTGCCTCCCACGCTGTTGCCAACCACGGCCAGCCGGGAACCGTCGACGCCGATCTCATCGCCGTGCAGGGAAACCCACTTTGTGGCGGTATAGGCTTCGTGGATTGCGGTCGGATAGTGAGCCTCCGGCGACGGGGTGTAGTTCACAAAGACGGCGGTGTAGCCGGAATGGTGCGCAATGTCGCGAACCAGGCGTTCGTGGGTTGGGAAATCCCCGAGTATCCAGCCGCCGCCATGAAAGAACATGAAGACGGGAGCCTTTTCTTTCGCCGTCCCGGGCCGCACGATGGTGAGGGACACCTCGATGCCGTCCTGGGTGATCGTACGTTCCGATATCTCGGCAGGCGGAAGATCGAGGGACACGGATGCCTGGGCGCTGACCAGCACCTGCCGGGCTTCGGCGGGCGGGAGCGTCTCGATGGGCTGGCCGCCGGAAGAGTTGAGCGCTTTCAGGAATTCCCGGACGTGATGGTCTACGCGGGGGTCTTTTGCTGGGTCGGTGTGTGTATTCATGGATTGGTCTGTGGAGGTTTGTTAATTCATTCCGCCATTGGCGCGGATCACCTGTCCGTTGATCCAGCCGCCCTGCGGACTCATCAGGAATGAAACGGCGTTGGCGATGTCCTCGGGCGTGGCGAGGCGGCCCAGGGGATTGAGCTGGGCGAGGTGCTCGATCTGCTCGGGAGTTTTGCCATCGAGAAAGAGCTTGGTGGCCGTGGGACCGGGAGCGATGGAGTTGACCGTGATCTCGCGACCGCGCAGCTCCTTCGAAAGGACGCGCGTGAGGGCGTCCACGGCGGCTTTTGACGCGGAGTACAGGCCGTAAGTCGGCAGGGCGAGCCCGATGACGCTGCTGGAGAAGTTCACGATGCGCCCGCCGTTGCGCATGCGTTTGGCCGCTTCCCGAAGGACGAGGAAGACGCCGCGCACATTGATGTCGAAGGTGCGGTCGTAGGTTTGCTCGGTTCCGTCGGCGATGGTCTCATTGACCATTATGCCGGCATTGTTGACGACGCCATCGAGGCCGCCGAAGGCGTTCTCGGTTTCGTCAAACATCCGGAGCACATCAGCGGAGGAGGACACGTCGCCCTGCACGGCGATGGCGGCTCCGCCTCCGGCGATGATGGTGTCGACGACCTGCTGCGCGGCGGAGGCGCTGCCCGCATAGTTCACCGCCACGGCGAAGCCGTCGGCGGCCAGGCGTGTGGCGACGGCGGCGCCGATTCCCCGGGATGCCCCGGTGACGAGGACGGATTTTCGAGATGTTGTTGTCATGGTTTGGAAAGATAAGCTCAGGATTTGTGCCAGGAAATGGGGTGCTTTGTAATGTGTTGCTGGTCAAGTGATTGCTTTTAGAGTGAGCGTCAGCGGGTCGGGGACGGTATTTTGAACGTGCGATCCTTCGTCCAAGTTCCTTTGCGAAGATGTGCCACACGGGGCATCGTCCCGGGTATGAAAGCAATAATTACGACGCGCCCCCTTCCGGTCGATGACGAGGAATCCCTGGTTGAGGTCGAGCGTTCGCGCCCCGTGGCGGGGGGCCGGGATCTGCTGGTGCGGGTCGCGGCGGTGGCGATCAATCCCGTGGATACAAAGGTGCGCGCCAGCGTGGCCGACTCCGATGGGGTGATCCTTGGTTGGGACGCTGCCGGAGTGGTCGAGGCGACCGGGCCGGAGGTCACCCGGTTCCAGCCGGGAGACGAGGTCTATTATGCCGGGGATATCACGCGACCGGGCTCCAATGCGGAGTACCAGCTCGTGGACGAACGCATTGCCGCCCGGAAGCCCGCGAGCCTTTCTTTCAGTGATGCCGCAGCCTATCCCCTTGTGTCCATCACGGCATGGGAGGCTCTTTACGAAGGGCTGGGCATTGACCGGCTCGGCTCGGATGGCGGGAAAACGATCCTGATCATCGGCGGGGCTGGCGGGGTCGGGTCCATGGCGATCCAGCTTGCCCGGCTCGCGGGCCTCACTGTGATCGCCACAGCGTCGCGGGAAGCATCGCGCGACTGGGTGCTCGCTCTCGGCGCGCATCATGCGGTCGATCATCGTCAGCCCTTGCCCGGGCAGCTCGCGGAAATCGGTTTTCCCGAGGTCGATTTCATTGCAAATTTCAACAATACCGACTCCTATTGGGAAATGATGGCCGGGTTGATCAAACCATTCGGAAAGATCGTGGGCATCGTGGAGACAGCCCATCCGGTAGACCTCGGGCTGCTCAAGGCCAAGAGCGCCACGTTTTCCTGGGAGTTCATGTTTACCCGCTCGAAGTTCCAGACTCCCGACATGGATGCTCAGGGCGAGCTCCTCGCGGAAGTCTCCGGATTGATCGACGGCGGCAGGATCCAGTCCATCGTCGGCGAGCGCCTTGAGGGAATTTCCGCTGTCAACCTCCGAAAGGCGCACCAGCGTGCAGAGTCCGGTGCGCTCGTGGGGAAACTCGTGCTCGGAGGGTGGGAGTGATGGTTCCGGCATCGATCGGGAAATTTCTACAAGGTTCGCTGTCCGGGATTCCGTCAGCATCCTGCGAAAGGTCACAAACGTTAACTTAGCTGATTCGCAATAACACAACCCCACAAAGCCATGTCAGAGTTTCACGCCTACGCCGCCACCAGTCCCAATGGAGTCCTTGAGCCATATTCCTATGATCCCGGTGACATCGGGGCCGAGGAGGTCGAGATCAAGGTCACGCATTGCGGGATCTGCCACTCGGATCTCTCCATGCTGAATAACGACTGGGGCATGTCGAGCTACCCCATCGTGCCCGGCCACGAGGTGGTCGGTACGGTCGTCGCTCTCGGCGAACATGCCAAAGGTCTCAAGATCGGCCAGCGCGTCGGGGTGGGGTGGTCGGCCTTCAGTTGCCTGTCTTGCCCGCAATGCATCTCCGGCGAGCACAACCTCTGCGCCACCACGCAGGGAACCATCGTAGGCCGCCATGGTGGATTCGCCGATCGGCTCCGCGTGCAGTGGGTGTGGGCTCGTCCCTTGCCGGAGGGTCTGGATTCCAAGAACGCGGGTCCGCTGCTGTGCGGCGGCGTGACGGTTTTCACCCCGCTGCTCGGCTACGATGTCTCTCCCAGCGCCCGGGTGGGCGTGATCGGTATCGGCGGGCTGGGGCACATGGCTCTGCAATTTGCCAATAAATGGGGCTGTGAGGTGCATGCCTTCACCACCAGCGACAGCAAGGAGGCCGAGGCGAAGCAGCTCGGGGCGCATCATGTCCACAATACCCGCAATCCTGACGCCCTGAAGAAGCTCGCAGGTTCGCTCGACCTGATCATCTCGACCATCAATGTCCCGCAGAATGTCCCGGCGCTGCTGGATACTCTCGCTCCGCATGGACGGCTCCATGTCGTCGGCGCGGTGCTGGAGCCGCTGCAGGTTCCCGCCTTTTCGCTGATCATGGCGCAACGTTCTGTCACCGGATCGCCCACTGGCAGCCCGAGTGCGCTCGATACCATGCTCACCTTCTCCGCGAGGCATAATATCGCGCCAGTGATCGAGACTTTCCCGATGTCCAAGGTGAACGAGGCTCTCGATCATTTGCGCTCCGGCAAGGCTCGCTATCGCATCGTTTTGGAAAACGATATCGCCTGATACCGACGGGCTTTGTTCCTCGGCAATATGCGACGGCACAGAGTGCCGGCGTGCTCGCGTATTGTTTCTCCTTTTAAACTTTTCTTGATCCGATTGGCGCGGTTTCCTATCTTGCCAGCAGGTCAGTGAGAAAAGCGAGACAGGTTGGATTGGAAAGGTTGAGCGATCGTGAAGCGATTGATTGACCGTCTCGTATTCCGCCCCCGGCTATTTGAGCTTTTTGGCAAAAAGGGGGAGCCTGTCATGTGGTCGCGCGAGGTCCTCGCGGGTGCCACGGTAGGGTTGATCGCATTGCCGCTTGCCCTGGCCCTGGGTATTGCCAGCATTCCGGCAGGAGTCTCGACGCCGAGTCCAGCGCCGGCATTGGGCATTCTCACCGCCATCGTGGCGGGCCTCATTATTTCGACTTTGGGCGGCAGCCGCGTGCAAATCGGCGGGCCGACCGCGGCGTTTGTGCCGATCATCCTGCTCATCGTCATGGAGCACGGGTATGGCGGACTGGTGATGGCGACGATGATGGCGGGAGTCATCCTGATCCTGCTCGGCGTGACGCGAATGGGGGCGCTGATCAAGTTCATCCCCTGGCCGGTGACGAGCGGGTTTACCACGGGCATTGCCGTGGCGATCATGATCACGCAGTTGCCGGACTTTTTTGGCTTCACGGCGGAGAAGGGAATGCCCCGGGAATTCCTGGAGAAAATCCCATGGGTCTGGGAACACCTGGGAGGAGCCAATCCGTACTCCCTCGGTCTCGCCGCAGTGTGCGTCGGCGTCATCTTCCTCTGGCCGCGCCTGAAGATCCGCCTGATCCCGGGTTCCATCGTCGCGATGCTGGCTGCCACCGTGTTCGTGGCCGTTGCCGGGTGGGGGGACGCCCACGGCGTGGCGACCATCGGGAGCAAGTTCGGCCCGGATGCGATTCCGTCCGGCCTGCCGTTTCCGCATTTTCCCAACATCGATCTGGCGACGATCGGCAAGCTCATTGGTCCTGCCACGGCTATCGCCCTGCTCGGGGCCATCGAATCTCTCCTCTCGGCCGTCGTTGCCGATGGACTTTCCGGGGACCGGCACGACAGCAATACCGAGCTGATCGCGCAGGGCATCGCCAATCTGGTCTGCCCGTTCTTTGGCGGTCTGCCCGCGACCGGGGCGATCGCGCGCACCTCGGCGAATATCAACAACGGCGGTCGTACGCCCATCTCGGGAATCGTCCATGCGGTGACGCTGCTGGGCATCGTGCTCCTCGCTTCGCGCTGGGCTGTCTATATCCCCATGGCCTCCATGTCGGCGGTACTCATCGTGGTCGCCTTCAAGATGGGCGAATGGCACGAACTGGCCCGATTCCGTCGCATGCCGATAAGCGATGCGCTCGTGCTCTTTACCACCTTTGGGCTCACTGTTGTCTTTGACCTCGTCGTGGCAGTCGAGGTGGGCATGGTGCTTGCCGCCATGTTGTTCATCAAGCGTGTCTCGGAGACCACGGAGGTCAGCCGGGTGACGGCTGACGACATGCTGGAGCGGCCCGAGCACATCGCGCAGGGAAAGCACATTCCTGACGGCGTGCTGGTTTACCGGATTTTTGGACCCTTCCTGTTTGGCGCGGCGGAAAAGATGGAGGACGCCATCGCCAGCATCGGGCAGTGGCCAAAGGTGCTGATCCTGCGCCTCCACCTCGTCACGGCGATGGACGCCACCGGGCTTAACGCCCTCGAGAGCATCGTCGAGCGAATGAAGACCCGCGGCGGCACGGTGATCCTGAGTGGTATCCATCGACAGCCATTTGAGATGTTGCGCAAGGCCGGATTCATCCAGTCCATCGGACGCCGGAATTTCTGCGCAACGTTCGATGATTCCCTCCGGAGAGCCGAGGAGTTGTGCTCTCCGAAATCGACCAGCCAGCAGGTCTGAATTGATTTTTTCCCGAATCGGAGTTGACGCGAGCTTATTAACGACTTAATTAGTCGTGTATGGCTTATTTTGAAAATGTGGTTGCCTCGGTCGGCGGAACGCCTCTCATCAAATTGAATCGTCTTTCGGAGGGATTGCCCGCCACGATCGCGATCAAGGGGGAGTTCAACAACCCGCTCGGGAGCGTGAAAGATCGCATCGGTACTGCCATGATCGCGGCAGCGGAGAAAGATGGTCGCCTCACGCCGGAGACCACGATCATCGAGCCAACCAGCGGCAACACGGGCATCGCTCTTGCCTTTGCCGCTGCGGCCAAGGGCTACAAGCTGGTTCTCACGATGCCTGAGAGCATGAGTCTGGAGCGCCGCACGCTGCTTGCCCTGCTCGGTGCGCAGCTGGTTTTGACCCCGGCGGCGGAGGGAATGAAAGGCGCGATCAGCCGGGCCGAGCAGCTTGCGACCGAGTTGCCCAATGCCTGGATTCCGCAGCAGTTCAGCAATCCGGCCAACCCCGAAATCCACCGTCGCACGACGGCGGAGGAAATCTGGAAGGACACCGAGGGAAAGATCGACGTGTTCGTTTCCGCGGTGGGCACTGGCGGCACCATTACCGGCGTCTCCGAGGTCATCAAGCAGCGCAAGCCGGGTTTCCAAGCCATTGCCGTGGAGCCTAAGGATTCGCCCGTTATCACCCAAACCCGCAACGGGGAACCGGTGAAACCCGGTCCGCACAAAATCCAGGGCACAGGTGCAGGGTTTGTCCCGAAGAATCTCAACCTCGACATCCTTGACGAAGTCGTGACCGTGACCAATGAGGATGCGATCGCCACCGCACGCCGCCTCGCCTTGCAGGAAGGGCTCCTGGTCGGCATTTCCTCGGGAGCCAATGTGTGGGCGGCTCTGGAAGTCGCCAAGCGTCCGGAAAATGCTGGAAAGCTCATCGTGACGGTCGGCTGCAGCACGGGTGAACGCTACCTCTCCACTGCCCTCGCCGAGGAAGCGAGGAAGAGCGTCTCCGCCTGACGCTGCAACCGCCGGTCTTTTCCAATTAACAAGCTATGAGAGGGGCGCGAAATGCGCCCCTCGTTTTTCCAACGAATTCCATGAAATACCTTTTCCTTAGCGTGCTTTTTGCCGGTTATGCGGCAGCCGCCCAGCCGACGATTCTCAACGCGTCCTACGATGTGACGCGCGAATTTTATCAGGACTTCAACACGGTCTACGCCGCCAACTACAAAAAGGTCCACGGCGAGGAGCCGCAGATCGATCTTTCCAATGGAGGATCGAGCAAGCAGGCGCGCGCGGTGATCGACGGCCTCCTGGCCGATGTGGTGACGATGAACCAGGACAGCGACATCGAGGCCATCGTAAAGGCTGGTCTCATCGCTCCAGACTGGAAGACCCGCCTGCCGGACAACGCCGCCCCGTACACCTCGACCATCGTCTTCCTCGTTCGCAAGGGTAATCCCAAGGGGATCAAAAGCTGGGAGGACCTCGCCAAGCCGGGCGTCTCCGTCATCGTCCCGAACCCGAAGACCTCAGGGAACGGTCGATACAGTTACCTCGCCGCCTGGGCCTACGCGAAGGAGAATCCCTCGGTCGGTTCGCCCGCGGATTTCGTGAAGGCGCTTTTCAAGAATGTTCCGATCCTGGAGACCGGCGGACGCGCGGCCACCAATACCTTTGTGCAAAAGGAAATGGGCGATGCGCTGCTGACCTTTGAGAGCGAGGTGCTGCAGATCACCCGCGTGTTCAGCCCCGACAAGTTTGACGTCGTCTACCCGGCGACCAGCATCCTCGCGGAAGCGCCGGTGAGCGTGGTGGATTCCGTCGTCGACAAGCGCAAGACCCGCGACCTCGCGACGGACTATCTCAAGTACCTCTGGTCCGATGAGGGGCAGCAGCTCGCGGTGAAATACTACTTCCGCCCTCGTGCGCAGAAGCTCCTGGAGGAAAATGCCGCGATCTTTCCGCCCATCAAGCTGGTGAGTGTGGATCAGGCTTTCGGAAGCTGGGCCAATGCGCAAAAGGAGCACTTTGCCGACGGTGGGACGTTTGACCAGATCTACCTCGCCAAGTGATGAAGGCTGTGTCGGATTTTCGTCGCCCCGCCACTCGAGAACAGCGGCACATCCCGACCCTGCTGCGGCCGCTCGATGAGCTGGCCCGTCGCTCGGATTATCTTTTCGCCGCCCCGATCACTTTCGAGCGCCAGCTCGGGGTGCGTGAGTTTCTGCCCAAGTACCTCTTCGCCGGTCCCGGCGACAGCCGATCTTATCTCCGGGTCGGCCTCTTTGCCGGAGTCCATGGGGATGAGGAAAGCGGGGTCCATGCCGCCGTCGAGTTGCTAAAACGCCTCCATGCCGAGCCGGAGCTGGCCCGGGGTTACGAGCTGTTCGTCTATCCGGTCTGCAACGGGGAGGGGTTTCTGGAGAGTTCGCGGTGGCTGCGCAGCGGGAACGACATGAATCGCGAGTTCTGGAACGGTTCGCACGAGATCGAGGTGCAGCTCCTCGAGAAGCAGCTCCGGCATCTGACCTTTGACGGCATCATCTCGCTGCATAGCGATGACACCAGCGAGGGGTTATACGGTTTTGTCAAAGGGCACCAGCTCACCCGGCATGTGCTCGAGCCCGCGCTGGAGGCCGCCGGGCGCATCCTGCCGCGAAACTACGACCGGAGCATCGACAACTTCGACGCCAACAATGGCATCATCGAGCTGGGGTACGAGGGCATCCTCTCCGCTCCGCCGGAACAGAAGCCCAAGCCGTTCGAGATCGTCTTTGAGACGCCGCATCACGCGCCGCTGGACAAACAGGTCGCCGCGCATGTGACGGCGTCGTTGACCATCCTGGACCGCTTCCGCGTGCTGATCTCGGAAGCGCAGAATATCTGATCACTTCGACCCGTTCAGCCAGCGCGCGAAGATCGTCGTGAGCAGCGGTGTGATGACGTAGGTCATCATCCACACGATGACGACCGAGGTGATGAGCGTGCCGAGAAGCGTCGGAATATGCGCCAGCGCAGGGGCGAACCACTCCGAGATCGCCAGCGACATGGGGTAGACGGCGAGGATCAGGAGCGCGGCCATTTTCCATCGCGGCGGGCCGTCTCCCTTCGTGGCAAACAAGGCCTGCATGCCGACATATTTGGTCACGCTGCCCGACTCGGGAGGCGCGATCTCGTCCCGCCACGCCTGGAACTCCGCCGAGCGAAACCACGCATCATGATCCTCCTGCGTGGCGAAGTGCTGGACGATCGTGATTTCCAGAGTCCCGTGTTCCGCCCCGCTGCGAAAGGCCTTCATGGTTGCCCGGGGATGCAGCCGGGAGAAGGTTTCCGCCTGGCGTTGCAGCGCGGCGAGAAAGGATGAGGATGACGCGGAGCCGACGTTGCGGCGAATGAGCACGGTCACGCCGGAGGCGGACGAATCCTCCCGGCCGGGCATCTCGATGGGATAAAGTGTCTCCATGGCGGTTATTGGTGTTCGTAGAGCAGGCAGTCCGATTGGACCGAGGGCTTATCCGCGCGATAAAACGTGGAGAGGAGCTGCTGGCGGGGGCCGAGGTTCGGCGAGAGCGAGAGCAGGACATCGATCGATCCGCCTGCTGGAATGTCCCAATCTCGTACGCCTGTTCCGCACCAGTCTCTCCCGGCCCGCACCCAATGCCCGTCCTTCCACGTGTTCCAGGTCAATTTCACTGTTTTGTTCTCACGGTATTGGCGGCCGAAGAAGAATATCCCATAGGGATTCGGGTTCGTGATCCGGACGTCGACGAGACGCTCGGCGGCCTCGGCAAGGCCCTCGACCTTTCGCCCTGTCGACAAGATCTCGACGGTGACTGGGCGATCCAGTTCGGCCGTTTTCTTCCATTCTTCCTCGCTGAAGTTATCCCGTCGGGATTTCGGCGGATCGGAGGGGCGGTGGGAATATATTGAGTTGAAGGAGCGGGTCTTGCCGGTTTCCGCCGGGGTGGATTCCTGGCCCGTCAGGTTCGCTGGAGGTACCTGTGGGGTGGGGTCTGGGGGTTCTCCTGCTAGGAGGAATCCCGCCGAGCCTCCCAGCGCGAACAGGCAGAACGCCGCGGTGGCTGAAGCCCTGGCCATCCTAGGCGATCTTCTTCAGCACCGGATACATCACCTCGGCCATGCGGCGGTAGCCGAGGTCGGTGGGATGGCTGCCATCCGGGGCGGCCTCGTTGTCGTCGCCGAAGAGGTTCGTGCCGTCGATGTAGTAGATGTCTTTGATCCCGGCAGCCTGGAGCTTTTTGAAGGCGCGCAGGTATTCCCGGGCCCGCTCCTTTTCATCGCGGAGCAACGCGTGGCGTATCCAGCTGTTCGTGTAGGGGCGCTCACCCACGAGGACGATGGGCGTCCTGGGCCGGGCCTTGCGTAGGTATTGGACAAAGGGGATGACGCGCTCGCGGACATTGTCGGCGCTCATGTTGGGCACGCAGTCGAGCACGTAAACCTTGGCTTCCAGTTCTGCGACGAGTTCGGCCAGGGCGGGCTCCATACGGGCATTGCCGGAGAAGCCGAGATTGAGCGTCGGTCGGTTGAGCCAGCGGCCGAGCACGGCAGTGTGAATCGTCCCCGGGCGCGAGGCATAAGCGCCATGAACGATCGACGTTCCATAAAACACCACCGGCTTCTGCTTGCGAGTGATCGGAGTGAACGACGCGCCGTCGGGCACGCCGATCTCGACGGACTCGACCGGGTTGCGCAGAGGGAGATAAAGGAGGTACTTGCGGCGCTTGGGCGTCATCTCACGGGCGATCGCCTGCTCGTGTTTCGCGCCCTTCACCTCATGGCCCGCACCGACCCAGCGCCAGCCCTTCTTCGTCCACGTATACAAATCCAGCCCGCTGAATCCGGCAGCGGGGAAGTTCGGCTCGTTGAATTCCTCGGATTTCATCGCCCACCGTCCCCAGACTTCCGGCGCATCGCTTTCAAAAAGCGTCGCCATGCCTGTCGCGGAATGGCTGAGATTCCACACCGCCTCCGGCACGCTGTCGCGGGCCCGGGCGGGCAGGCGGTCATAGTAGCGTTCCGTGTCGGTCCATCCTTTGCCCTCAATGCCCCATTCGCGAATGTTATGCCAATTCATGGTCTCTGGTGGCGATCCTCGGCAGGACGGGGCGGGGAATCAAGAGGCAATGGAGTGGCCAGTTCACTAGCGCCGGGTCAGCCCGATCTGATCTGCGATTACGCCGAGCTGAATCATTCTTTCCCCATGAGCTGATGGGGAATCCCGAGTTCCAGATAGATGTCGCCGATGCGGGAGTACCCGAGCTTTTCGTAAAAGCCGATGGCGGTATCCCGGGCGTGAAGGGAAAGGGCTTTCACACCGGAGCGGCGGAGCTCCGCCTCGGCCTCCAGCATCAGGCGACGGCCCAGGCCGGAGGACTGCCTCTCGGGCGAAACTGCCATCTGCCGCAGGCGCACGGAGCCGTCGGGAAGCGGCGAGGCCAGGACGTAGGCGGCGAGTTGGCCCGCTTCGTCGAATAATCCAAAGTGCCGCGTGCCGTCCTCCCAATCCAGCGACTCCTCATCCATCGGTAGGCCGAGGGGCTGACGGAGCAGGGTGTCGCGCAGGACCCGCTCCTGCATGGATGCGTCGGTACTGCGGAATATCTCGCGAAAGACAGGCTCGGTCGCTGGCATTGGCTGCTAGGGGAGAGTCGCGGCGTTTCGCTTCACCGTCTCCTCGATCCGCTTGTATTGACTCTGGATCTGGGAAGCAGGTGCGTCCGTGCGATACAGGGTCCAGAGGACGATGAAATCATAGAGTCCAGCCTTGGCTTTTTCATTGTCCGGCTCCCGCGCGAGGATCTGCCGGTAGCGCTTCAGGGCGAGGTCGTAGCGTTCCCTGGAGACGGAGTCCGAGGCTGCCCTGAAGAGCGACTCCACGCTGTCCCGGGAGTCTTCCGTCTTTCCGAGAATCTCCTCCTCCAGCTTCTGCGGACTTTTGTAGTAATCGCGCGTGCTTTGGAAGGGGACGCTCTCAGGCGTCCGTCGGATGATGACGGAATCATAGTCGCCCGGCGGGTAGTCCTTGAGCGCCTGCTCAAGAGCCTTTTGATATCCGGCGTCCTGGGCGAAGGCCGCGATGGGGCAGAGAAGAAGAAGTGGGGCAAGGGCTGGGGTGCGCATGCGAGGGATCAGGAAATCCGGGCGGGTTTTCGTGCCTGTCGGAGGATTAGCAAACCGGCGGCGCCGATCATGGCGTAGATCACGAGATAGGCCGCGAGGAGGAGAACGGGGTTCCCATCATAGGGTCGGCCCATCACCATGAGCGTGCCTTGCGCGAAGTCCGCCCGGTCGGCGGGGGAGGCGAGCAGCAGATATTTCGCGAGATGGATGAGCGACATCACCAGCGACCCAAAGCCGAAGAGCGCGACGATTCCGCCGAGCGCCACACGGGCAAGGCTGGGGGTGAATCGGGACATCGTTTCGAGGTTGCGTTCCGAGGGCGAAGCCTAGGCCAACCTCACCCCGGAGGCAACTCCCGGACTGCCTGAGGGACCGCGCCGCGTCACTCTGCCGTCCGAGGACGGATGCCGATGCGATACTCGGCATCGCGCAGCAGCTCCACCTCGCCGCCGGAGTAAACCAGCTCGCGGACGATGGTCTGATTGGTCTCGGCCGTGGGGAAAGTGATCGAGATATTGTATAAATCACCGTCTGGCGCGCGGCCGAGATACTCGATGGTGGCAGAGTAGGTCGGCCTGCCTTCCAGGTTGGTGGAGGTGGAGAATTTCGTCTTAACATCCGCCGCCCACTGCGAGAAGTTTGGTCGCATCGTGGAGCCCTGATTGGGGCCGAGTACGTAATTGTTGATGTACAGCTCGATCTCCGGATGAAGCGGCGCCGCCACCTCGACGACCTGAGCCGGAACGACATTGGGCTGCGGAGCGGGCTTGCACGCGCCGAGGAGCGCATAGGTGAGGCCCGCGACGAAAAAGAGAAAGAGTTTGCGCATGGGAAATGGAAGCTGCGGGTGGAGAAAGCGAGCGGAAAGCCTCTTGCTGCGGCTCCTGCCCGTGGTCAGGGATACGGCGAAAGCCGAAACTCGGGATGCCTGCTGCGAGGGATTCAAGGCAGCGACCATAGGCCAACCAACCGCCAATCGCTACGATGAAATTCTCCGCCGGGGCCAGACCGGTTATTCCGGGGTGGCTGACGGGAGCTTGCTCCAGATCAGTTCGACGGCTTTCCGGATACTCGTCACCTTTTCCGCCTCGCTGTCTTCAATGGTGATGCCGAAAGCCTTTTCCAGTCCTACGACGACTTCGACGCTGGACATGGAATCCAGCATCCAAATCACCTGAAAGTCCCCCGCAAAGTCATCGTCCGCGCCCAGCGCTGAGATGTCGGCGGGAATGTTTTCCCGAAAGATCGCCCGTACCTTAGTGACCACATCGCGCGGAATGTCCGACCCCGCGAAAGCGTGGTCATAAAACTCCTCATCGGTCAAATGCGGGCTGCCCGAGGTGAGTTTCGCCAATTTACGTTTCGTCGACCGATCGGCGCTCCATACCAGGAGAAAGCTGAGCGGGAGAACGACCGCCAACCCTATGATGACTGGTAAGTGCATTTTGATTGTGACGGAAATTGGTCGGAGTGAAAAATGCGAAACCTAAAGATAGAGCGAAGACGGGTTAATTATTCATTCGTTTTTCCGTGTAAGGGTTGCCCTCGTCCATCGTATAGCTGATCTCAGTGTCGCTTTTCATCACGATCTCAACAATAATCGGTGGCCGGCTAATAAATGACGGATCTGAACTCTTTGTATAATAGTAGGAATAATATCGCCCTGCCAATGCCCAGTACCCCTCGGAGTGGACGATGGACGGGTCATGAAGGACGTCGGCGCGCTTAAAATCGGTGTCTTCTAGGGCGTGTTAACGTAAAAGAGCATCATAGATGAGAGCGATGAGAATGAAGGCGGAAAACATGGCGTCGAGTTTCTCGAAACGAGAGAAGATGCGGCGAAAGCCCTTGAGACGGCGGAAGAGCCGTTCGACCTGATTGCGCTTCTTGTAGAGTTCACGATCATACTCCCAAGGATTGAGTCGATTGATTTTGGGTGGCACCACCGGTTGGAGCTGGAGATCAAAAACCAACTGGCGAGTCTCGTCGCCTTCGTAGGCGCGATCCATGATGACGCAGCGCAGGCTGGCGGGCTTGGTCGCCGCCAGGGAGTTCAGGAGCGCGCGCCCCTGCGGGGCGTCGCCTGCTTCTCCGGCCGAGAGCGAGAAACAGAGGGCCGTTCGCTCATCTGCGGCCACCAGATGAATCTTGGTTGTGAGTCCTCCCCGGGAACGCCCGATGGACTGGGGTCCGTTTTTTTTAAAGCCCCCGCTCCATCGGGATGCACCTTCACCGAAGTGCTATCCAGCGAACACACTTCGACCTTGAGCCGAATCAGTTGCTCTCGCTGCAAAACTTCAAAGGCTCGTGCCAACACCCCGGAGCGTGTCCAGCGCCTCAAACGGGTATAAATCGTGTGCCAGTTCCCGTACTTCTCAGGGAGCTTGCGCCACTTCGCTCCATTCTCCGCAATGTAGAGTATCGCGTTCAAGGCCTTGAGATTACTGTACTTCAAGCTGCCTCGGTGCTTCGGAAAGCAATGCTCTATCCTTTCGTAGTGCTCCTCACTTAACTCCATCTTTCCCGCTTAACCTTTTCTACGCCCCCAGGAAAGATATTTACGTTAACACGCCCTAGAAAAGATCCGTCAGCATTCCGGGTAATGGTGTGGGTTGTTCCCCAGCTTTCCTTGCCGCTCCAGGTGCCGATCAGGGAATTTCTGGCGATTGGCTGATTTTGATCAGGAGAAAGACTTTTTGAATCTTTCTGCGGGACTTCTCTTTGAGGATCTGAAGTATGGTCCGCTTCCCGCAGCATCAGGAATCCAAAGGTAGCGGCGGTGATTATGGCGCCCAGTACGCCATAGAGAATGCGCTGTATCATGTTGAATAAATGATTCTGCAATTCTGCTTAATCAGGCGGGCCTGCTTCTGTGGGGGCTATTCGATTTTGAAGACGTTATTTATCCGTTGAAGAAATCCTGCGGTAAATGATTCTTTCATGGGGCGAACTAAGGTCACTTCCGGTGCGGTCTGGCAGACGATATAGGCAACTTGGTCGATGAATATAATTCGATAGTGGTAAAAAACGGTTTCCGGTCTCGCTATTTTTGTGGACTTCAACAATTCGGAACTTGAAATGCGGGCGAATGTATTCCCGTTTGGGTGGGAGTCGGCGGCTGGGGAAGTGATAAGCTCATCGCTTAAAGAGAATGCTAAGCAAAGACTGAAATTAAAAGTCGCCGCGGCGATCAGTGTGCGTATTGAGGGAAAGGACATTACGTCGGTAACATGTTGGCCTGTGCTGTCTTTCTCCAGGATTGGGCTGTTAATTGAATGTTCGGCGTCGATGGAGATGTGATTGAGGCTCTGAAACTTGACCGACTTAAGCGTCCATGGAAGCTGGAGTTCGGGACAGAAGTTGCTCATGACGTGAAATTTCCTGAAATTCTACATCCACTTGTTACACAATGGGTGTCGGCATTACAGGAGAATTCATTTGCTTTGGATCGGAGTGAATATCCTGAGGAGGCTCTTCCTCCTTGGCAGTCGGAGAAAACTCTGCCTACCATGCCTAGCTCCGGGTGAACGGGGGTATAGCTCAACGGTCAGAGCAGGCGGCTCATAACTGCTTGGTTCACGGTTCGAATCCGTGTGCCCCCACCAATTCTCGGCGCTGACAGCTCGATTCGCCCGGGTTTTGCGGGTTTGGTGGCTCCGGAGGGGGCGGTTTGGCGGGTTTTTCTTGCCTCTGGACGGGCAAGATTCATCACTTTGCGGGATGAAGTCCCCGTTTCGCGTGATTGGCCGCGTGTTGTTCCTGCTGGTCGTCGTCACCTTGTTGGTGATCGGCGGCGTGCTGGCGTATTTCACGTCGTGGCGGGCGGACAAGCTGTCGGCCCTCAGCGAGGGGAGCGAGATCATCAAGACGGCCTGGGGCGATGTGGAGGTGGTGGTGCGGGGCGAGGGCCCGGCGGTGCTGGTTTTTCATGGAGCACCCGGCGGATATGACCAGGCGCTGGTACTGGCCCAGGGGCTGGATGAGGCGGGGTACAAGGTGATCGCGCCGTCCCGACCGGGCTACCTGCGGACGCCGCTGGCCTCGGGATTGCTGCCCAGCCAGCAGGCCGACATCATGGTGGCCCTGCTGGACACGCTGGACATCAGCAAGGTGACGGTGCTCGGCGTGGCGGAGGGCAGCCCAGCGGCAGTGGAGTTTGCTTTGAAATACTCGAGCCGCGTCTCCAGCCTCATGCTCGTCTCCCCGGTGCTGCGCCGCTGGGCGACGTGGAAAACGGACGAACTGCCCCCGGTCGCGGCAGGCATCCTGGACGGGCTGACGGGCGATGTCGGCAGTTGGATTGCAGTGGAAAAGGCCGAGCGCGACCCGCGAGGTCTGCTCAATGATATGGAGGCGATGACGAGCTCAGGCACGGAGGACCAGCATGCCCGCGTCGTGGACGGAGTGATGGCAAACTCCGATCAGCGCGATTGGTTCCAAGGCCTCGTCAGCTCGTATGCCCCCCTGACGCCTCGCGACATCGGCACCCGCAATGACCTCCTCCAGATTCGCAACCTGCCGGAGTTCCCTTACGAAAAGATCGCCGCTCCCACGCTCCTGCTCTACGGAGCGCTCGATCCCCGGTTGCCCGCGGATCTGGTGGAGAAAGTGACGAAGCGCATTCCCTCCGCCGAGGCGGTCGCCATGCCCGCCGAGGGCGCGGTGGTCTGGCTGGGACCGGATGGCGACACGGTGCGCGAGCGCATCCTCGCCTTCCTCAAGAAGACGACTCAACCGTAAATTTTTTCTCCCATGGATTTCTTCGACCGTCAGGCCGCCGCCCAGAAAAAGACCGGGCTGCTGGTTTTCTACTTCATCCTCGCCATCGTCTGCCTGATCGCGCTGATCGTGGTGGCGATTTCGCAGATCGCCTCGATTCCCTGGAACGACCCGCAGCTCCTGGGTTACGTCACCCTCGGTACGGTCGCCGTGGTGACCATCGGCAGCCTCGTCAAGATCGCGGAACTGGCCCAGGGCGGCCGGGTCGTGGCGGCCATGCTTGGCGGGGAACCGGTCACGCCCAACACCACCGACCCGCAGGAAAAAAAGCTGCTCAACGTGGTGGAGGAAATGTCCCTGGCCTCCGGCGTTCCGGTGCCCGAGGTGTATGTGCTGAATGACAATACAATCAATGCCTTCGCCGCCGGTCACGGGCCGGGAGACACCGCCATCGGCGTGACGCGCGGGTGCATCGACAAGCTGAGCCGCGACGAACTCCAGGGCGTGATCGCGCATGAGTTCAGCCACATCCTGCACGGGGACATGAAGCTCAACGTGCGCCTGATCGGATTGCTCAATGGCATCCTGTGCGTCGCGCTCATCGGGGCCTTTGCCATGCGCATCTTTGCCTATATCCGCGTGGATGATGGCGGGAGTTCAAACGACGGAGATCGCAAGAACGGCATGGCGCTCACGGTGGCGGTCTTCCTTATCGGGCTGGCCGTCTACATCATCGGCTATATTGGCGTGTTTTTTGGCAACCTCATCAAGGCCGCGGTGAGCAGGCAGCGCGAGTTCCTGGCCGACGCCTCGGCGGTGCAGTACACGCGCAATCCCGATGGCATCGCGGGAGCTTTGTGGAAGATCGGGAAATTCGAGTCCCGGCTGTCGAGCCCGCACGCGGAGGAGGCGAGCCACCTGTACTTTGGCGATGGATTGTCGGCGAGGACGTTCAGTTTCTTCGACACACACCCGCCGCTGGAGGAGCGCATCCGCGCCGTCGCGCCGAATTTCGAGCCACCCGCCTCGCTCGACATGCCGCCTGCTCCGAGTAGCCAGCGGTCATCGGCCTCCGCGCAGCCGCCGCCGCTTCCCACCCAGCCTGTGTCTACGGCGGAAACTCTGGAGCGCACCCTCGCCGGAGCCGCCGCCCTGCTCGCCAGCGTGCCGGACTTTGCCCTCTCCAATGTACGCGATTTGCATGGGGCCATCGCCTTTGTCTACGCCATGCTGCTCGACGAACGGTCGGACTACCGCGAGGCGCAACTCGCCAGCATCGGGGTGGACGACGCCATGCGGCGCGAGGTGATGGGACTCTACAACCGGCGGAGCGAAATCCCGCTCCCGCAGCGGCTCCCGCTCATCGACCTGGTCGTCCCCACACTCCGCCAGCTTTCGCCGGACCAGTACGCGACCTTCCGCGAGAATGTCCACAAGCTCATCGCCGCCGACCAGGCGGTGCATCTCTTTGAGTTCGCCCTGCAAAAGACCCTCCTGCGCCACCTCGACCTGTACTTCACCCGCCAGACCGGCGCGTCGGTGAAATACCGCACGATCATTCCGCTCCTGCCCTCGGTGCAGACGCTGCTTTCCGCGCTGGCCTACATCGACCACCCGGACCCGGCGCAGCGTGACGCGGCCTTTCAGGCAGGCGTGCAGCAGCTCATGATCAATGCCGCCTCCTATCCCATGACGCGGGTGGACGGCTGCGATCTCACGCGGATCGACAACGCTCTCGACGAGGCCGCCCAGGCCTCGCCGCAGGTGAAGCGCACGATCCTCGCCGCGTGCCGCGAGGTGGTGAAGCACGACGGAGTGGTCGATACCCAGCAATACGAACTCCTGCGCGCCATCGCGGATTCCCTCGACTGCCCGATGCCGCCGCTCCCGCCCGTCACGGAATGATCTGGACGCCGCCCGAGTACGTCGCCGAGCTGGAGGGCGAGGGGAGCACGGTTTGCCGCATTGCTTCAGCCGATGGCCTGCGCATTGAGCGCTTCGGCCCCGGTGCGATCATCTCGCACCGGGAACGTCAGGTGCGCCCCGAGCTGATTGACCGCCTCGACGCCTGGGCGGCGCGCGCCGGTATTGCCCTCGACCGGATTTACGAACGCCAGCTCGTCATTGCTCCCGGGGAAACGGACAAGCCGCGCCCGCTGCGGGGAGGGGAGCTGGATTCCGTGCTCACCGTGCAGGAGCTGGGATTGCGCTACGAGGTGGACTTTCTCGCGGGCTACTCGTGCGGACTCTTCATCGACCAGCGGCATAACCGGAAATACCTCCTCGGCCTGCGTCCGCGTCGTGCGCTCAATACCTTTTCCTACACCTGTGCCTTCTCGATCGCCGCCGCCAGCATTGGCGCGGAAACGCTCAGCGTCGATCTCGCCAAGGTCGCGTTGGCGAGGGGCCGCCGCAATCTGGAACTCAATGGCATCGCGCCCGAGGGGCATCGCTTCATCGCCGACGATGTCCTCGATGTCCTGCCCCGACTCGCCCGGCGTGGGGAGAAGTACGATGCCATCATCCTCGATCCCCCGACCTTTGCCCGCGGAGCGAAAGGGCGGCCCTTCCGCGTTGAGCGGGATATGGAAAAACTCCTCGCTCTCGCGCTGGAGGTGGGAGCCCCGGGAGGCTGGATTTTGCTCTCCACGAATGCCTCGGAACTCCAGGTCCGCGACCTCCGCAGCATGGCCCGGAGGCAGGGCTGCGACCGTTTTCACGAGGAGACATTGCCCGCCGACCTGACCCATGGCCCCGTCTCCACGACAGTCTGGGCGCAGATTCCCTGACCCACCCCTCAGTACCGAACGCCTCGACGGATGGCGATTTTTGGTCATACTTGCCGGATGTCTACTGCGACCGAGGAAGAAGCCAGCTACCGCCAGGAGGGCAGCGTGGTGCATCTTTCCGGCCGACTGGATGCGGAGGGCTCGGCCCAGCTCTGGCGGACAATCTTTCAGCGATCCCGTAAAAAACACGAGGCGGTGAAGTCGATCGACGCCTCGGAGGTGACGTATTGCGACGGTGCAGGCATCGCGCTGCTCTTCGCGCTCTCTCGCCAGAACAAGGCCTCCATCGACAAACTCGCCCCGGAGTTTCAGAAGCTCCTCGACCAGTTTTCCTCCGATAGTTTTGACCGGCCAGTCGACCCACCGAGGAAAATCTCGGCGATCGAGAAGCTCGGGATGGGCGGAGCGGAGTTTGGTCGCGATCTCTACGATCAGGTCGTCTTCCTCGGGCGCATGTCGGTGGTTTCCGTGCAGACCTTTTTTCGTCCCTCGCTCGTTCGCTGGGGTGACGTGTGGCGCATCTTTGAAAAGGCCGGGGTTAACGCCGTGGGCATCGTCGGCATGATCGGCTTCCTCATGGGCCTGATCATGGCTTTTCAATCCGCCATCCCGCTCAAGCAATTCGGCGTGGATATTTTTGTGATCAACCTCGTCGCTCTGGCCATGTTCCGCGAACTCGGGTCAATTATGACAGCGATCCTGCTGGCCGGGCGCTCCGGTTCGGCCTTTGCTGCCGAGATCGGGACGATGAAGGTCAACGAGGAGCTGAACGCCCTCAAGACGATGGGCATCGACGACGCGCGCTTCCTCGTCGCTCCGCGCATGATCGCGGGCATCATCGCCACGCCGCTGCTCAGCATTTACGCAAACCTCATGGGGCTCCTCGGCGGCTTCATCGTCATGATGTCTTTCGGCTTTCCCTTTGCCGCTCTCTACCGGCAGGTCACGGCGAATGTGGAGACCAGCGACATCCTCTCCGGGTTGATCAAATCCGTGGTCTTTGGCGTTCTTGTCGCCGGCATCGGGTGCCTGCGGGGGCTGCAGACCAAGTCCGGCGCGACCGCCGTGGGCGACTCGACGACCCGCGCCGTGGTCAGCGGCATCGTGCTTATCGTGATCACCGACGCGATCTTTGCGGTGGTCTTCTACGTGCTGAATTTCTGAGATGAGCGACGCGATCATCGAAGTCAAAGACCTCACCGCCGGATATGAGGACAATGTTATCCTCAAGGGCGTTTCGTTCACCGTCCAGCGGTCGGAAATCGTCGTCATCCTCGGCGGTTCGGGCTGCGGCAAGAGCACTCTCCTCAAGCACATGATCGGCCTCTATCATCCGCCGAAGGGCGATGTGCTGATCAACGGCAAGAGCATCGTCCATGCAGAGGGCGAGGAATTGCAGTCCATCCTGCGATCCATCGGCATCACCTATCAAAGCGGGGCCCTCTTTGGGTCACTCACGCTGGCGGAGAATGTCCGCCTGCCTTTGGAGGAGTTCACCGACCTGCCCTCGGATGCGATGGACCTCATCGCAAAGATGAAGCTCAGCCTCGTCGGGCTGGAGGCTTTCACCGGCAGCCTGCCCTCCGAGGTCAGCGGCGGCATGCAGAAGCGCGCCGCCATCGCCCGTGCCATGGCGCTCGACCCGCAGGTGCTTTTCCTCGATGAGCCCTCGGCGGGCCTCGATCCCATCACCTCGGCGGAGCTCGACCAACTCATCCTCCGACTCAATGACAGCCTGGGCATCACCTTTGTGATCGTGACACACGAACTGCCCAGCATTTACACCGTGGCCGACCGCGTGGTGATGCTGGACAAGGAGATCCAGGGAATCGCTGAGATCGGTTCCCCGGAGGAATTGCGCGACAAATCACAGCACGAGTGGATTCGTGAATTCATGAAGCGGGAGGTCCATCCCGCGTAGACAAGCCATGCCCAAATCAGCCAACTATTTTCGGATCGGTATCTTCATTCTCTGCGCCATCGCCATTTTTGTGGTGGGCCTGGTGGTGTTCGGCGCCGGTCAGTTCTTCAAGCGCAAGATCACCTTCGAGACCTACGAGAAGGGGACCGTCCAGGGCATCGACGTCGGCTCGCCGGTGAAGTTTCGCGGCGTTCAGATCGGGCAGGTGAGCTGGCTCGGGTTCAGCTTCAACGCCTATCCGCAGAAGGACATGACGAACAAGGAGAACTATGTCGTCATCCGCATGGAGGTCGACAAGGAGATCTTCCCCGGCATGTTTCAGGAGAACCTCCAGCCGATCCTTGAGCAGGGCATCGCCCGAGGCATGCGGGTGCGGATCGAGCCGCTGGGCATCACGGGGCTGAATTATCTGGAGATCAACTATGTTGACGACCCGGCGCAATACCCTGAGTTGCCGTTCCATTGGCGTCCCACATTTTACTACATTCCGTCTGCTCCGGGCGAGTTGACCGACATTCTCGACTCGATGAACAAGATCATGCGCGATGTCGAGCAGCTCAACCTGGGCGAGATCCAGGGCGGGCTCAACCAGCTCCTGCAAAACCTGAACAAGGCCCTCACCGACGCGCAGATCGATCAGGTCAGCCAGAATCTCCAGACTCTCTTGACTCAGCTCGACCAGGCCATCCAGGAGGCGAAGCTCGGCGACCTGAGCGCCGATGCCCGGTCGCTGATGAGCGGCCTGGAGGATTCCAACAAGGAACTCCAGAAAGTCCTCTCCAACCTCAAGCCCGAGGAAATCCGCTGCACGCTGCGCAGTCTCTCGGCCACGATGGAAAACCTGGAGGATTTCTCTTCCTCGATCAAACAGCGCCCGTCCTCGCTGCTCTGGGGCAGCCCGCCGAAGCCTAAACCGGCCTCCACCCCGACGCCCTTTCCGCGGAAGCGAAACAACTAGGCTCCTCGGGGAGGGGCGGGGGATTGCCAAGAAAGCGTGTCCCCGATAATGTCAGCCGATGGAACCGATTAGTGACTTGCTGGCCGTGCGCCGGCAAAAGCTCGACGCCCTTCGTGCCAAGGGTGTCCGCCCCTTTGGGGGCCGCTTTCCCACGGATGGCAGTATCTCGGATGTGCGCAACGCCTTCGCCGAGGGGAAAACCGTGCGCGCCGCCGGGCGCATCACTGCCCATCGCGACATGGGCAAGAGCCGCTTCCTCGACCTTTCCGACATCACGGACCGCATCCAGCTCTTTCTCCATGCCAAGGAGATCGGCGAGGACGCGTTCTCGACCTTTCAGCAGCTCGACATTGGCGACTGGATGGGCGTCGAGGGCGAGTATTTCACGACCAAGACCGGCGAACCGTCGATCCGGGTCAAGACCCTGACCGTGCTCTCCAAGGCGCTGCGTCCGCTGCCGGACAAGTGGCACGGCGTGCAGGATGCCGAGATCAAGTACCGCCAGCGTTACCTCGACCTGATCTCCAACCCCGAGTCGCGCGAGGTTTTCCTCCAGCGTATCGCCATCGTGCGCGAAATCCGCCGCTTCCTCGATGAGAGGGGTTTCCTCGAGGTCGAGACGCCCATGATGCAGGCCGTCGCAGGCGGAGCCGCCGCCGCGCCCTTCAAGACGCACCACAATGCGCTCAGCATGGATCTTTTCCTCCGTATCGCGCCGGAGTTGTACCTGAAGCGGCTCCTTGTGGGCGGGTTCCCGAAGGTTTTCGAACTGAACCGCAACTTCCGCAACGAAGGCATTTCGCGCCGCCACAATCCGGAGTTCACCATGCTGGAGGTCTACTGGGCCTTCTCCGATTTTGAGAGCATGTCCGAGCTGGTGGAGGAAATGATCTGCCACCTCGCCCTGTCCGTGCGTGGTACGCTCCAGATCGAGCACAAGGACGCCGAGGGCAATGTCACCAAGACCATCGATCTCACGCGACCGTGGAAGCGCGCCCGGTACGCCGACCTCATCAAGGGCGTCGTGCCCGAGTGGTACGAGCTTTCCTCCGAGGCGAAGCGTGCGAAGTGCGTTGAGCTCGGCCTCGACATCCAGCATTGCACTGAGGACTTCGAGCTCACCCAGCATGTCTTTGAGAAGCTGGTGGAGGAAAAGTCGATCAACCCGCTCTTCGTCACCCATTGCCCGAAGGAACTCGTGCCGCTGGCCAACCAGAATGCCGAGGACGACAGCGTCGTCGACGTTTACGAACTCGTGATCAACGGGCAGGAAATCTCGCCAGGTTACTCCGAGCTGAACGACCCGGACATCCAGCGCCAGCGTCTCGAGCACCAGAGCGGCGGGGAGACCCAGAAGCTCGATGAGGACTTTCTCGGCGCGCTGGAGTACGGCATGCCGCCCGCAGGAGGCGTCGGCATCGGCATCGACCGGCTGGTCATGATGCTGACCGGAGCGGAGAGCATCCGCGACGTCATCCTCTTCCCGCACATGCGGGCACGCGAGAGTTGAATGTAGAGCAGCCGGCTTCGGCGAATGACCCTGGGAGCGGTCAGAAGCACGGCGGCGGCTTTTTGTCGTCGCCGGGGCCGGTCAGCGCGCATTGGTTTCAGCTCTTCAATGCGTTTTCCTTTCAGATCGTCCTCGGGGCGCCGGTGATCGTCTTTGCGAAGTCACTCGGCGCTTCGTCCACCGTGCTCGGCATCATCGCGTCCTTCACTCCGCTGATGACCGTCTTTCAGCTCCCGGCCGCGCAGCATCTCGACCGGTACGGCTACCGGCAGTTTGTCCTGGCGGGGTGGGGTGCGAGGACGTTCTTCATTTTCCTCATGGCGTTCGTGCCGCTGCTCGTATTCCTCGATGCCACGGCGAAAATCGTCGTGCTCATGGCGGCACTGTTCTTTTTCAATCTCCTGAGGGGCATCTCCTCGGCGGCCTGGATGCCGTGGATCACGGAGATCGTACCCGAGAATGTCCGGGGCCGGTTTCTCTCGGTCGATCAGCTTTTCATGTACATGGGGGCTCTCCTGTCACTCATCGCCTCGGCGGTGCTCATGATGGGCAAGGTCGATCCCTGGGAGTATTGCCTCGTCTTTCTCCTGAGCGCATTTTCCGCTACCGCGAGCCTTTTTGTGCTGCGACGCATCCCCGAGGTGCCGCCGAGTGAAAAGAAGGCGCGCAATTCGCAAAAGGTGCCATGGCGTACGATGCTGGCGTATCCCCCTTTCCGTGAACTCATCATCTTCAACCTCCTCTTCATGTCGGTCGTGGGCAGTCTCGGTGTCTTCACCGTCGAGTATCTGCGGGAGGTCGGGCATTTCGACGTTTCCTCGGTGATGTACATCTCTGCCTTCTCCTTTGTCGGCGCGCTTATCGCCCTGCCGTTTACTGGGAGAATCGTCGACCAGACCGGGAGCAAGCCGCTCATGCGTTTCGCCACCGCGATGTTTTCCGCGGTGATCTTCCTCTGGTTCCTCGCCGCTGCCAACGTTGTGCCGACCTCCATGGTGCTCATCGCGACCCTGAATGTCTTCTCCGGCATCGCGTCGGCCAATTTCAACCTCGCCAACGCCCGCATTACCATGGCGACCATGCCTGAGATGGGCCGGAACCACTTTTTTGCCCTCTTCACCGTCATCACCAGCCTTGGCTTGGGGGCTGCGCCTGTCATGTGGGGGCTCACGCTCGACATGATCGGCACTTACGAGGCCGTTACGGGCGTTTTTCACTGGAAGCGGCACAGTATTTACTTTCTCGCCCTCCTCGTTATCAACATCGTCGCATTCCTGTACATTCCGCGTCTCCACGAGTCGCCGGGGGCCGAGGGGAGGGAATCCCTGTCGATCTACCGGCGACTGAAGAGCCTCGCGCGATTCCGGCACCGCTAATCATCCATGATCCAACGCAGTTTCAGCCTTTTTCTCGCGCTCCGCTACCTCCGGCCCAAGCGCACGTTTCTTTCCATCATTACGCTCATCTCGATCCTGGGCGTCACGCTCGGCGTGATGGTGCTCATCCTCGTCATCAGCGTGATGACCGGCTTTGAGCGCGAACTCGAGCGCAAGGTCGTCGGGTTCGACGCCCACGTCGTCGTCTCCCGCATGGACAGCCCGCTTACCAATTGGGAGGAGCTTCAGGATAAAATCCTCAAGCTGAAGGACGTCGTCGCTGCCGCTCCATTCGTCCAGGGTCCCGTCCTGGTGGAACATGAGAATATCCGCGTCGCGCCGAAGATCCGGGGCATCGATCCCGAGGCCGAGGAAAAGGTCACGGAGTTGAAACAATTCATCGTCCAGGGCGACCTCGATCTCGATGGGGACAAGGTGATACTCGGTTCCGAGCTCGCCGCCCTCCTGCATGCAGGGGTAGGGGACAAGATTACCCTCTACTCACCCGGCAACGTCAGCCAGATCTTCAACGAACTCGAACGCCTCCAGAAGGAAGGCAGCAAATCCGACGCTGCCGCGCTCAAGCAGATGATCCTGCCCCGCGAGCTCACCGTCACGGGCATCTTTGAGAGCGGCCGCTACCTTTACGACAGCGACTTTATGCTCGTGCCGCTTTACGTCGCACAGGAGGTCTACGACCTCGGCGGGGACATTCACGGCCTCGCCATCCGCACCACCGACCGCTACCGCGCGGACGCCGTGAAGGAGGAAATTCAGGGGATTCTGAAATACCCCGATACCGCGATGACCTGGATCGACATGAACAAGCAGATCTTTGACGCGATCAAGATGGAGCGCAACGTCATGTTCTTCATCCTTCTTTTCATCGTCCTCGTCGCCGCCTTTGGCATCATGAACACCCTCATCACCGTGACCGTGCAAAAGACGCGCGAGATCGGCATCATGAAAGCCCTCGGTGCCCAGACCATGCAGATCGTCGGCGTCTTCATGGCGCAGGGCGTCGTCGTCGGCCTCTTCGGCACCATCGTCGGCCTCATCACCGGCATCTCCCTCGTCCAGTATCGCAACCAGGTCAGCGATTTCCTCGCCAACACCTTTCACATCGAGGTCTTCCCACGCTCCGTCTATCAGTTCAGCGAAATCCCGGCGGAAATTGTCCCTTCCGACGTCGCAATCATCTGCACGAGCGCCTTCATCATTTGCTCGCTGGCCGCGCTCATTCCCGCCTACGTCGCCGCCCGGCTCGACCCCGTGAAAGCCCTGCGTTACGAGTAAAAACCAACGAAAAGAGGAGGCTTCAGGCGAATAGGGGGAAATTTCCCGAAATTTCCCATTTGACCTTCCGCCCAAACCTCGCTTTACTTTCCCTCCCTTATTAAAGCAGCCGTAGCTCAATTGGATAGAGCATCTGACTACGGATCAGAAGGTTAGGGGTTCGACTCCCTTCGGCTGCACCACTTTGAAATGACTGGAAACACTTGGAAATAAGTCGGTTAAGAGTGGATTTTTTTCTAAATTTCAGGATTCACAGGCAACAACTGGAATCGACAAATAACAGCCTCAATTTATCCGAGATTTATCCGAGATTTAAGGGGCTTCGCCGATATCGCTCTCACGTTCCTATTTCGCGCCGTTGTGACTGCTTGGGTGGCCGAGTGATTGCCCCCTTGGAGTCTCAATGCCACTCACGATAGTGGGGGAGTCTTGTGGAGTCTTTTTCGCCTGAACTACCTGCCAGCGCTCGTTCAAGACTTCTCTCAAGGCTGAGTCTTCCGTTTGTCCAATCAATCCCGCCAGAGCGGAAGGTTTGATCAAACGGTGCCGAATCAAATCGACCACGTAACCAATATCCTTCGGACGACCTGCTGCCAACTTGGCGTATGCCAAGTCAACAGGATCAAGGCAATAGGCAACCGCTCCGCCAGTGTTTTCACTTGTGAAGCGCTCGAGCCGATGCTGCCATCCTGTCGGAAGGATCGCGGTCGCAGGACTTACTCCATCCGCATAATATTTGAAGGTGTCATGGAAGGTCGAATATTCCCCCAAGCAACCGCTGATTAGATCGGCCAATTCCGGATGATCCTTTGGGTAAAGATCGAGTTCCATCGAATTGCGCAGGACGCGAGGCGCGTCAGGAAATTTACCCAAAATCGACTGACTCCCTATAATGATAAATTCTTTCTGGCCGGTAATCCCTGCGGCAGCTCGAACAATATGCTCAAACTCCTGACTGTTCATAGCGACGAAAAACCTCAAGACGCTCCCGCTGATTCAAAATACCAGTGAAGGGAGTGGACTGACGGAGTCTTTGTCCCTCGTAAGAATCCTCCACCAAGATCGAGAGAATCTCATCGAAGGATTTGAGCGAAAAAATCGAGCGCCACTCACGTAGAGCATTCTTACACGATTCAGAAAGAATCGGTTCGCACAAGGTGCGATCAAGGTTTTTGCGTACAAAATCCATCAACTCCGGTTGTCGGCGGATTTTTTCCGCCACTAGCCGGTTCAGCGCCAAGCTTCGCCTGTCGATGAGATCATGGCCCATAACACTGCCAATGATACTTAAAAGAGCGTCTAGATCAAGGCTCCATCAACACTCTCTGCCCCTTCTGTGTCGCCGGTAGTGCCATCAGCCAGCAGTGCATACACGATTTCGACTGACTGCGTGTCGAGGTGAAGACATCGACTTCCTCGTATATTGTTGAACCAGCGACCGTTTGCGTGGCATGTCGCCCAAAGCATACGGTCACCCAGAGCCGAGCACAGCAATGAGGCGAGCCGGGTTTCTTATCCAATAGGAGCAAAAATCAGCGGTCCCCTCAGGTCGAGGGAACAAACCAGCGCACGAAAGGCCCGCCGCGGAGCCGCTTTCTTTTTCCCTACCCGGAAAATTGATCTCGCTCAATTCCGACCGGAGGTGATCACACGAAAATACCCAACGATACTTTTCCCCGGATCACGCACGGACCACTGGATATGCGTTTTGGCGGAAATACGCACGCAGGGAAAGAGTGTGCCGCCCTCAAAATGCCCCGCGAATGGTGTCGAAAGGAGGCTGATTTTCGTCGGTCTGCGACGTGTGTAGAAACTCGATAACTGCACAGAAGGGGATGCACTTCAGCAAATCTTCGTCGCCGGAATGACCGAGTTCATTGGTTTGCAGGACAGCTCCCGAGTGTTCGACCGTGGCACGGAATTCGTGGAATGTCTCCGCCCAAGCCGCGGCAATGTGTCTCAGTCAAATCCAGACAGCGCCCCGGCTTGACGATCTCGCCAATGGCAGAAGCCCTCGTTGACCTTGCTGCCAGCGATGGCGGGACTTCAAAATTGAACCTATTGGAGCATCCAGATCGAGCTGTTTTGCCAGAATTACGCGAATGAGAGAATCGCACTCGACGGGTCAAGGCGACGATGCTGCATTGCGCCGTGCGAAGCGAAAGAAGCAAGACGGCATGGTCGCCCACCCCTACAAGTGGAGGGAAATCGCGTGGACGGTGGTGCGGCTTGCCCGCTCCACCGTCCATGACAAAGCCTGGCATCGCGTTGAAGGCTGAACCAGGCGACTTGCCGGATTGATCTAGCAAACCTGTTCCGGGTCGGGAACACGTCCCAGTAGAGGGAGACGTAGTGTTTGATGGATGAAGTCATCCGGAGTTCTTTTTTTACCAGCGCGAATTTTGCCCCGAGTTCGGTGCCATGTCCTCATTTTCCGAGGCTACGGTGTGCGCTATGAATCGGAAGAATCTTGCCGCAAGATGGCCAATGAAAGCCCATCACCGAGGCAATCATTTTTTTCCAAAATTGGACAAATCTCCCGACGGGAGTCGGCTAGTCTTTTCGACCATTCAGCAAAAACCTCGATTCGGAAGTCCGAAAGCGAAGTTGCTCCAAAATTGGAGCATTCCGTTCTCGATTTTCCAGCATCCTCCAACATCTAGAACCGTGAATTTTTCAACCATTCGCCAAACTTCGACTCGGAAACCCGAGCTCAAAGTTGCTCCCAATCGGGAGCAGGTCGCTCTCGAGCTTCAGCCATAGTGCAACCTCCCAAATCGTAAAGTAATGAAATCAAAAACTTCCTTCCAGCGAGTGTCGATCGACGGAATGCGTCCGTTGGCCTTGACGAAAAAGCAGATTATCGCCGTGCTCGGATCAGCCAAGCTGGTGGACCGTATGTTGTGGGCGACCCGCTATGCGGGAGGTCGCTGGTTGATGATTATACGAGAAGGCCGGGATCTTTTGGTGGCCACGGAATCGGTGGAAGAGGCTTATGCGCGCTTGGTCGGCGGGGAACTGCCGCCGCTGATGCCCAGTGAGCGAAAGCCGGTGGAGAGCGAAGTGGCAGTCTGAAAAGATCACAACGCATAGAGCACTTAGCCCGCGTATGCCCGGAAAACCTTTCCAATCCAAGCTGGAACCCTTCTACGAGTTCATTCGGGAGTGCCGGGCCAAGCGCTGGAGCTACCAGAAGATCGCAGAGGTTCTGACCATCGAGAAGAATCTCCCCGTCGGCGCGAACACCGTTTTTTCCTTCGTCAAGGTCCGGGCCAAACGGCGCCGCGTTTATACGCTGCCTCCGCTGGAATCAGCCCTCTCCCAAGCTTCCCCATCGCACGGATTCTTCAACACCCCACAACTCACCCATGAAACCAAACGCAAATACAACATCACCTGACATTCTCCACCGCTTGATCGTTCCCATCCAGACGCGAGGCAATCTCGGCAAATCCACTGAGGCTATCGCCCGCTGCGAATGGATGAACCGGCGCGACATTGCGTGGAATGGTTTCGATCTCGACGCTTTCAATCGCACTCTGAGCAGCACCTACGAGAAGGTGCACTTTATCCAGGCAGGGCCGGAACCCGAAGGTGAACTCATCAAAATCTTCCGCCAGATCAAGCAAGCGGAGGTGACGGTGGTCGATCCCAGCGCCCATATGAATCGGACCATCCTGCGGGCCATGCAAATGGTCCGGCTGCCGGAGATGTGCGCGGAGGTTTCCGCACGCGTGACGGTCTTCATTTACCCGGTGGATGAGGTCTCCGATATGGACGACATCACGCAGACGGTCGAAACTCTCACGAATGCCGTTGATTGGGTTATCGTGCGCAACCCGGTTAAAATTCCCACCAGCAAGTTTTTTCAAGGCTCCGAGTTGGAGGCCGAGTTGCTCTCCTATGGAGCCAAGCGACTGGAAATTCCCAGCCTGCTTTCCGATACGCGCAACCACCTCCGCTCGCGGGAAGTTCAGCTTGGGCGGGGCTTGTCGCCCGCCGAGGCCTTGGCCAATCCCGATGTTCAGCTCGATATGGCGCACCGCATCATTCTAGAACAATGGCTAGCGGATTTGTTCGGACGGTTTGACGCCATTGCCGGGCACCTGATTTCCACAGCCAAGGCCGGAGCTCTCAAACCGGCTGCTGCAGGGAAAGTCCGTCCCGCTCAACGCCGGGTGTCCGGCATCAACCTGGAGAACATCACATGAGCGCCGAGTCAGACGACCATCGGTACTGGAAGGCGGCTATTTCTCATTTGCCCACAGCTCAGCAACGAGACGCCGCCTGGGAATTTTTTGTCAATCGTTTTGCTGGAAACGCGCAAGCGGCCGACACTCTCAGCGGCACCATCATGGTGATGGAAGCTCATGGCCTGTACATGCTGGCTTTTCCGAAACGGTTCCATACGGAGGCGGTCGCTCCGTTGGAGGCCATGCTGCATGCTTGCCGCGAAAGCTTCGATCAGTTCCTCCTTCAACAAAAGGCGGCGAATTCGGCCACGGTGGATGCCTGGGAAAAGTCCCAGCAAATAGCTCGGGAGGCTCTGCAAACCGTCGAGAAATTTGATGAGGCTGTTCGCGAGGGCTGGAAGGAAGTCAATACGGAGAAGCTGGTCGATCTCATTCACGAGGAACTCGAATCCACTCTCCTCAAACCGCTGGCGTCCCAGTGCCAGCAGTTGGAAGAGACAACACCGGCGGTCACGGAGGCCATCGAGGAATTGGTGAAATCCGCTCGGCAACTTCGTGGATTTCACTTTCGAGGAATCTTCCTTGGCCTGCTTATCTCATTCCTGAGCCTGACGGGTGCTTGCTTCTGGTATCTGAAGCAAGAACACGAGCGCAAGTTACGCCAGGAGGTCAGGCTTCTGGAATCAACTTCTTCCCAGAATCGCGAAGCCTTCGAGCAACTCGATCTTCTCGGAGCGAAAATTCGCGTCACTCATCCGGTCGATGACCGGGGGACTCCGAACAACGAGGAGTATGCCCTCGTGATGGAGGCGGGCCATGGAGTTTCGGTCTTTGACTCGAAAAAAGGCAAATGGGCCGCCATCTATTTTCGCCCGCTTTCCCGAGAGGAGCGTCGGCAGCAAGCCGCGCCGTGATGTTCCGATCCTTCGGAACCTGCCAACCAGAACTGACGCGCAAGCCATGCGAGCTTATCCTAAGATATCCCAAGTGATCCCAAGTTTTTCGGGGAATTTCCCACCGCAATGGCGGAAAGCTTGGATGACTTGGGATGAAGTTCGCACGTCATTCCAGCTTCATCCAAAGTGGGGAAAATCCTCAAACCTTCGTTTGACATATTGCGTCTCTCCTCCTGAAGAACTGGAAAACAACGGAATGCTGGGAATACATTCATAATGTTTTATGCGAAAGGCCGGGTGCACCTAATGCATGGCATGTGACCTGTCAAAACCACTTCATGTTCACCTCCGCAAAAATCCGCAATGGCTCGACCTATCTGGCCAATCATCTCTCAGCTAATGACTATTACGCCAAGGGGGAAAAGGTCACTGGTGAGTGGGTCGGAAAAGGGGCGGAATCGCTGGGGTTATCAGGCGAAGTTTCCACGACGGACTTCGAAGCGTTGCGGATCAATCAACGTCCGGGCACTGGCGAACGGTTGACGCCTCGTACCAAGGACACCCGGATGCCGACACTGACTGAAGCGGATCAGGCTTTTAGGGAAAAGAATGGTCGTTCGGGTTCGGCCCAAGAGGTCGCCAACTTTCGGCTGGAAATGAAGCCGGTTTCCAATCGGGTGGCTTTTCTGGATTTCCAGTGCTCGGCTCCCAAGTCGGTTTCCATCATGGCCGTGCTGGCGGAAGACCCTCGCTTGCGGGATGCCCATACCAAGGCTTCACGGCTGGCCTTGGGGGAACTGGAGTGTTTCGCCTCCCGTCAGAACAACTCGCTGGTCGAGCGCAGGTCGGAAATCACCGGGAATATTTGCGCTGCCGCATTCACCCATGATGCCAGCCGGGCGCTCGATCCGCAGTTGCACACCCATTTCGTCATTGCCAATGCAACCCAGGCGCCGAATGGCGGATGGTATGCCTTGAACGAATTCGAGATGGTCAAGGCAGTGCGATACGTCGGCAAGGTTTATCAAAACGAGCTGGCACGTTCTGTCCGGGAACTCGGCTACGAAACCCGTGAGGTGCGGCGAAACGGCAATGTGACTGGGTTCGAAATCGATGGGGTCTCCGACGAATTGTGCCAGCGTTTTTCCAAGCGCCGTGAGGAGATCGAACGGGAAATCGCTCGATTCGAACGGGACCGCGGGCGTGAGCCAACCATCCGGGAAATTTCGCTGATCACGAGGGAGACACGTACTCCGGGGCTAAAGGAGATCACGACTCCAGCGGTCCTCGCACGACAGCGGGAGCAGTTGAAACCGGGAGAATGGGAGCACATGCAAGCGGTGCGTAGCCAGGCCATTCCACGCCCTGCCGACGGTTTAGTGGCTGGTGAAGAGCGCGATGCGCTCTGCGCCAGCGTGGAGCATCTCTTCGAGCGGCAAAGCGTCGTGAGTCAACATGAGATTTTGGCGGAAGCTCTCAATCACTCGTTGGGAAGCCACGATTTGCAAAAACTCAAGGAGTGTGTTCGAGAGGGCGAAGCCGGATTGGTCAGCCTTACTCCCGAGGATGGATTGCTCTCGGAATGCGCCACACGGCAGGGTCTGGCCATGGAACAATGGGCGGTGTCCTATGTGAATGCGTGCAAAAGCCAGTGCGTCGCGCTCAACCCGGCGTTTTTGCCAGCCAAATACCTTTCCAAGGAACAGCGTACATGTGTGAAGGAAATTCTCTCAACAAAGGACCGACTGTTCAGTTTTCGTGGCGTGGCTGGTGCCGGAAAAACCACGACGCTTCGGGAAGTCCAGCGGGGTTTGACGGAAACGGGCCATGCGGTATTCGCCATTACCCCGACGACTTCCGCCGCAAAGGTCTTGCAGGCTGAGGGGTTTCCCAACGCAACAACGGTAGAAGATTTTTTGCGCAATGGAGAAAAGTGGAATGGGCTGAAAGGAGCGATTGTAATCTGTGATGAAGCGGGCCTGAATTCCAACAGGCAGGGTGCCGCACTTCTTCGGATGGCGGAACGTCATGATTTACGCGTCCTGTTTGTTGGGGACACGCGTCAGCACATTTCTGTCGAAGCGGGGGACTTTCTTCGCGTTTTGGAGGCCCATAGCCAGATTGGCCGATGTCAGGTCGGCCAAATTCACCGGCAAATTCCAGAAGAATATCGGGCCGCAGTTACTCAAATGGCAGCGGGAAATGTCCGGGGAGGACTGAATGCGTTGGATAAAATGGGCTGCATCAGGGAGGGGCAGTCCGCGTATCTACAGAATGCGGCTGCGGACTATTTGCGCCTAACGGATCATGGGAAAGACTTAGATCGATGCATTGCAGTTTCTTTTACCTGGGAAGAGAACCATCGTTTTACGGAGGCAATCCGGGACGGCCTGAAAAAACATGGCGTTCTTCCTGCGGAAGGTGCGAGCGTCATTGTCCACGAGTCATTGCGCTGGACCAATCAGCAAAAGAGGAATTGGCGACGATATGAGGTTGGGCAGATGATCGTATTTACGCCATCCGCCCATCGCCCCTCTGTTTCCGCGGCGGTTGTTCGGTTGGAGGATCACGATGTCGTGGTCGATACTGGCGGTAAGGAAATGAGGTTGAATTTGCGCAAAGTTGATTCCTTCGATGTGGCTCGGCCTCGAAAAATTGAGGTCGCTCCGGGTGACAAACTTCTCATTCGCGCAAATGACAAAAAACTCGGGCTCGTGAACGGGCAGATACTTACGGCTGGCAAGATTACACCGAACGGCTCAATAATATGCCGAGAAGGAGTCTCCATTCCCGCGGAATTTCGCCAATGGTGTCACGGTTATGTGGTGACCTCCCATAAAGCCCAGGGACGAACAGCGGACCATGTTATTATCGCCGCCGAGAATCTAGCCGCGAAAGGAGCCTATGTAGCCAGCTCACGAGGGCGCCTGTCTTGTGCCTTGCATACACCGGACAAAGTCCGCCTTTTGGATCGGCTTCCTGAAGGGGATCGTAAAGCCATTCTTGATGTGCAACCTCCGGGAAGTCGATTTTCGCTGGGAGTCCGCGTTCGTCCGGCGATGTGGGAAAATATTTCACCGCTCAAAAGAGCTGGGGGGAATCGGCTCCCTTTTTTTACCAAAGGCGTTCAATTGGCGAAATCCAGTGTGGAAAGACTGGTTCATCAGTTTTCTGATAATTCCGCGAAATTGTCTCTCGGGCAGTGAGCAGTATCGGCTCAATCTTCGTTAAATAACGAATAAAAGAACATTGTTTCATTATTTATGTTGCGAACGAGACTTGATCTCAATATTTTGGCCGACGTTATGACACCTTCGTATCCTCGTGACCCACTCTGCTTGGCTGGATCGGAACAGCATTTCGAGACCGATCATTTTCCTTCAATTCCTCCAAGCGGGTGCAGACATAAACCTTCCGTGGGCTTTTCGATCGCTCGGCTGGTGCTCGGTGCATTTCTCACCGTCTTGGCATGCGCAGTACCAGTCGAAGCCGCAGTGATCGCGGATTTCCAACTGCTTACTTGGGACGACAGTCGGGCGAGCGCGGAATTACCTTCTGCCAGTGGGCTGAAACCATCGGCGAGCTATCCGGCGACCAGCGATTGGCTGATCTTCACGCCCGACGACCAAGCGCCGGGTGCAAGCTACAATCCCCAAGGGGCTCTCAGTCATAGTTTGGCCGACATCCCTGGAACGGGAAACTCGTCCTTCAACATGGCACCGTCGCTCACAGGGACGATTTCGATGGCGTTTGCAACCTCTGGATCGGGGGCTTGGGATGTTTCCGTTACCGGGTTGTCTTATAGCGGCCAGGCGACACCGGTGATGTTCATGAATCAGTTCCTTGTGACGCCGGGGAGCGGCGTTGCGCAGAGCGGTTCTTATGGCGTCGATGGCTTGGGAAATTCCGGCACATGGAGTGCGGGCACGGCAGGGGCATGGACGATTGAATACGATCTGGACTTCTATCTCGCGACCAATGCGGATGGTGATCCGTCTCCCGCTGACGTGGATGCTGGCTTCAACGACAAAGTGCAGCAGGGATATCTGCTTCCTGTCTCTCTCCTCACCGCAGAGGGCCTCTCCAGCCTTTCCTTGAACGACCCGGCGGGCATGTACAGCGGCGATTTTGCCACTTATCTTCTCAATGAAATCACTCCGCGTCTTCCAGGGGATGCGACGTATTTATTGGTTACCCAAATGAGCAAGGTGAATCCCGACTATAGCGAAGTGGGTTTACCCATCACAACCAATACTCTCCTTGCGAATACCACAATTGCCTACACCACCGGGGCGATTCCAGAGCCGTCAACCTTTGCGATGCTGGCCTCAGCGGTCGGCCTACTCTGGCTGTCCCTCCGCGGCCGGATTCGGTCGGGTCAGAGATTCACCTGCGCCCGGGGGAAAGGGGTAGAATGACCTCCCCCGACCGCCTTGATTTGGAGTGCGACTGCGAGTTGCCCGGGGCCAGTCTCGACGTTGGTAGGATGCCGGGGCATTGGTTGTTGGCGAGGCTCGGCAAGAGAGTTCTCAGGCCGGGAGGATTGGGAATGACGCGGCAGTTGCTCTCAGCGCTAGCTATTTCCCCAGCCGATCGGGTGGTCGAGTTTGCTCCTGGTCTTGGTGTGACAGCCCGGATTGCGCTGGCGGCTGGTCCGGCCAGCTATACGGCGATCGAGCGTGATGTGGCGGCGGTCGGCCAAGTCCGCCGCTGGCTTGACCGGTCACCGGCGACCGGCCCTCGCAAAGTGCTTGCCGGTCTGGCGCAGAAGACCGGGCTGCCAGAGGGATGCGCGAGCGTTGTTTACGGAGAGGCGATGCTTTCGATGCAGGCGGAGACGTCCAAGCGACAAATTGTGCGGGAAGCCTGCCGCCTGCTCAAACCGGGAGGACGCTACGGCATTCACGAACTGTGTCTTTTTCCCGACGATTTGCCAGAGAAGGATTTGGATGTTGTCCGAAAGGACATCACAGAGGCTATTCGTCATAGGGCGCTACCGTTGACGGGGGGCGAGTGGGAAAAACTTCTGCAATCTGAAGGCTTTGAGATTATGCATCGATCCTCGGCACCCATGGGCCTATTGGAACCGTCCCGCTTGGTAAAGGATGAAGGAGTATTAGGAGCCATTAGGTTTATCTGGCGCGTTCTCAGCGACTCTGCTGCGCGAACCCGGGTATTGGCAATGCGACGAACCTTTCGTAAGCATCGTAATCGAATGGCGGCGATTTGCCTTGTGGCCCGCAAGCCCATGGGGCAACAGACTGTTCCGGAACTTGGATGACCGCGGAAGGCTGTCGAATGCATCCAACCAAAACCCTAAAGCGCCTCAGCACCAATTCCGGTTTCACTTTGGTGGAGTGCTTGATCGGGATTGCGATCATTATTGCGCTGTCGGGCCTACTCTTTCCTGCCGCACGGAATACCATGGCTTCCGCAAACCGCGCGCGATGCCAGAGCAATCTGCGACAAATCGCTGCCGCGGTGATGAACTACACTGCCGACCACGACGGAGTTATGCCGGTTGCCGCGCCCCATGAACTGGGCGGAGCTCAAGGAAGAGTTTCCCCTAACGACCCCTGGCTTCCTGCGAGAATGTTCGGCGGGGCGCTTCCCCCTGAACGACGCCCTCTTAACGCGTACGTGGATAGCGTTAAAGTTTTCCGTTCTCCCTGTGACCGGGGGGAACCTTTGTGGTGGTTCGACACCGCCTCGTATCAAAAGACTTCGACGTGCTATGAGCTTTACGGGAGCAGCTATTTTTATGCGTCGGGCTTCAATCGTATGGGAGGCGTGATGGCTCCCATGGGAATTGCCAAATTCGTTGGAACAGAATTTTCGCATGAAAACTTTGTTGGGGCCCCCCTGCCCCTAGGTCAGGCGGTGCGTGTCGCCGTCTATCCCGCCGCGTCAAAAAAAATTATTGTCGGCAGCATCCCAATTCATCGCACGATGAGTGGAGTCGTAGCTTTGAGCGAGCGGGCGCAATGGTACAAGGACGATCCCGATCATCTGTGGGCAAATGCTGCTTTTCTTGATGGTCATGTCGAGTTTGTTCGCGTTTTTCCCTATGATCAGGAATACCCCGGTGTTTCGACCACGCCGGATGAACGGAACCCGTATTTTTGAGGCAGATGCAAACTCGTCGAATCTGGATTTCCCTAGTGTTTGCAGCGTCGTTTTTTACGGTCATTGCCTGGGGATACTCTGTCTTCACAAAGCCGCGCCTCTCCGAAGAAAGTTTGCGCACCGTGACTGGCGTGGAGATTCGCGTTGCGGAAACGCAGAGCTCACCGAGAGGTTTATTTGTCTCTTGTGTGGCCAAAAACCAAACGCAGAAAGTGGCTTCCTCTCTCATTTTTACGGTGGAGATCACTACGGAGAGTGGGCACGTTCTCGCGACGAATCCACTTGGAAATATGCTGGGCTTGAAGCCGGGAGAATCGAGAGCAATTCAGGTTCCGATGCCTTCCAATTCGGAGCTCTCCCCTCCATTCTTGACCCGTGCGAGGGTGGATCTTGTCCGGTGGGAGCAGTAGCTGGAAAAGGCGAGAAAACTCGGAGGTCTGGCGGCGAAACCGTTCGCCCAAGCGCTCCATCGGTGATGATTTTCGCCCGCAGGCCGCCGCGGCCTTTCATGGTTTCAGCATCGAAATGGATGACGGAGTTCATCCAATAGCAAAGGCGGCATTCTTCGACGCTGAGGAAACGCACGCCCTGGATGGCAAATTCGCGGTCGATTTCCGCAGCGGGGTTCCTCCCCCCGGGTGATAACATTACGTCGGCAGTCGACGTGGTCGCGGGAGGTTTCCAACAAACCCGCCGAGGAGAAGGAAAAATAGGATGTCACCCCACATCGTCGCGCCGGAAATGTGCAGCCAGGGGATTCCGGTCAGGGCAACCGCCGCCGCCAGCGTTTCCAAGAGTGTCAGCCGCCGGACATCGAGCAGACGCGGCAGGGCGGTGCCAAGAAACCCGATGACAAAGCAGGTGAGAAACCCCTCGATCATGATCCTCGCATGCATCGGCCCGGGGTAGGTGCGCGTGATATTCCAGACAAACAACGGCCAGAGCAGCACGCCGAAAATCCCGATGGCCGCGCCCAGCGGAAAAAGCAGCCGGAACGGCTCCCCGGCTGCCACCAAAGACCAATAGCCGGGAGGGCGAGGGGTCTTCGATTTCATCTTCTATCGACAATCACTTTTCGAAGGGTTTGCTTTATTCGGGTGAACTTCAAGCGGCCAGTTGCTCTAGTTCCTGGCGGGGGCCAAAAAACTCAAAGTTGACCTGGGAGGCGGGAATGCCCCATTTGAGCAGGTTGTGGTAGATGCCCACCATAAAAGGCTTTGGCCCGCAGAAAAAATAATCGGCATCCCGGTTGGGAACCAAACTTTCCAGCAATTCCGCGTCAATAAATCCTTCGCTGTCATGAGTGGGGTTTACCCGGTCCTCATCCGTGGCTTCGCTGTAGCGGATGTGAACTTTCAGATTGGGATGGGTTGCGGCCAGTTCCCGGAGCGTCTGCCCGAAGGCGTGCACCCGGCCGTTCAATGCCCCGTGGACAAAGTGGATGCTCCGATCCGGCTGGGAACGCAAAGCACTGGCCAGCATGCTCAGGGTTGGCGTGATGCCGACGCCCGCGGAGACTAACATCAGGGGGCGCTCATGTTTTTCCTGGGGGTCAAAGAAAAATTCCCCGCAGGGCGGTCCGACCTCGATGGTGTCGCCGGTTCGCAACTGATCGTGGAAAAAGTTGGAAACAAAACCATCCGGCTCCCGTTTCACGCTGATGCGGAAATATTTCTCCCCAGGGGCGTTCGATAAACTGTAATTGCGCATCGTCGTTCCGCTTTGCGGGTGAGGAACGCGCACGGTGATATATTGCCCCGGCTTGAAAAGAGGGACACCTTTCCCATCGGCCGGTTCCATGTAGATCGACGTGATCACCGTGCTCTCGGACTCCTTGCGCGCCACGCGGAAAGTCTTCAGGCCATTCCAGCCGTCTTCTTCGGCCGCTTGGGAGGCGTAGATTTGTTTTTCCCGGCCGATCATAATATCGGCCAGAAATCCGTAGGCCTCTGTCCAGGCGGTCACAACTTCCTCGGTGGCCCCCTCGCCCAGAACCTCCTGGATCGAACCTATGAGATTCGCTCCGACGATGGGATAATGTTCCGGCAGGATGTGCAGGGAGGCGTGTTTTTGGGCGATCAGTTCGACGGCTCCGCCCAGCACCTCCAGATTATCGATGTTGGCGGCATAAGCGCAGATGGCCGCTGCCAGGGCCTTTTGCTGTGAGCCCGCCGCCTGGTTGGAGGGATTGAAAAGCGGTGCCACTTCGGGGTTGTGCGAGAACATCCTCTTGTAGAAGTGTCGCGTGAGCGCCTCGCCGTGTTGCTCCAGAATGGGAGCGGTGGCCTTGACGATTTCGATGGTCCTTGGGTTCAGCATAACAGAAGCAAACTTTCCACAAACGCCGGACCCCGCGCGAACAGGCCGACCGCGAGATTTGACATAAATCAAAACGTGGAAAGAAATTTTCCCTGCCATTCGGGAGGAATTTTTTTAGCGTCCCCCAATGAATCGTCTGGAAGACATGCGGCGGGCCGCCCTACAATATTCGATTTCGCGGGCTTCTATTTTCGTCGGTTTGCCGGCGGACGACCTCTGCCATATTTCGGGCTACGCGTCTCTGAAGGTCGTGGCGCGCGGCGCTTACCTCTTCCAGCAAGAGGATCCCGTGATCGGTTTTTTCATCGTACGGACGGGGCTTATCAATGTCCACCGTATCAATGCGCATGGGAGAGAACAAATTGTTCACTTGCTGCGCCAAGGCGATTCTTTCGCCGAGCGGGCCATCACTTCCGATACCGGCTACCCCGCCAGTGCCAGAGCGGTGGAAGACAGTGAAGTGATTCTGATTCCGATCAAAGAATTTCGAGCCCACATGGCGAAAAAACCGGATCTGGCTTGGCGAATGGTCGCCTCCATGAGCCAGCATCTGCGATCTCTTGTCAGCACTTTGGAAGGCCTGCGATTCAAGGATATTGAGAGCCGTCTGATTTTCTGGCTCCTGCAACGCTGCCCGGATGGCACCAGCAGCAGCCCGGTGGACATTGAGTTGGGAGCCAGCAAAAGTTCACTCGCCTCCGACCTAGCGACCCGAAGGGAAACTCTTTCGCGGGCTTTTCGAAAACTTAGTCAGGCTGGTGAAATCGAAGTGCATCCCCGTGCGATCACTGTCCTTAAGCCTGTGCGGCTTCACAAGCTGTTCTCGCAGAAAACCGTGTGAGGCACCGGACGATTTCTCTCCTGCCTAGCAGGGATTTTCCGGAAAAATCGAGTATTTTTGATCCCGGTCAAATCTAGCAGTGCCGGGCTGAGACATACATCATGTTGTGGAAGCCACTCAGCATATACACAAGATGATGGGCTCAGGGGTAGCAAGAACGGTTGATCCCGTGAGCTCAATCGACGAATACGTGGAAAAAGCGGACTGGCGGGTGAACGCCAATGCAAATCAGGGGTATTCGCTGGGAGGAATGATTCTCAATGTCGCGGGCAAGATGACCGCGAACTACTGGCTAGATCACGTTTATCCCGAGGAAATCGGAAGAGCGCACCGACACGGCGACCTGCACATTCACGATTTGGATATGCTATCGGGCTATTGTGCCGGGTGGTCGCTCCGGCAGTTACTGGCCGAGGGGTTTAATGGCGTTTCGAACAAGGTGGAGTCTGACCCGCCTCGGCATTTCCGCACGGCGCTGGGCCAGATGGTGAATTTTCTCGGAACGCTGCAAAACGAATGGGCCGGCGCGCAGGCCTTCAGTTCCTTCGACACCTACCTGGCACCCTACGTGCGCGTGGATGGACTCAGCCAGGACGAGGTGGAGCAGGGGATGCAGGAATTTATTTTCAATCTCAACGTCCCATCGCGCTGGGGCACGCAGACGCCCTTTACGAACCTGACGTTCGATTGGGTGTGTCCGGAGGATTTGCTCGGGACTCCCGCGTTGATCGGCGGTCGGGAGTCCGGCTTGGTTTACGGAGAGCTCGGTCGCGAGATGGAAATGATCAATCGCGCCTACCTGCAAGTGATGGCGCGGGGCGATGCGCGCGACCGGGTTTTCACTTTTCCGATTCCCACTTATAATATCACGCCGGATTTTCCCTGGGAGAGCGAAACGGCGCGTTTGCTTTTTAAGGTCACGGCAAAATACGGGCTGCCGTATTTTCAAAATTTTCTCAATTCCGACCTTCAGCCTCATATGGTCCGTTCAATGTGCTGTCGTTTGCAGTTGGACTTGCGTGAGTTGCTCAAGCGGGGAAACGGGCTCTTCGGCTCGGCGGAGCAGACGGGTTCAATTGGAGTGGTGACAATCAACGCTGCGCGGTTGGGTTATCGTTTTGCCGGAAATGCGGAGGGCTTGCTGGCGCAACTCGACTCGTGGATGGCGCTCGGGCGCGACAGCCTGGAGATCAAGCGGCGGGTGATCCAGGGAAACATGGACCGCGGCCTCTATCCCTTCTCCCAGCGGTATCTGGGCACGCTGCGAAATCATTTCTCCACCCTTGGCATCAATGGCGTCAACGAATGCGTCCGCAACTTCACTCGCGATGCAGAGGATGTCACCACTCCATGGGGGAGGCGGTTTGCCCTGCGGCTTCTCGATCACATGCGAAGCAGGATGGTGGAGTTTCAGGAAACGACCGGGCATTTGTACAACCTGGAAGCGTCTCCGGCGGAGGGCGCAACGTATCGGTTTGCGCGACTAGATCAAAAAAGCTTCGAAGGCATCCTGCAGGCCGGAACGCCAGAGGCGCCGTATTACACAAACTCCTCGCAGTTGCCGGTGGGATATACCGACGATCCGTTTCTGGCCCTGTCCTGCCAAGACGAACTTCAGACCCGCTATACCGGCGGCACTGTGCTGCATCTTTATATGAACGAAGCCCTTTCCTCACCCGAGGCTTGCCGCGAACTCGTTCGCCGCTCTCTCTCCCGGTTCCGCCTGCCCTACATCACCGTGACACCGACATTTTCCATTTGTCCGAAACACGGCTACTTGAGCGGCGAGCAGGAATTTTGCCCACGCTGCGACGACGAACTGCGTGCGCGGAGCCATTCGGCGTAACGCTTTTCCAATCCCAACAACCTATGAAAACTGAAATCCTCCTCCGAGACGAAGACCGAACCCGCTGCGAAATCTGGACCCGAGTGATGGGCTATCACCGGCCCGTCTCCCAATTTAACCGCGGAAAGCAAAGCGAACACCGGGAACGCCTGCATTTCCGGGAGGAACGTGACGCGGCCGAGCCGGTGGCCCGCGCCGCCTGATGTCGGCGACGGCGCGGGCGACTTTGGCGGTGGGTGGATTTGTTCCGTTCACCACCGTGGACTATCCGGGAAAGCTCAGCGCGGTGGTCTTCTGCCAGGGCTGTCCCTGGCGGTGCGGCTATTGCCACAACGCGCACTTGCAGGCCTTTACGACCGGAGTTTGGCCATGGGCCGCCATCCTCTCACGGTTGGTCGAGCGTCAGGGGTTTCTGGATGCCATTGTCTTCAGTGGCGGGGAACCGACGGCGCAAGCCGCGCTGCCCGGTGCCATGGCGGAGGTGAAGGAACTCGGTTTCCTGGTGGGCCTGCACACGGCGGGAATGTACCCCGGTCGGCTAGCGGCTGTGTTGCCCCTGGTCGATTGGGTGGGCTTCGATGTGAAGGCCCCCTTTGACGGGAAATATGACGCCCTCACACAACGAGACGGCGCCTGGCTCCCGGTCAGGGAATCCCTGCGTCTCCTGCTGTCCTCGAAGGTCGATTATCAGATCCGCACCACTCTCGCCCGCACACATCTCGATGGTTCCGCCTGTTCCGAATTGCAGCGGCAACTCCATGCCCTGGGCGCGAAACCGACGCAGTGGCAAACGTGCCGCCCACCTGCCACCGCACCTCAAAATCCCGCGTAAAGCAGCACCAGAACCAAAACTATTGATCGCGATCAAAGAGGTCGTTGAATTTTTCAGGAATAGTAAGTTATGAAAAAAGAAGAGAATCCTAAACTCCGTGCGATCTCGCGCCAGCGGCCCTTTGTCGGCGGGCGCTGCAAACTTTTCGTATGACGCGAAGTGAGGCCGACTCGCAAGCGATGGAACATCTGTCCGGTGGCCGATCCTCTCTGCCCTTGATTATCCAGGGAGGAATGGGGGCTGCGGTATCGGGCTGGCGGCTGGCACGCTCGGTGTCGAGATCGGGCCAGTTGGGCGTCGTCTCGGGAACGGCCCTCGACACTGTCCTGGCGCGCAAGCTGCAACTGGGTGATGCTTCTGGAAGAATCAGGCATGCCCTGCGGCATTTTCCGGTTCCCGGTGTCGCCTTTCGCATCCTGGCGAAGTATTTTATCGATGGGGGCAAAGCGCTTTCTGCGCCCTTTATTCCCACTCCCCTGCCGGCGTTGCATCCGGGTTCCCGACTGACGGAATTGACGGTTGCGGCGAACTTCGTGGAAGTTTTTTTGGCCAAGGAGGGCCACCGTGGTCTGGTTGGAATCAATCTGTTGGAAAAAATCCAGCTTCCGACTCTGCCGTCTTTGTTTGGCGCAATGCTCGCCGGAGTTGATTATGTGCTGATGGGGGCTGGCATCCCTCGCCACATTCCCCATGTGCTTGACTGCCTTGCAAAAGGAGATGCTGCCGAATTGAAGATGGATATGGCAGGAGCCGGCCCCGGAGAAGAGGTGCATGCGTCGTTCGATCCCCGAAAATTTTGCGGGGATTTGGTTCTTAGTTTGAAACGACCCGCCTTTATCGGCATCGTCGCGTCCGCTACCCTGGCCCTGACCCTGGCGAAAAAATCCCATGGGCGTGTAGACGGTTTTGTGGTGGAGGGCGAAACGGCGGGAGGGCATGTCGCCCCACCCCGTGGCCCCCTGCAACTCAGTCCGGGCGGTGAGCCAATTTATGGTCCCCGCGACAAACCCGACCTCGAGAAAATTCGCGATCTCGGGCTACCCTTCTGGCTGGCCGGTTCGTACGGACAACCTGGCAAACTCGCGGAAGCCCGTCGGCTCGGTGCGGTCGGAATTCAGGTGGGGACCGCCTTCGCGTTTTGCAAAGAATCCGGAATTTCAACCGAAATTAAAAAAACACTTTTTGAGAAAAGTCGCCTTGGGAAGGCCCATGTTTTTACGGATCCCCTTGCTTCACCCACCGGGTTTCCGCTCAAAATTCTGCAGTTGGAAGGGAGCGTTTCCGAAGACGACATTTATACTAAAAGGCAGCGTGTGTGCGATCTGGGCTACCTGCGGCAAACCTACCGGAAACCCGACGGCACTCCGGGGTATCGATGCCCGGGAGAGCCCGTGGAGGATTTTCTGCGGAAAGGCGGAACGCTGGAAGAAACCATGGGACGGAAGTGCGTCTGCAACGGTTTGCTGGCTACCGCGAATCTCGGTCAGATCGGCTTAACCGGGGAACCGGAACCGACCTTGCTCACGGCCGGAAATGATATCGGGACCATTCACGGGTTCGCCCGTCGCGGCCGCGACTCCTACAGCGCCTGCGATGTGATCCGCCGTCTACTCGAAAAAGAAGCTCCCGTGTAAGAAGCAGAGCGGGCGTCCGCCCAAAGATCATCGGCTTATGATCGAAGCCATGATTTTTCTCTTAAGGGTAGGTTGCCTATAGCGTGATGTGCCGGAAGTTTTTGTCCCGTGGAGTTCGGTTTACACCCGCTGGCGGCGCTGGGCACTTTCGGGATTCTGGGGCGCTTTTGCTCGTCCTAGCTGAGGGAGCCTGCGGCAAGTTGCGCTCCGTGGATGCCACCCACTTCAAAGTCGACCAGCATGGCTCCACTCCTCAACTGATGGACTCTCTCCACGATGTCACCGTAGTCGCCAACAAGGCGTATGATTGCGATGGTTTCGCCGACCAGGTGGCCCGGCGCAACTCCCGCGCTGCGTTTCCGCAGATCCAATCGCTGCCGCCCTTTGCCTTTTCTGCGGCTACTACCGCAAACGCCATCGGGTCGAGAACTTCTTCCAGCGTATCAAAGCCCTGCGCCGCTTGGCCACTCGCTATGACAAAACAGCTTCCTGCTTTTTCGCCTTTGCTTTTCTCGCTTCCATCCTCGATTGGCTCAGATCATTTTGACGACACGCCCTAGTGTGCCGACAAGGTTTGGGGTTGTAGCAGGCTCAGACATTTTGCAACGGCGGGCCTTAATGGCTGCAGACAGGTTTCGATTGCTCGAGGTTGGCCGGGGAGGTTGATAATAAGGGAGGTGCCCCTCACCCCGGCGGTAGCGCGGGAGAGAATGGCTGTGGGCACATGCGGAAAACTTGCGGCGCGCATGATTTCACCAAAGCCAGGCAACTCTTTTTCAAGCACGGCACGGGTGGCCTCGGGGGTGACATCGCGGGGCGCGGGTCCGGTGCCGCCGGTGGTGATAACCAGTGCGCAATCAAGCTGGTCGGTGAGTTCGATGAGTGTTTGTTCGATCAAGCTTTGTTCATCAGGCAGCAGGCGAATGATGAATTCAGCATCGGGATCAAGGCACTCACGCACCACGCGCTCGATTTCCGGCCCGCTGAGGTCTTCATAGACGCCGCTGCTGGCGCGGTCACTGAGGGTGATGCGCCCGATTTTCATTCTTTGGTTTTCTCCAGAACGCGCACGGCCTCGATGCGCATGGCCTTGTCCACGGCTTTGAGCATGTCATAGAGGGTGAGCGCCGCTGCCGTTACCGCCGTAAGTGCCTCCATCTCAACGCCGGTGCGGGATTGGGTGCGGGCGGTGGAGATGATTTCAATGCGGTCTTCTTTGATTTGAAAATCCACCAAAACCTGATCCAGAGGCAGTGTGTGGCAAAGGGGAATCCATTCGTCGGTGCGCTTGGCGGCCTGGATGCCGGCGATGCGGGCTACGGCGAGCGCGTCACCTTTTGGCGCGTTGCCTGCTTTGAGCAATTGCAACGTGGCTGGCGAGCCGTGCAACTCCGCTACGGCTTTGGCGGTGCGTTTCTGAATCGGCTTTCCCCCGACATCCACCATGCGGGCTTTTCCTTGGTCATCGATATGGCTGAGTTTCATAAAGGGTTCGGGTGTTCCCGGGTGAGCAATGTCGGGATTTGTTGGGTCGCGGGATCCGGTTCTCCGAAGAGCAATGCGGTCGCGCGAGCCAAGGGGAGAAGGTCGCTGGAGTGTTGCCAGGGAAGCGGTTCCACACAGGCCAGGCCTTCGGCATACTTGAGGGTTCCCGGGGTCCATGAGGGGCGTCCATCGCCTTTCGGTTGTCGCCAGTTCTCGCAATGCGCGGAAATCAAACCCGCGAGGGGCACCCCATTCCATCGGTCCAGCGCGGTCTGCACAAATACGTGAAAGCAGACCCATTGGGACAGCGGATTACCCGGCAGGCCGAAGGCTGCCTGGTCGCCCCGAGTAGCGAAAATCAGGGGCTTCCCAGGGCGACTCCTTACTCCGGCTATATGAATGTGGAATCCGCTTTTTTCCAATGAGCGGACGGTGTGGTCCTGTTCTCCCGGCCCGGAGCCTCCGGAAATGAGCAGGATATCTCCGGAAAAGTCCTGCAGCGTGCGGCACAAAAGTTCGGCATCATCGCCTGTCATCAACCGCTGGCAGCCAATCCTTCTCTCCGCCAGTAATGCGGCGATCATAGGCCCGTTGCTGTCGAAGACTTGCCCGCCTTTGGGCTCCGAAGGCGGCGTGATGAGTTCGGAACCCGTTGCGATGTGCAGTGCCATGACGGGTGCGCGCACGGGCAATTCCGCACAGCCACAGGAAGCCGCCAGGGCGATTAAGCCGGGAGCGACCAATGCACCTGCCGACAGCACTTCGGTTCCCGCAGAGAATGACCCGCCGCGTCTGCGCACGTGCTGTTCTTTTTCCAACGGATAGTCCTCCTGAACCATAATGGCACCGTCCGCGAATTGGCAGTTTTCTTGAGGGATCACACAGTTGGTCCACTCCGGAACGGGGAAGCCGGTCGCCACCCGGCAGGCTCCGAGTGGAGAAGCGACAGTTGCTCGCAGCTCCAGCAAGGGATGCGGGCCGCGCTGCGTCGAAGCCAGGGCGTAGCCATCCATGGCACTTTGATCGAAGCCAGGCGCGTCAAAGGCCGCCACCAAGGACTGCGCGGTGATCCGTCCAAGGCAGTCTTCCAACGGAAGAGAAACAGCCGAGCGGGGTGCGAGCTTAGCGCGAATCGTCTCCCGGGCCTGCTGAATTTCGATCATGCTGTGTTTCTTTTCCATATCGGCACATCTTGTTTCAAACGACTCATGAAATGCGTGAGCAAAGCGAAGGCCTCGCTGCGGTGTTTGGATTGGATTTCGACAATGATGGCCGACTCCCCCGACGGCACAAATCCGATCCGGTGCAGGACGATCACTTGTTCGCAGGGATGCTCCGCAGCCAGCTCCCGCAGGATGCGCTCCATGACCTGTTCGGCCATGGGTTGATAGGCCTCGTAGTGCAGCCCATCAATGGCGGCACCATCCTCATGGCCGCGCACCACGCCATCAAAACGCACCACGGCACCGCATCCGGGAAGAGGCTGGCTTTCGATTGCAAGCGGCGCTGAGCAAAGTTGAATTTTCGTCGTCATCCGCCGGAGACTGGTGGTAATACCGCGACTTCGCTGTGGGGTAAAATCGTTTCCCCGTAGGATAAAAACTGCTGATTTACGGCCAAGCGACAATGGGCTTGAAGCGGCTCCATGCCGGGATGTCGGAGGACCAGCTTGGCCCAAAATTCGCTGGCAGTGAGAGGTTGGGGTTCTTCCCACACTTCCTCCCTAGAACCCACGATTTCGGCTGCTTGAGCAAAAAAGAGCACACGCATAAAAGTTTCCTCGGTCAGCCTCCGATGGCTGTCATGGGGCGATTGGGTTGATAGTTCTGCAAAAACTCATGGTCTTCGGGTTTGTTGGCGATGGCGGCATGCAAGGCATCCGCCGGATCGCCGCCCGCACGAAGCGAGGCCAGCAAATCAATTTCTCCTATTCGCCCCAAGCACGGACGTAGCTTGCCATCTGCGGTGAGACGCAGCTTGTTGCAGGTTTCGCAAAAGTGCGGCGTGGTCAAGGCACCGATGAACCCGAGCCGGGCGGGCTTTGGCAGCTCCGGGCTGAAAAATTCATAATACCTCGCCGGGCCGTTGCCGGGGCGGTAATCGACCAGTGGCGTTAGTTCCCCGCTCTGGCTCAACCTGCGCATCAATTCCTGCACCGAGAGAAAATTGAATTCGTTCAAAACGTCGGTGCGTGAGAGAGGCATCAGCTCGATAAAGCGCAGGGGCATCTGCCGACCCGCTGCGTAGCGAATGAGCGGCAGGTATTCTGATTCATTGATGCCGCGCATCAGTACGCAATTGAGCTTGATGATTTCGAAGTTCTGTCGCCGGGCCGCTTCCAAGCCATCAAGCACCACTCGGAGATCGCCACCCGTGATGTGTCGATAGAGTTCGGGCGAGAGGGCATCCAGCGAAACATTGACCGAGCGAACCCCGGCTTGTTTAAGTGCGGGAGCGAGCAGCGAGAGGCGCGTGGCATTGGTGGAGATTCCCAGCGTCTGCACGCCCGGCAGTGCCCAGATGCGTTCAAGAATTTCGACTATGTCTTTGCGGATGAGCGGCTCTCCTCCCGTGACTCGGATTTTGCGGAAACCAATTTCCGTGGCGACCGCTACCGTGTTCACAATTTCATCAGATGTAAGGTGATCTTCCCGCTGCGCCCACCCTTTGTAGCCCTCGGGCATGCAATAGAGACACTTCTCATTGCAGCGGTCGGTCACCGAAACCCGAAGATAATCGATGGTTCTGCCAAAAGGGTCTTTCATGCGAAGGTCTGGACTCCAAACTTAACCGCCGCTACCAACAGCACAACGCCTAAGGCGTTCCGCAGCCAGACGGGACGGGCGACACGACTGCCCCAGGAAGCTCCGATGATTCCTCCAAGCAGAGCAGTGCCCAGCCAGAGAGGAAAAGCCGAAGGCAATGCGGGATGATGCCCCGCCGAAGCCATACCCGCCAGACCAGCCAGCGAATTGACCAGAATAAATGGTGCAGAAACAGCGGCTGCTTCTTTCGTTCGCGCCCATCCGGCCAGCAGTAGCAGCGGCGTTAAAAAAATGCCGCCCCCCACACCGACCAAACCCGAGAGCAATCCCATGGCCCCTCCAACACATAGGGAGGTGGTCAACGAGAGATGGCGCGGATCTTTCACCGGCAACGGAAGGAAAAAACGCAGAGCCGCCACGACTAGGGCCGCGCCCACCAACAAATAAAATCCATCTGTCTGCAGGGCGACACGCCCTCCCAACCACGCGAGGGGAAGGGCCGTTACGGCAAACGGCCAGAAAAGCGACCAGCGAAAATGTCCGGCCAGAAAAAACAAAATCGTCGCCAGCAAGGAAACACTCACATTCATCCACAACGCGCACGCGCGCATCATCTCGGGCGAGAAGGCAGCCAAGGCCATCACGGCGAGATAAGCGGATGCGCCGCCGTGCCCCACACTGCTGTAGAGCAAAGCCGCCGTAAAAAAGGCCAGCGCCAACAGGATGCCGGAGTCCATCATCGCGGAACATCCGTCGGGGAGTTCATGTTGTGAAAGGCCGCCTCATCATCTGGAGTGAATTCAGTCAGCAGACCCTTCTCCGTCAGCTCGGCCACAAGGTCTTGCAATTTCCAACGTCTGGCCTCCGCCGCCACACGCACGATGGACTCCGCCTCGATTGGATAAATGGCCGCCAGCGGCTCGTAGCCATGGTTCGTTTTCGCCACCACCCCGAGCCCTGCTGCACATCTATCCAGTATTTGACAAAGAACTTCCACCTGCATGTGCGGCAAATCCACCGCCACAGCAATCAGATGCGTCGCCGATTTTTTCTTCGCCCAAGCGATCGAGGCCAGTAGACCGGCCAAAGGACCCTTAACCCCTTCCACATCCGCAACCCACTCTGCATTATCCGGCAGCCAATCGGGTTGCCGACCTGCTGAAACTGCCACCGTGTTTCCGATGGAACGAAGCATTTGCATCTGTCTCGACCAAAGAGGCTGACCTCTGATGAGCATTTGCGCTTTGTCCTGTCCCATGCGGGATGACTGGCCCCCGGTCAGCAAAACTGCGGCATACTGGCAATTCACCTCCATCATCCCATCGCTCAAAATTTTCGCCCGCAGCCCACCTCGACCCTTCATCCATTCTTCGGCCTCGGAATGAATCGCGCCATTCATCCAATAGCAAGGTTTACATTCCTCGGTTCCTAGAAAACGAACGCCCTGAATTTCAAATTCCTGTCCGATCAGAGCACTCAAGTTTAACCCCTCGACAATCACATTGCGGCGGGTGGCAGCGGGATCTCGCCGATCAAGCGGAATCGCCAGCTCTTCCCACATGCGCACAAGGTTTTCGCTTTCGAAAAAAGTGATCTGCCCTTTAAAATCCGGTTTGTAATCAAAATAACGATCACCGACGATGCCGCGCCCAGCCACACACTCGACGCGCGGCACGGAAAGAATCGGATTCTCTCCTGCCGGGCCACCATGATGACCACGATAATTGTGGCCGGGGGAGATGTAGAGATGGCGGATGATCATCCTGAAAAATTAAACCACAGAGGCGCAGAGAATTTTTGTGGTTTTTGTTAAGTTCTCCGAATAACAGAATCCCAATCCTAATCGTACTCCTGCGCCTCTGCGGTTACTCCTCATCCGCACGACGCACTCCTGGCAGGATCGCCACCGCCCAAATTACCACGCCGAGCACCCAGCTCACTGCCGCATATCCGTAATGGCTCATGCGCATGGCCGGCATCCAATCCGCCGAGACCCGGGTCAACATGGCCAAGGCCACCAAGGACGTCATGATGAGCACCGGCCAGATCGTGGCACGAAATCGCGCGGATTGGCCGCTATGTCCAAGCACCACCCGGCTCGCCACGATGAAGGTCAGCAGGCTGAATCCAGTAATTAAGAGCAGGTGGAGCAAAGAGAAAGTTTGCTCCGGCCAGATGGCCATCAGCGCATAAGCACTCGGAATCGAAAGCAGAGCCAGTCGCAGTCCCAACGCCAGCGAGCCGCCGCCAAAGCCGGCCTGATGCACCGGCACCTCGCGCAGGAAATAAATCAGAATCCCCGCAGACCGCAGACCGTTGCCCCAATGCGGATCTCCCTGTGCTTCCATAACAAACCCCGCCATGACCATTCCGCCGCAGAGAAGCGCAAAAACAGCCCCGCGCTTCCATTCGGGACTCAGTACGAGCGACTCGGGAAAACTTTGGCGATTGGGCAGCCCGAAAAATCGTGGCAGCAAAAACGCCCCGATGCCCATGATCGGGAAGAGCAGAAAGCCTTGATAGAGCAGCAGCTTACTCAACGGAAAGCACCACTCTGGCAGGGCCGTAGCACTCACGCTGCTGACTACCTGCACACCCGACCCAAACAGCGCACAGAGCATCCCGACGGCTACGAGGACAAAAGCTGGCGGTGGGTTGTCCTTGCGAAACAGCAGTGCTCTTGTCCCGAGCAAAAACAGCAGTGTGCAAATGGTGAAGAAAAACAACTGGTCGCCCCACATGGTTGCCCCGCAAGCGTGCAAAATAACTGTTCCAATGACCGCAACGGCAAAACCCAGAGTTTCCATCCACGTCATTTTTGGCACTTCCAATAGCCGTGGAAGGGCCGTACCCAAGAATCCAATCACAAATGAAGTGAGGAACCCCTCGATCATGATGCGGGCGTGGATTTGCCCAGGGTATGTTCCCGTCACGTTCCAAATAAAGAGCGGCCACATGAGGACGCCATAAATCCCGATCAGTGTGCCAAGCGGAAAAAGCAGGCGGAATGGTTCCCCCGCCGCGACGAGTCGCCAAAAGGAGCCTGCTGCAGCCTTTCGGGCAGCGCGATTGGATTTATTGCACCGGCGGGCTGTCTCCGCCGGGTTTGCCAGTTGGGTTGTACTCATGGACTCTGCGGGCATCATTGGGACGAGCCGGAGCGGCTGCGGAAGAAACTCACAAGGGCAACAAGAAACGCACCGATGACCAGAGGCAGTCGCTCGCTCCACAACGGTGCTCTCACCAAAACCGGACCAAATAAATACGCCCCCGCAAAGAGAAGTGACCCGATCCACCCCAGCGTAATCAGATGCGTCAGGGCCAACACCAATCCCCGCACCGGATCTCCCGTCAACGCATCGGAGCGCACCAGTAAAACCGCGCAGGCCAGCCCAAAACTAAAAAGCCCCAACACGGCAAACCCCATTGAGGGGAGAATACTGCGCGAAAAGCGGTCGATTTGGTTCACAAGATTGATTTTCCCGGCGGCGGGTTCATCCGCCCGATGAACAATGAAAAACCCAATTTCTTAATAAATCAAGAAAACACTGTCTTGATTTCGCGCATCGTCTGAATATTTTCTCATTTCGATGAAATTGACCCCACCGTTTTTCCGTCCATCCATCGGACGAAAAAGCCTTGCCGAGGCACCCATGATCGTCATTTGGGAAGTGACCCGAGCCTGTGCGCTTGCCTGCCGTCATTGTCGTGCCGAAGCCATGCCCTGTGCGGTGCCCGGGGAGTTAACGCACACCGAAAGTCTCGACCTCATCAAGCAAATTGCCCGGGCCGATCCGGCCGTGTTTGTCATTACCGGCGGGGATCCCATGGAGCGCGTGGACTTGTTGCTGCTCGTGCGGAAAGCTTCTGCTGCGGGCCTTCGCGTGGCGCTCAGCCCGAGTGCCACGCCCCGTTTCTTGGCCGCCGATCTGGATTCCTTTCGCGAGGCGGGCGTGCGGAGGATTTCTCTCAGTTTGGATGGAGCCACTCCCGAAGCCCACGACGCGTTTCGCGGGATTCGCGGAACGTGGGATTGGACCATGCTGGCGGCGGAAAAGATTCGAGCCGCCGGGATCGAATTGCAGATCAATACCACCTTCACCCGGCAAAACATTGCTGATTACGAGCGCATGGTGGACGCCGTGATCGAGGTGAAGCCGGTGCTGTGGAGCGTGTTTCAGCTTGTGCCAACCGGACGCGCCACCATGGACGACCTTCTCACCGGCGAGGAAATGGAGGAGCTGTTTCATCAGCTCTGGGAAACGGCCCGGTTGGTTCCCTTCGACATCAAAACCACCGAGGGGCAGCACCATCGGCGCGTGGTGGCACAACGCAACGCGGCAGCCGGCATTCGAGCCCCCCTGCCACCGGTCGGGGTCAATGACGGACGCGGCTTTGTTTTTGTTTCCCACACCGGCGATGTTTATCCCAGCGGGTTTCTTCCCTTTTCGGCCGGGAACGTGCGCGCGGGCGAGTTGCTCGAGATTTATCGCGATTCCCCGATTTTTCAGGCCCTGCGCCGCGAGGATGAATTTTCCGGCAAATGTGGCTACTGCGAGTTTCGCAGTCTCTGCGGCGGTTCTCGCGCCCGCGCCCATGCCATGACCGGCGATTACCTCGGCTCCGAGCCTCTCTGCACCTACCAACCCAAACGGCAACCCGCTCTCTCCCATGCTTAATCTCACCCGCCTCCTCTGTGATGTTCCCCAGCCTGCTGATGCGCTCCGTTACGGACGCGGCCACGGGGCCCCCGCTTCCGCTTCCACGCGGAAACCGGTCGTCGTGTGGAATATCACCCGCCGTTGCAACCTGCGTTGCCTGCATTGCTACTCCGATTCCGAGTCCCGGGTTTATCCGGGAGAACTCGATTGGTCCCAAATGATGGATGTGGTCGATGACCTCGCGGGATTCGGCATCCCTGCTCTGCTGTTCTCCGGTGGCGAACCGATGGTTCATCCCCTTTTTTACAATCTGGCCGAAGCAGCTAAAACCGCCGGACTGCGCCTTACGCTTTCCACCAATGGCACACTCATTGATGCGGATGCCGCCTGCCGTTTGTGCGAGATTGGTTTCGCGTATGTCGGCATATCTCTTGATGGCATCGGTGCGACGCATGATCACTTCCGGGGCAAAACCGGAGCTTTTGATAAAGCCGTGGCCGCATTTCGTCATTGCAAAACCGCCGGGCAAAAAGTCGGTCTGCGCCTTACGCTCAGCCGCCCCACGGTGAACGACCTCGGAGGCATCCTTGATTTCATCGAGGCCGAGGGTATTGACCGAGTGTGCTTTTATCATTTGGTCTACAGCGGACGAGGGGCCAATCTCGCCCTCCTGCGACCGGAAGAAACCAGGCAGGCTTTGGATACCATCATGGACCGCGTCGAAGATTGGCACCGCCGGGGTATCACCAAAGAAGTTCTTACCGTGGACCAACCGGCGGATGGCGCCTACCTGCTGCATCGTTTGGAAGAGCGCCAATCGCCGCGCTACGCCCCCGCTCGCGAACTCATCGAATGGAATGGCGGCGGGGCGCACGGTTCCGGAGTCAGCCTGGCCAATATTGACACGCAAGGCAATGTCCACCCTGACCAGTTCTGGCAGTCCCTGACGCTCGGCAATGTGAAAACCGAACGCTTCAGCCGCATCTGGACGGAAAGCCAGGATCCGGTCTTGCGCGGCTTGCGCACCTCACCGCGTCCGGTCAGTGGCAAATGCGAGAGATGCCCGGATTTTAAATGGTGCGGCGGAGGCTTCCGTGTGCGGGCTTGGCAGCGCTTCGGCGACCCATGGGCGGAAGACCCGGGGTGCTATTTGCATTAGCGTGAAGAAAATCAGCCAAAAGACACGCCCCAACACCCTTGACATTTAATCTCTCTTTTTGAAGGCGGTTCGGGCTCAAATGTCCCTCCCGCCGACGTTGTTTTCAAACAGCCGGTGCAGCGCGGAGGGATTTCGAATCAGCAGACTTGTGCCTTGGATCCCGATTTGACCGGTATCGCGAAACCGAGCGAAAATGCGGGAGAGAGTTTCCTGGCGGGCACCGAGTTCGCCAGCAAGAGCAGCCTTTGACATACCGATTTCGATGGTAATGCTCGTGGAATCAGGCGGCTTAGGGCAGCGGCGGAGGATCCAGTGCAGGAAACGCGTTTCGGTGTCCTTGAGTTTGAGGCTCTCCAAGGAAGAGACCAGGGAGCGAAGATGCACGCTGAGCGACGACAGCATCCGCCAAGCCAAATCGTTCCGCTCGCGCTGATGGTCAAAAAATTCTTTTTTCGGAATGAAAATAACCTCGCTAGTCACGACCGCCCGAGCGTCCGCCGGATAGCCTCGATCGCCCGCAAGGGCGGCTTCGGCCAGCGATTCGCCGACTCGGAAAAGATGGATGACCTGTTCACGGCCATCGGCGGACACGCGATGAACATTGATGATGCCTCGCCTCACCACATAAAATCCGCACGCAGGGTCGTCTTCCCGGAACAAATATTCCCCTTTGGCAAGCGATTTGAGCGAAGCGTACCCCGCAACCTGCGCCAAGTCCTCCTCGGGAAGCCCGTCAAAGATGGAAGCCCGTCGCAGGGAATAAATGATCGCTGTGTTGCGGGACTCCCCTCCCGGGTTCGCCTTCATTTGTTGCGATAGGTGGCGTAGCGGGCGCGCTGCTCGGGGGTCAGTTTGGCGGGGTCGAAGCGCGGGTCTGGAACTTGGTGTATCTTGCTGTAGATGACGTTCGCCATGTCCTCGGCGCAGCGCACGATGTGCCCGGCTTTGGGGCCGGAAAAATTCTCGGCGACGGTTGTGCGGAATAGGGTCAGCCAATGGTCGAAGAGTTCCTGTCCCATGCCTGCGGCGGGGATGAGTTGCGCATGGGCACCGATCAGGTCTCCACGGAAGGTGTTGGCCCGGAAAAGCACGGTATCCCAGAAGTCGTAAAGTTTCGGCAGGTGCTTTTCCCAGTTCACCTTCGCGATGCCGTCGAAGATCGGCCCGAGGGTGGCGTCCGCGCGGACGCGGTCGTAGAAGCGATCCACGAGCCGGATGATGTCGGCGCGGCTGGCGAGGTCGGGAAGAGTGGTGGTTTCGGTCATGCTCAGCAGTGCGATTCGGAATTGGCGCGGTGGTAGAACCAGCCGTTGAGGCCGAGGCAGAGGAGGGCAAAAACGGCCATGGCGCAGTAGGCGAGGGCGGGACCACCGTGGTGGTCCATCGTCCAGCCGAGAAGCAGGGGCGGGAAAAATCCGCCGAGCGCGCCGAGGCAGCTCACAATGCCGATGGCCGCGCCAGCTTCCTTGGGCAGAACCTGAGGAATGATTTTAAACACGCTGCCATTGCCGAGCCCGGCGGCGGCGCAGATCAGGAGAATGAAGGTGAAGAAGCCGGGGAATTGGTCCGCCTTGGTGAAGGCCGAAAGGCTGAACCCGCCAAGGGCCATCGTGCCCAGCGAGATCGAGGTGATAAGTCCGGCGCCGGCTTTGTCAGCGAGCCATCCGCCAGCGGGACGCATGATGGTGGCCACGGCGGCAGCGAGCGGGGCAAAGATCAGGGGATTGGGCGCGCCCCCCGGGGCATCGGCAAAGATGGATTGAATGATCAGCGGCAGCGACGCGCCCATGGCGACAAAGCAGCCGAAGGTGAGGAAATACAGCGTCGAAAGCACCCATGTGTGCAGGCGTTTCCCGGCCACCAACTGCGAGGCGAAGGATTTGGGTTCGGTGGGAAAATCCTTCGTGCCGAACCAGATGAGCGCAGTACAGAGGAGGACGAACGGAATCCAGAGGAAGGCGGCATTTTCCAGGTGCATTGCGGGTTGTGCCGCAGCGGACGTGCCGGGATTTAGGAAGGAAAACCCGATGACGAGCGGGATGGCAAATTGCGCGATGGTGACGCCGAAGTTTCCGAGGCCGTTGATGCCGAGGGCGGTGCCCTGTGCCTGTTTGGGGAACCACAGATTCACCACGCCCATCGAGGTTGCGAAGTTCGCCCCGGCGATGCCGGTGAGGGCGGCGCAGGCGAGCAGCACCCAATACGGTGTCGCCGGGTTCATCACGGCAAAACCCGTGGCCAGACAAGGCAATGCCAGGGCCAGGGTAACCGCCGCGAAACTTTTCCGGCTGCCAAAGGTGGAGACGATCAGCCCGTAGGGAATGCGCAGCAACGAGCCGAGCAAAACGGGCGTGGCGGTGAGCCAGAAGAGCTGCTGACGGGAGAGGTCGAAGCCCGCTTTGTTGAGCCGCAGGGGAATGGCCGACCACATGAACCATACTGCGAACGCCAGCGCGAGCGACACGGCGCTAATAGCCAGGGTGCGCCAGGCGAGCGGGGCATTGCGGAAGCTTTCCTTCACAGTCGGGCGCACCGGGAGGCGGATGGGTCCGGGAAGATAGCGGATGAGAGCGGCACCGCTAAAAAACAAAACCACAGAGGCCCAGAAAGCGGGCCATTTGACGGCGTTGTTGCCATTGAGGGACTCGTTGAGGGCGGCGGTGAGCAGCCAGATTTGCATGATGAGCACCAACACGAGCACGCAAATGATGCCCAGCGAGAGGGTGTTCGTTTTGGAGGGATGCGCCTGGATTTGGGCGTTGCGAAAATTGCTCATGGGTCAGGCGTGTTTGGCGGGCTCATGTTCCTGCGGTTCACGCACAAAAATGTCATTATTGCGGATGACGACCTCCAAGTGCGGCAGCGGACGCGGCGGCGGCCCCTGGAGCACGGCCCCCGTGGAGGCGTCGAAAAATCCGTGGTGGCATGGACATTCGATCTTGTTGTGGTCGGGGGAATAATAAACCGCGCAGGAGAGGTGGGTGCATTTTTGTTCGTAGGCGCGAAAGGAACCGTCGTTGAGATGGATGAGGATGAAAGGAATGTGCGACCCTTCGACGGTGAACGGATGAGTGCCGCCGCGAACGACGTCGATGGTTTTGCACACAAACACTTCGCCTTTTATGCGGAAGGGCGGGACGATCTTGTCCTTGATCGCCACCCAGCCGCTGCCCACCGCCATGCCGGCGGAGACGAGGCAGAGGAACTTGGCAAACTCGCGGCGCGAGACGTGTTCGGCCTCGACGCGGTCGATGGGAAAATCCACTTCAGGCGCGGATTTCGGAGGAAGGGTGGGATTATTCACTGTCATCAACCACCAGTTCGGTGGCTCCTTTGGGCATCATGATGTTGACGCGGGTTTTCACGGTTTGTTTGCCGAATTTGAAAGAGTTCACCGGCGAGCTGTTAGGACGTTTGCGGGTCATTTCCTCGCGAGTTCCGTAGAAAAGCGCGCCGCTGGGGCAGACGGTGGCGCACATGGGTTTTTTGCCCGCGCTGGTGCGGTCGTAACACATGTTGCATTTCACCATCAGATCCATCGGCTGGATCTTGCGGGGAACTCCGAAGGGACAGGCGTTCACGCAATTTGAGCACGCTATGCAGCGATCGGTCTTGGCGGTGTGAACGATGCCGTATTCATCCTTTTCGATGGCCACGGCTGGGCAAACCTTGGCGCAAACGGGATCTTCGCAATGCATGCAAATCTGCACGGAGGTTTGTGGCGTGAAGTAGCGATCCACGTAGTCCACATGGATCATGGGAAGCTGGCCGTTGGTCTCGCATTCGGCGCAGGCCATTTCACAGGCGTGGCACCCGATGCACCGCTGCGGGTCGAGGAAAAATTCTTGGTCGGTGCGGAATGCGTTCATACGGAGGCCCATGCTTGAGAAACTTCAGGGGACGGGGCGAGCTTTCCGGTCGGTTCCAGTTTGCACGCACAGACTTTGAACTCGGGGATTTTCGAAATCGGATCGAGGTGGCCGGAGGTGAGCTGGTTGGCGGATTTTTTTCCGGGCCAATGATACGGAATAAAAACCGTGTCCTCGCGAATGGTTTCGACGAGTTGTGCGGGGAATTCGGCGCAGCCTCGCCGAGTGGAGACGCGCACCGTCTCGCGGTCGCGGATGCCGAGGCGGGCGGCGAGTTTTGGGTGAATCTCCAGCAAGGGCTCGGGGTATTGCTGGACGAGCTTGCCGATGCGGCGGGTTTGGGTGCCGCTGAGGTATTGGGAAACGACGCGCCCGGTGGTGAGGATGACGGGGTAGTCCGCGTCGGTCACCTCGCCGGGATCGCGGTAGGCCACACCGTGGAAATGCGCTCGGCCGTCCGGGGTCTTGAATTTCCGATCTTCCCACAGCCGCGGTGTGCCGGGATGGTCCTCGCTCGGACACGGCCAGAAGACGCCCATGTTGTCCTCGATCTTCTGGTAGGTGATGCCGAAATAATCCGCGGTGCCGCCTTTGGAAGCCACGCGCAATTCGTTAAAAATGTCTTCCGACGTTTCGTAGGAAAAATGCTTTCCGGCACCAAGACGATTGGCGAGTTCGAGCAGGATGGAGGTGTCGGTGCGGGCGTCGCCGGGCGGATCGATGGCCTTGCGGATGCGGGTGACGCGCCCCTCGGCCGTGGTAACGGTGCCGTCCTCCTCCTCGTGCAGGGAGCCGGGCAGGACGATGTCCGCGTGGCGGGCGGTTTCGTTGAGGAAGAAATCGATCGCGACGTAAAACTCCAGCTTCTCGAGCGCCTCGCGGATCATGGAGTTGTTCGGCAAGGAAACAAGCGGATTGAAGCAAATGCTGAGCAGACCTTTGATTTCACCGCGGTGGATGGCCTCCATCAGTTCGTAGGCGGTGAGTCCTTTTCCGGGCATGTCCTTTTCCTCGATGCCCCAGACCTGGCTGATGTACTTGCGGTGTTCGGGATTCTCGATGTCGCGGTTGCCGGGAAGTTGGTCGCACTTGTGGCCGTGTTCGCGTCCGCCCTGGCCATTGCCCTGACCGGTGATGGTAGCGTAGCCGCAATACGGTTTGCCGATCCGGCCGGTGGCCAGGACGAGGTTGATGCAGGCAAGAACGTTTTCGACGCCCTTGCTGTGATGTTCGATGCCGCGGGCGTGAAGGAGGAAGCTCGTGCGGGCCGGGCCCCACATTTCGGCGGCCCGGAGGATCTTCGCTTTTTCAATGCCGGTGATCCTTTCGGCCCAGTCGAGGTCGTAGTCGGCCACGGCTTCGCAGGCCTTGTCGAAATCGGTGGTGTGGTTGGCGATGAAGTCGCGGTCGAGCCAGTCGTGCTTGATGAGCTGGTGCAGGATCGCGCCGTAGAGCGCCGAATCCCGGCCAGGGCGCACGGGCAGGTGCAGGTCGGCGGTACGGGCAATCGGGGTGAGCCGCGGATCGACCACGATGAGTTGGCCGCCGTTGTCGCGGGCCTGCCAGATCCAGTGGGTGAGCGTCGGGAAGGTTTCGCTTACATTGGTGCCGCAGATCATGATCACTTCGGCATGGGCGAGGTCGGAATAGTTGTTTGAGCCGCGGTCGAGACCGAAGGCTTTTTTGTTGCCGGCTCCGGCGCTGACCATGCAAAGGCGACCGTTGTAATCGAGGTTCTTTGTCTTCAGCGCGACACGAGCGAATTTGCCGACGAGGTAACTTTTTTCATTGGTCAATGAAACGCCTGAGAGCATGGCAAAGGCATCATTGCCATGCTCCGACTGAATGCGCTGGATTTCCGAAACGATGCGTTCCATCGCGGGATCCCAGCCGGTTTTCTCGAATCCCTTGCCTGCGACGCGAACGATGGGCGTGAGCAAGCGGTCGGGATGGTCGTTTTGCAGATAACGCTGAACGCCTTTCGGACAGAGTCGGCCTTCGTTGAAGGGAAATTCCTCCCATGGCTCGAAGCCGACGATGTGGTTGTTTTTGACGAGCAGCTTAATGCCGCACTGCATGCCGCAGAAACAGCAATGCGTCTTCACCACGGCGTCCGGTTCGTCACGCCCGGGAATGCCTTCGGGCTTGGGAAAATTCAGGCTCGGTCCGAATTGGGCGATAATTGACTCGGGGGAGACGGGGAGTGTGGCCATAAGATTATCCGAAATAGCGACCGGACTCTGCACGGGCCTTGAGGTGGGCGCGGGCGAGCAGGGCGCGTTTGCCGCGCGGGCTGTAGTCGAGGTGGGATTTGCCGTCCTTCCGGGTGAAGTCGCAGCCTAGCTGCGCGGTGACAGTTTTGAGATCATCCACCTGCATCCCCGGCAAAAATTCCTCGCCGGTGTGCGGACAGACCGCCTGAGGGCCTTCGGCCCCGGCCTTGCGGTAGATCGCGATGCCCAATTGCGCAGGACGTTGAATGATGTGAAAAAATTTTCCAAACGGCATCCAGATCAAAAACAAAATCACCGTGATCGCATGGGTGATGGCCATGAACTGGTGGGCGCGGCCTTCCATAAGTTTGTAGTCGAGACTGATCCCGATGCCCGTAACTGAAATGGCCAGGAGCAGAAGCAGGGGCAGCCAATCGTTTTCGAAGGTCTGGATGGCAATCTGGCCAGCATGCGTGAGGCGGCGGCGCATCAGGAGCATCACGCCGGCGATGACGAGGATCGCGGACCAATTGAGCGCGTTGAAAATCAATGTGGCGATCCAGGTGTGCAGAGGGAACTCCGCCGTCTTGAATCCGAAGGTGTAAATTTCATAAGTATCGATGCCGCCGGGTTTCAATCCGAAATGAATCCAGCCAAAGACCAGCGGAAACGTGACGGCAAAGGCTAGCATGCACCCCCAGGCCATGAGAAAATGTCCGTAGCCCAGAGCCTTGCCGCGGTTGCGGATGAAACGCTGACCCAGAAAATTCACCACGAAGTGTTTGGTCAGTTCCCAGCCATACACGATAGCCTTGCCGGAAAAGAACAACTGCCACCCGCGCACAAAATACCGCCAGGTGGGGGGGCGCTGGAGCCAAACGATGTAGCGATAGACGACGCCGAAACAGGCGAATATGCAGCCGAAGAGGTACGCGATGAGAGCTGGATCGAAGTTTCCCAGATTGCGGGAACCGACGAAGATTGAAACCACCAACCCCAAAGTTGCCAGCGTGGCGGTGAGGAGAGCGGCCAGGTTAAGTGTGGTAAACATGGGAGGATGCTTTTCGTCAGCCCATCGGGGGCAAAAAAAGGGCGAGGCTGGTTTCTTCAATGAAACGTTTATTGCTTTCAACCATCTGGCCTATGACGTCGTGCAAGGGGCACGGCGCGCCGTGGCCGCACCAGTCGGGGCCAAAGGGGCAGAGAGAAGGAAGCTCCGTCTGCTCAAAAAGCCGGATGATGCTTGCGAGATTGATTGTATCCGCGGGCCGCGCCAGCGCGTATCCGCCGCCTGGCCCCGGTTGTCCAGCGACCAACCCCGCCGCAGCGAGTTGGGTTAAAAGTTTCGCGGTGAGCGGCTGGGAAATGGAACGAGCCTCCGCGATCTCCCCTGATCCGGCACGCATGCCTGGGCGGGCTGCGAGATAGCTCATAATGGAGATCGCGTTAGACGCTGTTTTGCCATAAATAAACATGCTTTCTTTTACTGACTGATTTTTATGGCGGAGAGAATATTTATGGCAACGCCGGGATAAAGGCTTACAGGGCAGCCATCTGCTCGGCGGCGGGGAAAAGAACACTGTTTTCAAGGTGAATATGCCGATGCAAATCCTCCTCCAAGTCTTTCAGTCCATCGAAAAGCGCACGGTAGGTGTTACAGGCGTCGGCGGGCGGTTGATAACCATGGGTCAATTCCCGCAGCCGTCGGAGTGCCTCTCCGGCATCATCATGCTCATGAATCATGCAGGCAATCGGTCCGTCGAGGGGAAGCATTGCTTCACCGCTTTGGTTCATGGCGAGAATTGCGGGAAAGAGAATTTGCTCTTCCTTCATCATATGACTGTCCAGCTCCTGAAACAGGCCAGTGAAGACGTCGCTGACCTGCAGAAGGGAAGGAGTGTGCGGCCCATGAACCTGAGCGACCCGGTGGGCCATCGCATGCAGTCGTGGCAGTTCGCGCCGGAGGAAGCTGTGATGTTTTTCAACGATGTAGGAGATCAGTTCCGCTGGAGGTAGTTGTGCGGGATTCTCTCCCGACTCCACGACCGCCACCTGTTCGGCTTCGATTTGTTCGATTACCGATTCCAGTGAAACCCCTTTTCGCTGGCAGGCCTCGGTAAGTGTTCGACCGCCCTGACAGCAAAAATCAATTTGAAAACTTTGGAAAATTCGGGACCGGCCCGGCCGCTCCGCTACCAGCTCTCCGACGGTGCGAAAGGCGAGCGGTGTGTCCGCAGGTGAAACGACAATGTGGGTATGGCTCATAAGATTATGAGCGCAATTCAACACAGTTCTTTTTTCAAATCAAGAAATAACATTCTTTATCTCTTTATTTAGAAAAAAGAAACAAAACCTTCCTTGCATTCTCTGGGCGAGTAGCGGTTTGAGCGCTTGTGAGCCAGCAGAGAAGCGCTATCCGATTCAGATGCAGATTTCCAGAGCGAACGATCATTGCCACTCAATCCATGGCGCACAACGGTCGTTAGTACTTTCAGGTGTCGACCTGCTGTGTTGAAAACATTCGAACCGGCGATGGTCACCCTAACGGTTGGGGTTGCAAATCATGTTCGACCAAAGTGCGATGAATGACATCTCGATTCAGGCAGAGTGCATTGGCCAAGCTGCGCACGCTCCAGCGTCCCAAGCCTGCCGGAGGCTTTCGGCACACTGTGTGAACGATCCTCTGTTTTTGCGCCGTCGTGATTTCCAGCGGACGTCCCGGACGCTTATGGTCACGCAACCCTTCGCAACCCCGGGACTCGAAGCGTGTCCGCCACGTTCCCACTGTATGGGGCTTGATCTTGAACCTCAGTCCTATCTGTCGATTGGATTCTCCTTCTCCCGCCAGAAGTATCATCCGCGCCCGCAACATCAACGACGCTGATTCCGTCCGACGCCTTACCAGCGCCTCAAGTTCCGTTCGTTGCGAGGGGCTTATTTTCAATTTCCCAAGGGCTTTCGGCATAACTGAACTGAAAGCATTTTGTATGCCGTTTATTTATCGGACGATGCACTAGATGGCTCCAGTTTCCAGAATTTCTCCGCAGCTTCGGGTGTCACAAGAGCTCGGTAGTGCTGAAAGATCACCGCCGGAGAGTTGCCCATCTCTGCCGCCGTCAGAGCCTCGTTCTTGTGGAAAGCAAGATGGTAGGAGCCGAAGGAGTGACGGAGAACGTTCCGCGGCCAAGGAGATAGCTTGGTCAAGGCTTGAAGCCGTTCGTGTTTCTCTCGGTACGCGGGAGGTGTTACGGGACCAGTTTCTTGTGCAACCGGAATGAGCCAAGAAGCAAGGCACTCCGAAATGGAAACAATACGACGTTGTCGAGTTTTTGCCTTCCGGGCTGTCACTTCGATGAACCGGTGACTGCCGTCTAGATGAATGTTCTCCCAGTCGAGGCCAGCAAGCTCGCCGGTTCGAAGCCCTGCAAACAGACCGATAGCGATTGAAGCGAGGAGTTGTTGGCATTCGTCATCGGTTGCACATGTGGTGAGAAGCTTCCTCGCTTGCGGCACAGTAAGGATCGAGACCGTATCGTCGATTTCGCGGGTTTTATCGATTTGCTCCGTCGGGTCGCTTTCCCGCCAGCGACGTTTGACAGTCCATCGGAAAAATGCCCGTAGGTGGCGTATAGTGGCATTACGACTGGCTGGCTTCTCGTATTTGGCAAGATGCTGGCGTACCTCCTTTTCGGTGATTTCGTGAACGTTGATTTTCGGATTCTGGCCTTCCGAGAGCAGCCGCAGGAATGACTGATACCCGACGATGGTTTTTTCCGCAGCTCCACGGTCTTTCTGGGCTCCCAAAAATCCCTGTATGGCTTCGGCTAGGGAAACGGAAGCCATCTTGGGACGGTAATTCTTCAAACTCAATCTCACGGCCTCAGAAAGCGAGAGCCCGGTTCCCTCAAGCTTGCTGAAACAGCCGATTGCTTCCCCAAGCTGAGCCGGAGAAAGTTCATATCCTCCGGCACCGAGCGCGTTGCGTTTTGCGACTTCCTGTTCCCAGGCTTTCACCGCATCACCTGCCAACGGGAATCGTCGTCGTACGACTTGGCCGCCTGTCCATCGTTTCCCAAGCCGTAGAACCCAGTATTCCGTTGTCCCTGAACGGTCCTGAAAAATGGAAACGCCGGATGGTAGCTTCGGAATTTTCATGCCCTGAAATTATCCGCAATTTATCCGAGAATTGCAATCACCATAGTAAATTTGCTGACTACGGATCAGAAGGTTAGGGGTTCGACTCCCTTCGGCTGCACCATTACAACCCGTTTGTATCCATCGGGTTGCTGCTATCTCGGTAGAGGTGGCCTGTTTCATCTTTAGGTGGAAGCCCTCGGTGATGCCGTTGTTTTGGGGTAAGCGCTATATGGTCTCAAGAGCCTCTCGCCTCTTCGGGCATTTTTCGCTTTGGGCTGGAGGTCGGATGAGAGGAGTTCGCCGAGCATGCCGGAAGGCCTGTGGGGTGTTACGGAACAGGGTTACTCGACGCGACGGAGAGTGAAAAAGCCTGGAAAATTGGGGGCGGACAGAGAGAGTAAGCAGATGAAAGGGACGGGATATATTTTGCTGGCGCTGGTGGTGGTGGCGCTTCTCTTTGGGGCATTGCTGGTAGGAGAACGGCTGACGACGCAGGAGTTGACGCGGGCGACGGAGGGAACGACGGGGGAGTCGGTGTGCTTGATCTGGCGACCAAGGTTTCTTCATGGAGATGGCGGGTGTGACCTGGATTTGCTGAACCGGCAGGGGCGGGTGATCGACTCGGTACGGTTGGGAACGATGGATACGGCCTTCAATGCGCTGCAGCGGTACGGACAGCTCGACTTTCAGGGAGACCGGGTATTGGTGGGAGGCCGACGAGGGGAGAAGACGCAAGAGTTCGTAGTGCGGGGCGGGCGGCTCCGGACGCCCTGAGGTGGCGGGAGGGACGGTAGCCGACGACGCTGCCTGAGATGCTACTTGCTCGCGGTTCTCATTCAGTATCTTCCTCCGAGAGACGTCTCCGCCTGGGAATCCCCCGCGCCGGATTACTCCCGGGGGTGACGGCATCATTCAGCAACGATTTCGAGCTTGAGGTCGTCGGCAAGCAAACTGATGGCGGATGCCATGCCTTGATGGGCATCACGCTAAGGGGGCAAACAAAAGTCGGTATAAGCGGAGGTGGCTTTTTTTACTATGGATTGGAAGGTTTGGGATTCGAATCCCGACGACCGCACCACCCAATGATTTAGGATGATTGGGCTGGCTCCAATGGCCTTCCGGGCGGATCGGAGATCCTGTCTCTCAGAAAAATGATTTCAGGGGAGTTGAGGCACCTTGGATAGTGCGGACTGTTTCTTGTCCTGCAATGCGGCGATACGAGGCTTGAGCTGCTCGGGGTTGCGATTGGCGGACGGGGAGGCCTCGAGGATCGCGATGGCGGCGTCGTAGGCCGAAACAGCCTCCTGAAAGCGACCCGCCTGCACAAGAATGCTGGCGCGCTGGACGTTGAGATCGGCGCTCGGTCGGAAGCGCGCCGTCAGGATGTTCAGACGGTGCAGTGCGGAGTCCCACTGTTTGAGGGACAAGTCAATTTCGATGGCTGCTTGCTCCAGTCCCATGAGGACCCCGATGCGAGAGATGCCCTGGTCGAGGAGGACGATGGCGGCCTGCGCGTCTCCGGGACCGCCGCGCTCTCGCAGCCAGTCGGCGCAGGTCACGTACTCTGCCGCGTCCTGGGTTGCGCTGATCTGAAGGTACTTTTGCTTCGCGGCGATGGCTTCGTCGCGCTTGCTGGCTTGATAGAGGAGGTCGGCGTAGAGATTCCATCCTTGGGCAAAGTCCGGCGCGGTGTGCGTCAGGGCTTCCGTCTGGGCGAGGGCTTGGGAGGAATTACCGCCCAGGAGGGTGAGCTTGGCGGAGAGGTAGAGATTTTCCGGATCGGAGGGCGCGGCTCTTAGCAATTGGCCAGCGATGTCTTCGGCTTCGCTGAGACGATTCATCGTGATCAGAGTGTCCGCCTTGTCACGGAGGAGGGCCGGATCGTCAGGCGTATCTTCCAGATGGGCATTGATTTCATCCAGGGTGTGGCTTGGGCTGGGATGGGCTCTCGCGTCCAGGGGCCAGGAAAAGGCAGCGATGGCGAAAAGAGCAAGGCCGCTTCCCCGGAGAAGGGAAGCGGCGCTGGATAGTTGTTTGCTTAGGTACAACACGATGGGTGGAGATTCTCTCCGTGGCGGATCAGTTCGTTTCCTGAACGTTGCCGAGATTGAGGCGGAGGAAGACCTTCTTGGGCAGAGCGCCATTTGTGACATTGAGCTCGGCTTCAATGGTCTCAACATCCTGCTCCCCGGCGTCTACCACCTGAGTCGTGATGGCGGCGGTTTGAGAGCCATTGGATTCGCCGCTTTCATGCCAGTTGACCAGGTCGGTGGACCATTGGATGGTTGCGTTGACGTCGGTGGCCGCTTTCAGGTGCGGGAAGCGCACCTTGAGCGATCCGGCCTGGGCTGTGGCGACTGCGATGCCTGTGGCGCTGCCAGCGTTGTCCGGTGTGGTGCCGAGGTAATACTCGAGGGCGTTGGGAACCCCGTCGCCATCGGCATCCTCATGTGCAGCACCTCCGCCATGCTCGGCCAGGTATTGGTCGAGGGGACGATCTTTGATCGTACCAGTGGCGAAGCTCTGGGTGCCGATGGTGTACGCACTGTCCGTGGCGAGCGAGATCACGATGGTTTCGTCGCCCTCCGGGGTGTTGTCGGCAAGGACGCTGACAGGGATCACCGCAGAGGCGGAGTCCTTCGGGATTTCAAGCGTCCCGTTCAGCGTGGAGTAGTCCGCCCCTTGGGTGGCCGTTCCCTGCACGCTGTAGGAGACCGTCAGCGGGACCGAGAGGTTTCCGTCACGTGTAATGGTGAAGGCGAGGCTCTTGTCGGAACCGAACTCGCCGCCTTCCGCGTCGGTGGCCGCGATGGTCACGGTAGGAGCCACCGGCGGCGGTGTGACGAAGAGAGAGATCGGGTTCGACGTGGTTTGCCGTCCCTCGTTATCCGTGGCTTTGGCGAGGATCGTGTAGGTGCCAACGGGGACATTGGACCAACTGATCTGATAAGGCGCGCTCGTGGTTTCGCCGATTTTGTCGGTCCCGTTGAAGAACTCGACCTTGGAGACCGATCCGTCCTGATCCGACGCGTTGGCGGTGAGGGTGATCGAGGCTGGGGACGTGAACTCCGAGCCATTGGCCGGGCCGGTGATCTCGATGGTCGGAGCGGAAACTCCGCCAGCCGTGGTGAAGGAGCGAACCGGGGTGGTGATGGTATTGTCGCCATCGCTGACCTCGGCATACCACTCGTACTTCGTGCCGCTCTCAAGGTTTTGCAGGCTGGTCGAAACGTCGCCGCCTTGGGAACCAACCTGTGCGACCTGGGTAAACTCGCCCATGCCTCCGGAGAGATTCACCGAGATGGTGAAGGCGCTATCAGCGTCGGTCTCGTATTGGTTGAGGGTCGGCGAGTAGGTCTGTACCTGGACGAGATCCTGGGATGGCTTGAACGTAAGGATACGCAGCCAGCCGTCTCCGCCGTTTGTCCGGCCCTGAAAGTCGGCGAGGATGGAGTGAACCGTGCGCCCCTGGAAGGTATCCGAGCGGCGGCCTTCTCCATGGATATGACCCCCATGCATCATGATGAGGTTGGGGTTGTCCTTCAGCGCATTGTACATGGCGCTGCCCATCGAGCTGAATGACGCCGGGTTGCCGGTGTTCACGGTATGGTGACTCACCATGATGGCTCGGCGGTTGGGATAGGCTTTCAGGAGGCTGTCTGCCCAGTCGAGATCGACCTGATCAGGCGTGGCGGAGTACTCCATGCTGATGACGATGAAGTCGAGGCCGCTCGCGCTGAAGAGCGTGTAGTTGTTGTCGGCCAGGGTGGGTTCGGATGTGCCGCCGTAGTAGCTCTTTCCGGCGAAGTGGTTAACCTGCGTCGAGGGGTTCACACCAAAGAAGGTGTTGAAGTAGATCGTGGTGCCGGTGTCATCGTCGCCATTCGGGTACTGGTCATGGTTGCCTACGTTCATGCTGTAGGGGATGCCTTCCGCGAGCTGTGTCGTGGCCGGATTCTCCAGGCGATACATGGCGTTGGAGGCATTGGCCCATTCCGCATCACGCGTTGACGGGGTGTCGCCGAAGTTGGTGACGTCGCCGAGGTGCATGACGAAGGCGATGTTGAGATAGTCTTTCTGCGATACGATCCAGTCGGTCTGGGCGTTGTAGATCGCCGCGCGGGTGCCGCCGACGTTTTCGGAGTAGTACTGGGTGTCGGGCAGCGCGATGACGGTGAAGTCCGGAGCATTGGACACCGGGGTCACCTTGCGGGTGTAGAACTTGACCTGGAGGCTGCCGGAATCCAGATCGGAGACATTCACGCTGAGATCGAGAGATCCCGAGACATCTGTGATGGCATCCTCAGGCGAGAGCACCGTGATCAGCGGCGGGATCGCGATATCGAACGGAGCGCCTGTGGTGTGAAAGACGCCGTTGGCGAGCGCGCCATTGATGATCTGTCCAGCGGTGCTGCTGATGGCGGTACCGGAGGGTTCGTTCAGCGCGTATCGGGCCACGAGGCCGTTTTCCGCGGCGATCTCCGAGTTCATCGCGGTCTGGATCTGCGTCTGGGAGCGGGCGTAGTTCCAGATGCGCACTTCGTCGAGCGCGCCGGCAAAGTATCCCTCGGGAGTGCCCGTCGAGTTCATCGCGGTACCGAGGCTGGCATGCTGGATGGAATCCGAGCGCGGCACCTGTCCGTCGGAGGTCTGCTCTGCTTCCAGGCGACCGTTCAGATACAGGCGCCAGGTGGTTCCGTCGAAAGTGACCACGCCATGCTGCCATTCCCCGATCGGGACGACCGTATTGCCTGAAACCGGGTGGTTGAGGCCGGTGGCCATGTCTTCAAAATCCGCCACCAGCACGCCGGAGGTTCCGTCGATGCCGAAGAAGTAGTTGCAATCGACATTGGAACCGTCGGACTGGCCGCGCCCCTTGGCGATGAGCGGGATCGCTGTCACGCCACCGACGCCTGTTCCTGCGGTGGAACCTCCCGCTTCGCGCTTGAACCAGCACTCCAGCGTAAATGTGGCGAGCTTAAGCGCCGGTGCGTCCCCGAAGGTCACATAGTCGTCGGTGCCATCAAGGGAAATCGCATCAGTGCCAGCCGGAGGAGTCACTGTGACACGGACAGCAGCAGAGCTCGTGGTTGCGCCCTCGGTGTCTGTCGCGCGAGCCGTGATGACATGGCTGCCCATCGAGGGCGCGCTGATCGCGGCTGTATAGGGAGATGAGGCGTCCTCGGAGACGAACTGGCCGTTGTCGAAGAACTCGACCTTGGTCACTCCGGTATCGTCGGAGGCTGTCGCAGAGATCGAGATCGGTGTTCCAAAGTTGCTGTAGGAATCATTCTGCGGGGTCTGAAGTGCGACCGCAGGCGGAATATTGAAGGCGACCTTGGAAAAGAAGGCGAAGCTGAAGACGTCCTCCTTGCCGCTGATATTCTGGAGGGCCGGGTTTGCTCCCTTCGTGCCGCTCATGTCGCGGCTCTCGATGATCCAGCGTTGATTGGCGGCATCCCAGCCTGCGTTGACGATGTTATCCAGATTGTAGGTTTCACCGCCGGGGGCGCTGATGATGAGCGTGCCGGTGTCCGGAGTCTGCCCGGGAATCGTCAGATACCATTGACCCGTGCCGCCCTTGGTGACGGTGAAGACACCAGCGGATACGTCGGCTGTGGTGTCGCCGTTGATGCGGCCCATGGCAGCGAGGCCATCTGTACCGATCTTGGATACAGGGATGTAGACGAATCCTACGGGATCGTTTTCGTACGTGTCGGTGTTGGCCGAGTTGTCATGGCAAAAAATGGTGTAGGTGCCATCGGCATTTGCCTCGGAAAGGGCGTAGTTGTCTTCGTTCTTCGCGCCGTTGACCAGGAGGACTCCGCTCTGGGCCGCGTTGGGGAAGAAGTCGTTGATGTCCAGCGTGTAGATGCCTGACGATGATGTCGGGTCAATGAAATGGGTGCCGAGCACAAGCCCCTGCGAGCCCGTGAGGGTCGTCATCGTGCCGTTGTTGGTCGAGTTTTTCGCGATGCCGCCGAACCACGTGCTGTACGGGAAGTATGTGAAGGCGACATCGTAGTTCACCTCGACGCTGTCGTAGGCGTCGGCCCAGTGAAGCGCGATCCAGTAGAGGCGGTTTCCCGTCGTGCTGAAATCGTAGCTGCTCGTGGCAAAGAACTCTCCGGCCGCCGGGCCGCCGGTATTGCTGTCATTGCGGGTGAGCTGATTGATCGACGTCATGAGCACGCCATTCGTCGCATCCGCGCCGGTGCCGAAATCCAGCGCGTAATCGCCTCGGTTGGTGGAGGCGGCAGCGATCGTGATGCCAGATGACGAACCCGGGCCGAAGACCAGCGAGATCGGCGGGGTGGAATCCGTTACGGCGTTGGCGTTATTGGCCAACTGGGTGATCACCAGGGAACCAAATTTGGTTCCAGTGGCATGCAGGGATGAGAGCGCAACGAGGCTGCAGAGCAGCGATGTTGCCAACACGTGGGAAATTTTCATTTTGGCAGCAGAAGAAATGAGATGAGAAACGCGGCTCCCGGGGCAAACAGGCCCCGGGAATAAACAGTGACTATTGGGAGAGCTTTCGACGGCGAAGGAGTGCAAGCATGCACACCGAGGCGCCTAGTAACATCCATGTCGACGGCTCGGGAACGGCGGCAACACTATCCAGGGTGAGATTGACTGAGGAGCCAATGCCATTGGCAACCATGCCGATCATGACCACCGGTCCATTGAAGACACCGTCCTCCATGAGGAAGTCCATGCGAATTGTCGCCGGAACTCCTGGCGAGAATGCACTGAAGTAACTGGAATAGTTGAGGGAATCACCGTCTTCGTCGAAGAGCATGATATCGAAACGGGCAGAGGAGCTTCCCGAATACGTGGCCGTGAGCATCAGATAACTTGCGTCCCCGTCGATGGAGATCGGGATGTCCAGCGTACCGTAGACGCCTGATCCGAAGTCACTGCCGACAAGATTGAGCGAGGTGCTTGTCTGGGTCGGCGTGAAATCAGAGAACGTGATGTGATATTCGGAATCTCCGAATCCCGTGAGGATGACTGCATGCGCGCTCAGGGCGGAGCATGCGAGCAGGCCGGCACCCAGGAGAAGGTTTTTGATGAGTTTCATAGATTGAGGTGCGATTAGAGGTTGTAGGGAAGGTTCTGTTGCACGGTTCCTGCACCGGCCTGTGAACCCTGTTTTCCGATCAGGACGCCGTCGCCAACGTTAAGGACGACATCGTTGCTGGGAGTATTAGGTCCGACCCGAAGCCATTGGGTGCCATTATGATAATATTTGCGCCACGCACCGCCGACATTGACCTGTACGGTATCGGCTGCGGCGGCCGAGGTGCTTTTGATCCAGCCCGGAAGCTCCGCGATGCCCGACGCGCCCAGAGTGATCTCGACCGGCCACCAATTCGCCAGCAGAGTTGCCCCGGAGTTTCGTACCAGGGCCTTGCGCTCGATCATGGGAACCGGGCCGCCGATGGTGAACTGAAGAGGCGTCTGGCCGGCACGACTGTAGATCACGGCGGCATCGGGGCGGAGAGGCACATTCGTGGAAACGGTCTCGGGGCCGACGCGCAACCATGCATTGCGGGTTGTGTTGTAGTAGTACTGGCGATACTGGCCCTGAACGAGGACCTGGATAATGTCTGCTGTGCTGGAATTGGCTGCTCCGAGCACTCTTGTCGTCTCAGGTGTCCCAAAGACCGAGCCCAGGGTGTCGCAGACGATGATTTCATAACTATCTCCGACAGAGATGCCTGCATCGGCGAAACTGAGGAGAGAGAGGTCTTCGGAGTCGAGCGTGACGGTCGTTGCGGTGTTGGGCGTCGCTGTCGAGATGAGGAAGGTGCGACCTTTGGCCGCGCCGCTCGTGATCCGGATGACATGCGGAGAGGCGACGCTGGAGAGTTCTCCTGCGGTCCAGCCCGCTGCGGAGTTGGCGAGCGTGCTGCTCGTCACCGCGGTGATGGTGCCCTTCATGGCTCCGGCGGCTGATGCTATGCCGGTGAGCGGGAGCGAGACCACGCTGATCGTGCGCCCTGCGGCGCTGCCGACCGCGACCTCTATGGTGACTGATCCTACAGGGTTTGAACTGACCTCCTGCGCTGGCAGAAGCGCTATGGAGCTGGTTATCGTAATCGCAAAAAGTGCGGCAGCTGTTTTCACGGCGCTGGCAATTACTAGGATGACTAGTCTCGGTCAATAGGTGCTGTTAGCATGGCCGCTCCGTTTGGAAATTTACGAAAATAACGACTCAATGACGCCTTTCGGCGGCTGCTGGTTGGAGCGACTTGTATGCGGCTGAAAGTCACGCGGTTGCGTAATGCGGAAGGTGTATTGCCTGATGCGCAATCGGGGCGAACAAGAATAATCGGCTCGGCCAATGAAACGAATTCTTAACACAGTCGAGAGTCGGTCGGGATGAAAATCAATGAACTTTTGGAGCAGCTGGATGTCCCGGTCCGATACGACAAGAGGTGCGGCAGGCCCGGAATGAACGTCCTGGAAATCGAAGGTTGCCTCCCGTGTGAACATCGGTGAAAGCAGGGGAGTGCACTTCATTCCACTCGTTGCGCTTTTTCTCAGCCTGTTTTCACTCTCTGTAGCGAGGGCAACGTCGGACGGCCGGATGCTGCTGGACGTTTTTCCTGATCGGATCGAAGCGAGACTGTTGCTGCCGGAGGCAGCCCTGCAAAAGGCTCTGGGATATTCGATGGACGGGGAGTTTGTGCGAAACGATGCACGCGATGCTCTGGCATTGTATCTGCAGTCACATCTCACTGTGACCTCCGTGGAGAAGCCTCCGATGTCGGTGGAACTCGACCGGGTGAATCGGTCCTTGGAGGGTTTCGTGGAAGCTGTTCTTGTGGTCTATCCTTCGGATGGGGTCACTCCGACCAGCTTTGTGATCTCGGGAGACCTGTTGCAGGAGCCGGGAGCGCGCCGGGTGCTGGAAGTCTTTCTACAGCGAGACGTGTCGGAACTGCGCTTCGGCCTGGAACCTCTCATTCCTCTGGGTGCGCTGGATTATTTCCACAAGACCGTGATCGTTGAGCGTGAGCCGCTCTCAGGTATCCGGCGGGGAGCTGCCGCGTGTGCGGCCGTGTCTCTGTTACTGCTCGGCTCGGGACCGATGCTTGTCGTGATCGCCTTGCTCTTGTTGCGGGCGACGCTCGCGGGGCATGGGAGCGTCTTTGCGGCGTTCGTCTTTTCTGCGCGAGCTGTGGCCGTTTTTGCTGCAGGGTCAGGCGTGGCGTTGCTGTCAGGTGCGACGGCTGGAGATGGCTGGACGGGCGCGGGCATGGCCTTGCTTCTGGTTCTCTCGGCCTGGACTGTCTGGAAGCCGCTGGGCTGGCGAACGGATATCGGCGTTGCTCTGGCCGCTGGTTGGTGCGCTGGCGTTTCATGGAACGAACGGGTGATCGCGCAAGGCATCAGCGGCGCAGATATGACAACTCTATTTTATCTGACCGGCGCCGGGTTCCTCGTGTTGACTGCTCTCACTCTGCTTGTCCTTCCGACGTTTCTTGTCGTGGCCAGACGCGTTCCTCCCGGCTGGCTGAAGGGAGGAGGCGCGGTTTGTGGCGTTATTGTTGCTTTGCTGACGTTGACGGGTTTCGCACTCTTTCGATGATGAACGCCCATGTGGAAAAATCGCCATCATAGCCTTTTTGTGTTAGGACTCGTTACGCTAATGGTTCTCCCATCGTTTGCTCATGCGCATAGCGAGGCGGGAGCGGGCGGTTTTTCCAGTGGTTTCATGCATCCTTTGAGCGGTTTGGATCACATGGCCGCTATGATCGCGGTGGGCTTGTGGGGAGCGTGCCTTGGCGCGCCTGCGGTCTGGCTCCTGCCCATTACGTTTCCTGTGGTCATGGCTCTCGGTGGAGCACTCGGCATCATGGGAATCCCTCTTCCCAGTGTGGAGACGGGCATCGCGCTATCGGCGATACTGCTTGGCCTGATGGTGGCGTTTGCCGCCAGACCGCCGATCTGGCTGGCAGGCATGATCGTGGGGTTTTTTGCGATCTTTCACGGCCACGCCCATGGTACGGAATTGCCCACGGCATCGAACGCCTACGCCTACGCCGCCGGGTTTGTGATCTCTACCGGTCTGCTCCATTTGTGCGGCATCGGGTTTGGCCTCCTTTCCAGATATCCATGGGGTGGCATCGCGATCCGCACCGGAGGGGGAGCTATCGCTGCGTTAGGTTTTTGCTTCCTGTTTTCGGTTCTGTGATCGTTTCCTCAGGATTTGGAGCCCTTTCCGCTTTTGAAGGATTGCCCGCGCTTTTGCTATTAGGGGCGTGCGGACTCTGGCTGGGATGCTGCCGCCCGGTCGTTCCGGATTTCTCGATCGGATCGTTGCTGGGCGGGTTTGTGGCTGGAGTCTCGGGGCTTGGTCCGGCGCTGGGCGCGCCGGGGGTGAGTGCCGCCGTACTCGGTCTTGTCGGTGGCGGGGTGGTCGCAATCGCGCGGACCGATAGCTTTGTCCTCCGCTGCGTTTACTTTGTGGCCTGCGGGTATGTGTTGGGTATTTTGGTGCCGACACCGGTCGAGGGAAGACACGCTGTCCTCTGCGGCGCACTGGTGGTGGTCGCGCCGATTGCCATAGGGTTCTACCTATCATTGCTCCCGGATCGTGAGGTCTGGTTCATCGCCCGCCGGGTGATGGGATCGTGGATCATCGCGGTATCGCTCCTAGTTTGCGCTTTTACCATCAAGTACGGCGATGCGGGAGCAGGTCGTTCCGCAGTTTGGGGAAAATCCGCGGAGCGTCTCGCTCCGGCCGGGATTCCGCCGGGGAAAGGTGCAGATGTTTTGGCCGGACGGGGGCGTAGAGTGAACATTAATGTGTGCTCCGGTAATGAGATGGCTTCCCGAAAAGGCTTTTCGCGCTCGACATTGGAAACCAGTTGCGGCAGGGAAGGGGAAATATCACGAGCTGAATGACTTCCCCTGATAAAATAGCCCGTCGAAAAGATAAGCTGGAGCGGGTGGCAAAGGTGTTTGGCCCGGGCAAGGTCATTCCCGCCGATCGTACCGTTGAGTTTCTGGAACTGATCCTATCACCCGGCGATCGGGTCGTGCATGAGGGCGATAACCAAAAGCAGGGCGACTTCCTCGCGGAAAAGCTCGCCCAGGTCGACCCGAAGAAAGTCAATGGCCTGAAGCTCGCTGTCTCCTGCATCGGTCTGCCGGAACATCTGGATCTTTTTGAGAACGGTATCGCGGAGGTCGTGGACTTTGCCTACGCCGGACCGCAGGGCGGACGACTCGCGGAGCTCGTCGCTAACGGCACGGTGAAGATCGGGGCGGTTCACACCTACGTGGAGCTTTATGCCCGTTACTTTGCGGAGTTGCGGCCCGATGTGGCCTGTCTGGTGGCGATCGACGCCGACGCGGAGGGAAATCTTTACACCGGCTCGAATACCGAGGAGACGCCCGCGCTGGTCGAGGCGGCAGCCTTCGGCGGCGGCATCGTGGTGGTGCAGGCGAACAAGCTTACCGACAATCTTCGCCGCGTGGACATCCCGGGCGAGTGGGTGGATTTTGTCATCGAAAGCCCGAAGCCCTTTCACCTGGAAGCGCTTTTCACCAAGGACCCCGCGCTGCTCGACGAGACGCGCATCCTTATGGCCATGATGGCGATGAAGGCGATTTATCAAAAGTATCTGCCCAAGGTGCTCAACCATGGCGTGGGCTTCAACACCGCCGCCATCGAGCTGCTCCTGCCGACCTATGGCGAGGAACTCGGCCTCAAGGGCAAGGCCTGTACGCACTGGGCGCTGAACCCGCACCCGACGATGATTCCGGCCATCGAGAGCGGCTTCGTGGAGGCCATCGCCTGCATCGGCGGCGAGGTGGGTATGGAGGACTATGTGGCTTCAAAGCCAGACATCTTCCCTCTCGGCCGCGACGGCAGCCTGCGGTCCAATCGCTTCTACGGCCAGATGGCCGGCCATTTCGCCGATATGTTCGTCGGGGCGACGCTCCAGATCGACCCGTTTGCCAACAGTTCCACCGTCACGGCGGATCGTCTGGCCGGATTTGGCGGTGCTCCCAACTTTGGCGCGGAAAACCGCGCTCGCCGTCATCTTTCCGAGGCCTTTCTCCGCGCCGGGGCCGAGGCCCATGCGGGGGAATACATGCCGCAGGGGCGCAAGCTCGTGGTTCAGATGGTCGAGACCTTCCAGGGCGCGAACAAACCGACTTTCGTGGAACGGCTGGAGGCCTGGGATGCGATGAAGACGGCGGGCTTCGCGGTCCCACCCGTGATGATTTATGGCGACGACGTGAGCCACATCGTGACCGAGGAGGGCGTGGCCAATCTGCTGCTCTGCCGGACGATGGAGGAACGCGAGCAAGCCGTGCGCGGCGTGGCGGGATTCACTCCCGTCGGCCTCAAGCGCGACCATGCGATGGTGGCGAATCTTCGCGATCGCGGTGTCATCCAGCGCGCGGAGGATCTCGGTATTCGCAAGACCGATGTCTCGCGCGACCGCCTCGCTGCGCGTAATATTCACGATCTCGTTCGCTGGTCCGGCGGCCTGTACAATCCGCCGAGCCGCTTCCGTAACTGGTAACTAGCCATGGAACACCTTTCTTTTGAATTTGATGGCGGCCCCAATGCGCCAAAGTCCGGCAAACCGTACTCCGTCGCCGGAGTGGTCGCGTCCAGTAACCTGGAGGTGCTCGCCCAGCCGAAGGATCTCGGCGGCAAGGTGCGCTTCGAGGTGAGTACGACTGTGGCCCATTTTGAGGAGGCGTGGCGGGCGGTGTTTGCCGATTTCATCGAGCGCAGCCAGCCCCGTGACGTGCTTTTCTCCATCAACGATTTTGCCGCGATCCCGCCGGTGGTGAGCCTGCGGCTTGATCAGGCCTGGGAGGCACTGGCATGAAACTGACTCCGCGTATTTCCTTTTACGAAGCCTCGGCCCGCCAGCGTGTGGCGGGATTGCTCGATGCTGATTCCTTCCGCGAAATCCTGCCTCCGACCGAGCAGCGGATCAGTCCGCACCTCGGAATGTTCGATGCGCCAGTGGCCTTCGACGATGGAGTGGTGGTGGGCGAGGGGACGCTCGAGGGCAAAGAGGTTTATATTTTTGCCCAGGAGGGCAAGTTCCGTGGAGGTTCGCTCGGCGAGGTGCATGCGGCCAAGATCACCGGACTGCTCCGGCGAGCAGCCATCCGCAAGCCTGCGGCGGTGCTTGGCCTGTTTGACTCGGGCGGTGTACGTCTTGAGGAAGCCAACGCCGGTGAGATCGGCTCGACGGAGATCATGCGCGCCATTCTCGAGGCCCAGCGCGCCGGGGTGCCCGTGATCGGGCTGCTCGGTGGGAGCTGTGGCTGTTTCGGAGGTTCGGGCATCACGAGCAGTTGCTGCGATGCGCTCATCGCCTCCGAGGAGGCCCGGCTCAGTGTTTCCGGTCCCGAGGTGATCGAGACCGTCATGGGTGTGGAGGCTTTTGATTCTCGTGATCGTGCTCTCGTCTGGCGGACCACGGGGGGAAAGAATCGTTTCCTTTTTGGCAAGGTCGCCACGCTGGTCGACGATCACATCCCGGCCTTCCGCATGGCTGCTGTTGCATTGATCAAACCGAGCGAGCCGCTCAGCGTGGAAAGTCTCCGCGCCGAGCGAACCCGCCTGGCCAGACGCATCGAGGATTACGGTTCCTGCACGGATGCCCGCCAAGTCTGGGCCAGGATGGGGCTCGATGCCGATCGCGTGCCGGACATGACCGCTGCTGAACTGACTGCCGTCAAACCTGCCTGAGACATGGAACTCCCCATCCTGCTTGATCAACTTTTCCCTGAAGGCCACCGAGTTGCCGTTGATGACTGGCTTGTCTCGGGTGAGGCCACACTCGGCGGCCGCCCTGTGGCCGTGCTCGGCACGACCAACGATGTCTTCATCGGCATCCGGGAGGCCGTGGCTCTTTCCGACCGGCTCCTCGACATCGTGGAAAAGAGCCCGGGCATTCCGATCATCATGCTGGTCGACAACAACGGCCAGCGCATGGCGCTCGATGAGGAGCTCCTCGTCCTGCCGGAATACATCGCCCACCTCCTGCGCGCCCAGCAGCTGGCCCGAAACAATGGCCACAAGTTGATCTCCGTGGTCTATGGCAATTCCATCGCCGGAGGATTCATCGCCTTTGGCATGCTGGCCGATCGCATCGTGTCCGTGCCTGGTGCGGAAACCTCGGTGATGAAGCTTGAGGCCATTGCGCGTGTGACGAAGATGCCGCTGGAAAAACTGCAGGATCTCGCCAAGCAAGTGTCGGTCTTTGCGCCGGGCTGTGAGAATTTCTTCCGCATGGGCGGCCTGCACGAGATGTGGACGGACGATTTTTCCAATCGTCTGCAAAAGATCCTCGCCAGCGATGACGCTCAAGACATCCGCGCCTCTCTCGGCAATGAACGCGGCGGTCGCAAGGCGGCCCAGGCTGTCATTGCCGAAGTCCGGGGCTGACGTGTTTCGGCGTCACGCCTTTGTCCGGCTCGCCGAGAACGCCTGGCGCGACGCGACGCCGGAGGGTGGCGATATCGAGGTCCTGCAGGAGTGGACCGCCAGGGGCCGCCCTCTGATCATACGACGACCCTGTGTATCGGACGACGGGCAGGAGGTTTTTCTCGGTCTGGCTCTGCCCGGCAAGCGGCGGATGGCGTTTCGCGTGCCCGTCGCCAGTGTCCGAGCGGTCGAGCCTCCGCCGGTTTGGGATGTCGAGGTGGTCCCGGGGTTCGTATTTCGCATCTACGGCAGCCGCGCCTGGGAGCTGCTGACGGGCTTGTCGTATGTGACTCCCAGCTCCGATCTTGATCTGCTGGTGGATATCGATTCCCTGGCCGGATGGAGGTCCTTTCTGTCGTCCGATTTCCAGCTTCCGGAGCCGCCGAGGGTCGATCTGGAGGTGATCTTTCAAGCGGATGCGTCATTTAGCTGGCGGGAGTATCTCGGGCCTGCTGACGACATCCTTATCAAGTCCAATCGGCGCGTCTGGTTGGAGCGCAAGGACCAGTTGGGCTCTTTGCTCGCATGATGACCATGGCATTGTCTCCTCGACTTATCGCTCAATGCGCCGCCGATGCGCTGCGTGAGGAGCTTGAGACCTATCCCAAGCCCGGTCTGGTCAGCCTGATCGATAATGGAAGTCATTCCGACATGGATGCCCGGTGTTTTCTCGCCTCCATCGAGGCTATCACTCCAGGATTCGCGGAGATGGCGGCTTATGCCGGAAGCTCTCTGCATGATCTTCAGCAGATCGGGTTGGGAATGGAGCAGGCAATGCGCGCGGCTACGAATGGCCGCAATGCCCACCGCGGCGCGATTTTCTGTCTGGGCCTGCTATGCGCGGCAGCGGGAGCGAGGCCGGACGACTCGACAGAGTTTCTCGGCGACATCGTCGCTCGGCGCTGGGGAGGAGAGATTCCCCAGGCCGACTCTCTTGAAATCCACAGCGACGGTGTGGTCATGTGTCGCAGGTACCAGATGGGCGGTGTACGGCGTGAGGCAGCGCTGGGATTCCCCTCCATCTATCAGCTTGGCCTGCCTGCCTATCGCCATGCCATTCCGCATGGCCGCCCGGCCGCCCGGGTTCAGGCGTTCTTTGCCATCCTCGAGCATTGCGAGGACACGACGCTGCTGAAGCGCGGCGGCCTGGAAGGGCGTGATTTCGCCCGCAGCTGCGCCCGGAGTTTTTTGGACGCGGGAGGGGTGGCGGATCCCGGGTGGTGGCAGCGGGCGCGAGAGATACATCACGAGTTTGTCCGGCGAAATCTCACCGCGGGCGGAGTAGCAGACTTGCTGGCAGCCACGCTCTTCGTCGAGGATATGGAGAGGAAACCATGAGCCAGTTTGCCATCGTATGTTCCGGACAGGGCGCTCAGACGCCGGAGATCTTTACGCGTTTTCCTTTTACAGAGAAGGGGCTCGCCCTCCGGCAACGTATCATCGATGCTCGCTGCGTCGATGACGATGTCCTCGACTGGCTGGCTGACCCGTCGCGGAACCCGCAGGCGATTTTCCAGAACCATTTCTCCCAGCCATTGATCTGCCTCTATCAGGCAATGGTGTGGGTCGAGATCGCGGACTTGGTGCCTGCTCCAGCAATGGTCGCAGGGTACAGCCTCGGCGAACTCACCGCCTATTTTTGCGCGGGGGCGTTCTCACCTGAGGATGTCGTAAGGCTTGCCGGAGTCCGCTCGCGCGAGATGGATGCTGCGGGTCCGCGCGGCGAGTTGATCGCGGTCACCGGTCTCTCTCCATCTCGGGCATCTTCACTTGATGGCGCCATGCTGGCTATCGTGATCAGCGAGGATCACTGTGTGGTAGGCTGTTCCGCCGACCGGGCGGAGTCTCTGGCCCGGGAACTCAAGGATGCTGGAGCCCGCGATGCCGTCGTGCTTGCGGTGACGGTGGCCTCGCATACCGCCTTGCTTGATCGTGCGGTCGAGCCGTTCCGATCGGCTTTGCAACAAGTGCCATGGCAGGTTCTGAAAACCCCGGTGCTTGCAGGTATCAGCGCCGCCAAGGTCTTGCGTCGCGAGCAGATGGAGCAAGTATTGCCAGAACAGATCCATCACACGGTGCGTTGGGACCGTATCCAGCAGCGGTTCCAGGAGTCCGGGTGCCGGGTGGTGCTGGAGCTCGGCCCCGGCACCCAGCTTTCCCACATGGCCGTTGCACAGGGCATCGAGGCGCGCGGTGTCGACGAATTTCGCTCCATAGAGGGCATTGGGGAATGGGTGAAAGCGACCATGGGGCGTTTGGGATAATTTTTTATCCGGGCAAGGCATGCGGGTGCGGTTGACTCTGTCCCCGCGATGCGGAAAATGCCTGCATGGAATCCTCCCGACGAACTTTCCTCAAAACGACTGCCCTCGCTGGTGTTTCCTACGCAATCTCGGGTGCATCCAGCCATGCGGCCAATCTGGATCGGCTCCCCCGGCGACGCTTTGGGCGTCATGATGACGAGCTTTCCGTCATCGGCTTTGGCGGCATCGTGGTGAAAGACGCTGATCCGGCCGATGCCGCTCGACGTGTGGCAGAGGCCTTTGAAAAAGGGGTCAACTACTACGATGTGGCTCCCTCCTACGGGGACGCAGAGGTCAAGCTCGGGCCGGCCCTTGCTCCCTACCGCAAGCAATCCTTCCTCGCCTGCAAGACGGCGAAGCGCGATCGGGCTGGTGCGGAGCAGGAGTTTCAGCATTCGCTGGAGCACCTCCAGACCGATTATTTTGACCTTTACCAGCTCCACGCCATCACCGATGTCGCCAAGGATGTCGACGCGGTGTTTGCTCCGGGAGGCGTAATGGAGTTCCTGATCGAAGCCAAAAAGCAGGGTCGTATTCGCTATCTCGGTTTCTCCGCCCATTCCATCGAGGCAGCCCAGGCTGCATTGGATCGCTATCCATTTGACTCGATTTTGTTTCCCGTCAATTTCGCCAGTTATGTCGCCGACGATTTCGGCCCTCAGATTCTCAAACTGGCCGAGGAAAAGGGTGCAGCCCGCCTCGCGCTCAAGGCCCTGGCCCGGCAAAGCTGGCCGAAGGACGATCCCATGCGCGAGGAGTACAAGAAGTGCTGGTACCAGCCGCTGACTGATCCTCAACAGGCGGCGCTCGCTCTGCGCTTTACGCTGAATAAACCTGTCACTGCCGCCATCCCGCCGGGTGACGAACGGCTCTTCCGTCTCGCGGTCGACCTCGCGCTGAAGGATATTCAACCTCTCAATGCAAACGAGGAGAAAGAGCTCTACGCGTTGATCAGCGGACTAAATCCCATCTTTCGCAAGGCCTAGCTGATCCATCACTCGGAGCGCCAGGCATCCCGCCACATGTCGGGATACCATCGGCCTTCATCCATTTCGATCAGGTCAAAATCCGTGAGGATCGTGCCATTGTCGGGCAGGCCGTACTCCCGGATCATCGCCGGGATGAACTCGTCGGTTTCATCATCGTGCCAGCCCCGCTTGCTCATGAAGCTGTTGTAGATCAGTATTTCCTCATCCGTCAGGCGGCGTCCATTGTCGTAGCACCAGCCCAGCGCCTCGGTATCGGAGGCTCCCGCGATAACCTGAGCGCGCAGATCCTCGTAGGACACCTTCAGGTAGCGGCAGGTGCGGCCATCGAATCCCTTGCCAAGCATTTCCCAATATTCCTTTGGCAGAATCGACGCAGCATGGAGTCGGATTTTTGAACACATGCGGGCGAAGTAAAAGAGTCCTTCTGTTTTTTTATAACAACCTTTCAGACCTTCTGTTTTCATCTGTATGGAATGCTGTGGTAGTGGCCTATTCTAGCCATTGGGGCAAGTGCCGTTTCGGTATCTTGCCTATACATCGGAAGATGAGTGGAGGGGATGTGTGTAAAGTTTTGAAGGAGTGTGACTTGCGGTGTTCTTTGCTTTCCCGGGGCGCCCTCCGAAGGGAGATTTCCTTTCCTGACAAGCCTTCTCCAGTTGACGTAAGCGATCCATGGCAGTCACCATCACGACACATCACAAGGAATCAATTGAATGAATAAATTAAGTGTCGCCCCCTCGGATTTTGAGCGTCAGATCGAAATGGATTTTCTGCGAGCCACCGAAATCGCTGCTCTCAACACCCTCCAGTGGCTCGGAAAGGGAGAAAAGGAAAAGGCCGACGAGGCCGCCTCGGATGCCATTCGCGGAATGTTTGACCTCATGGACATCAGTGGCGAGGTCGTCATCGGCGAGGGCATCAAGGATCAGGCGCCAGGGTTGTTCAAGGGCGAGAAGGTCGGCACCTGGAAAGAAGGCTCGCCGCGTTTCGATATTGCGCTCGACCCCGTTGACGGCACCACGAATGTCAGCAAGGGCATGCCAAACTCCGTGAGTTGTATCGCGGCCACCCAGACCGCATCGGATGGGCAGCCCAGTCTCCAGGATATCCCGGCGTTCTACATGAAAAAGCTGGCCTATCCGCTCAAGGTCCGCCAGGCATGGATGAAAGATCCGAGCCTCCCGATCGACATCAATGCTCCCATCGAGGACGTGATCGATGTGACCGCTCGCATCTTGGGCAAGGAAGTGCGCGACGTCGTCGTCTGCGTGCTGGACCGGCCCCGTAATGGCGAACTCATCGAGGCCGTTCGCCGCAAGGGCGCCGCACTGCGCATGATCATCGACGGCGACATCGCAGCCGCGCTCGCGCCAGCCATGCGCACGTCGAATATCAATCTCTACGCGGGCATCGGTGGCGCGCCCGAGGCGATCCTCTCCGCCGCCGGGCTGCGCTGTCTCGGAGGCGGAATGCGCGCCCAAATCTGGCCCAAGGACGAGGAGGAGCGGCAGTCTCTCATCGCCGAAGGGTGGGGCGACATGCTCGACAAGCAGTTCATGTCCCGCGATCTCGCTCGGGGCGAAAGCATCATTTTCGCGGCGACGGGCATCAGCAACAGTCCGCTTCTCAAGGGCGTGGAGGTCGAGGGCTCCATCGCCACCACCCACTCGGTCTTGATGCGTGCTCGCAGCGGCACCGTGCGGTTCATCGAGGCGCATCACAATCTGGAGCGCAAGACGATCCATCTGCGGTCCACCCAGGCGGAGCGCAGGATTTAACCGCCGGATACTCGGTTTCCGAAATCGCCGGGCATCGACGAAGGTGTCCGGCAGCGCTGGGGCCGTGCTAGCGGGCGAAGAAGAAGATATAAATCCCGAAGGCAAAAAACATCACGTAGATCAAACCGGTCAGGATCAGCGTGAGAAGCACCCGGGCGTGGAGGAGATGTCGATACCACGGCCTCGGGCCCTGGCCGGGGATTTCTCCCGGCCTGTCTGGTGGCGCGGTGTTGGCTGTCATAGAGGTTGGATCATCCGATCCGGCAGGCAGTTTGAACAGTGGCAGTTTTTCCCATAAGGAACCTGCACAGTTTATCGCGTGGTCGGGCTGGGAGTCGGCTGCGGGTGGACGACCTTTTGTGTCTGATTGTCCTCCGCCGAGGGAGAGTCGGGTGTGATGGTGATGCTGTAGGGGCCGATACGCTGGCCGCCGAGAAATCCCCAGTGATGTCCGCAACGGGTCCCCCATGCCGTGTCGGACAGATTTAGCGTCTTATCGACATACTTCCAGAGAACCGGAGCAGCCTTGAGCGGCTGCAGCGCCTCCTCTGTGGATAGACTGCCCCCGCAAAGGGCGGCGCTCCAAGCCGCCAGCGATAAGGCCAATGACGCGAGCAGCGTTTTCATCACGCGATATGGTGGATCAGTCCGCCATCGACCCGGAGCGCCGCGCCATTGATGGCCGCCGCCCTCGGGCTGCTGACGAACGCGACAAAATCCGCGATCTCCTCCGGCTTGATCAGTCGGGAGATGAGCGAGTGAGGGCGGTCGCGCTTCATGAACTCCCGGCCCGCGTCATCTGCGCTCAGCCCGGGAAACAGCCCCTGGACCAGGCGGGCCACTCCTTCGGTTTGCGTGGAGCCGGGCATGATGGTATTGACTGTCACTCGCGTGCCTTTCGTGAGGTTGGCCAGGCTGCGGGAGAGTGAAAGCTGCATCGCTTTGGTTCCGGCATAAGCCGCCATGTCGGGCGGCGGCGTGAGTGCGGCCTCGCTGGCGATAAAGATGATGCGGCCGTCGTTCCTGGCGATCATCTGCGCGAGATAGTGGCGCGAGAGACGCACGCCGCTCAGGATGTTGACCTCGAAAAGTTTCCGCCATGTGTCGTCGCTTTCCGTGAAGAAGGAGTTCACCTCATAGATGCCGAGGTTGTTGACCAGGATGTCGACTTCCGGATAGGCAGCAATGGTGGTCTCCGCTCCCTCGAGGGTTCCGTTGTCGGCAACGAGAGGGCGGAGGGATGCTTCCGGTAGGGCGGACGCGATGTCGTGGATCGCTTTCTGGACGACACTTTCCGAGCGGCCATTGATGATCACCGTTGCGCCTTCCCGGGCGAGCGTGCGCGCGATTTCCTGCCCGATGCCGCCGCTGGAGGCGGTCACCAGCGCTGTTTTTCCTGCAAGCTGTAGGTCCATGGTCTGGATAAACTGGACGCGAATGCCTCGTGAGGCAAATGGAATGCCAGATGACAAAGGACCGCTAGCCGCAAGCTGCCATCAATAAAACGCAAGCGGGGGTGCGCGGTAAATTGCACAAATTTCATAAGAGTTTCTTATGGAAACGAAGAGCAAGAACTCGCTGCCGGGATCGAAGGAATCCCGGCGATTCAGCTATGCGACGGCTGGCATGGGCGGGGCGGGAATGATCTGCACGATTGGGCAGGCGGTTTTGCTGGGGCTGGTGGTCGACCGTCTTTGGCGATCCGCCCCGGTGCCTGCGTGGCTCTTTTTTGCTCTTGCCGCAGTCATTCTCCTTCGCGCGATTTTCGCGGGAGGCGCGAGATGGTTTGCCTTTGGGGCGTCGGCCGGAGCCAAGCGAAAAACCCGCCGGGCGATACATGGAAAGATCCTGGACCTGGGCCCGGCGAGGTCGGCTTCTGAACGCACGGGCGGCCTTGTGCACGATACCGTGGAAGGGGTGGAGGCCCTCGATGCGAGCAACGGCTTGTATTTCCCGCAGTTCCTCGTCGGGTTGAGCGCGCCCCTCGTCATCTGCCTCGCGATAGGAGTGATGGATTGGGTTTCCGGCCTGGTCTTGCTGGTGACTGCGCCTCTCGCGCCCATCCTTCTCGGCCTGACGCAAAGCCGGTTCCGCGCGGTTTCCGCCCGGTACCATGCCGAGGCGAGCGCCTTGAGTGCGCGCTTTCTCGACGCAGTGCAGGGCTTGCCGACGCTCAAGGCCTTCAACGCAGGCGCGGCATGCGGGAGCGAAATGGCGCAGGCGGGCGAGCGGTTTCGGCGGGAGACGATGAAGCTCCTGGCGGTCAACCAGCTGGCGATCTTTCTCCTCGACTGGGGGTTTGCGGTCGGGGCGACCGGAGCGGCATTTGTGGTGGCGGCTTTGCGCTGGAAGGCGGGAGCGATCACGGTCGGCGAAGCGGTCACCATCGTCCTGCTGAGCCTGGAGATCATCCGGCAGCTCAATCTCCTCGGAGCATTCTTCTTTGCCGGGGCCGGAGGCCGGGCGATGGGGCGGCGCATTCGTCACTATCTGGACACGCCGGGCCCCGTGAAGGAATCTGAGACGACGGGATACCGGATGCCCTCGCGGCGGGATGTCCGCTTCGAGGACGTATCTTTCGCTTATCCGGGGGGCGGCGATGTGCTTAGTCACGTGAGCTTCGAGATTCAACCCGGCGAGACCGTGGGCCTGCTCGGAGCCAGCGGCGCGGGCAAAAGCTCCATCGTGCATCTCCTGCTCCGCTTTGCCGATCCCCGGGAGGGGCGCATCCTGCTGGGCGGTCGCCCGCTCGTGGACCTGCCTTTGGAGTGGCTGCGGTCGCAGATCGCCTGGGTGGCCCAGGATACCTGGCTGTTTCACGGCACCGTGGAGGAAAATTTGCGGATCGCATATCCGGGTGCGGGCCGGGGGGAGATCGAGGAAGCCTCCCGCGCGGCCTGCATCCATGATTTCATCACCTCATTGCCCGAGGGATACCAGACGCGGATCGGGGAGCGCGGGACTCGCCTGAGCGGAGGGCAGGCGCAGCGGCTGGCCATCGCCCGGGCGCTGCTGAAGGACGCGCCCATCATCCTGCTCGATGAACCCACGTCGCATGTGGACTTCGCTTGCGAGGCGGCTCTCCGGCAGGCTCTCGACCGCCTGTCGGAGGGCCGTACGGTTTTGCATATCACGCACCGGAGGCACTCTCTCTCGGCTGCCAGCAGGCTCTTCTATCTGGAGGATGGCCGCATCACCAAAAGCGAGGACAGCCTGACGCTGGAGACCATCGCCGCCTGAACATCCCATGACTCACCGACAAACCATCATTCGTCTCTGGCAAGTGCTGAGGCCTCTGCGCGGAACGCTGGGGCTCTCGGTGGCCATGCGCATCGTGAACCAGTTCCTCGCCGTCGTGCTCATCGTTCTCGCCGTATGGGGCGTGACGGCCATCGCACGGGGTGGGAGCAGTCAGATGCTCTGGACCGTCGCGTTCGCCTTGGCCGGGCTTGGCATGGTCAAAGGGATCTTCCGTTACCTGGAGCAGTTTTCCGGGCATTATGTCGCCTTCCGGCTGCTGGCCGACCTGCGCCGCCAGCTTTTTGCGTCGCTGGAGGCCATGGCCCCGGCGGGGCTGGGGCGCGAACGCAGTGGAGATCTCGTTTCCCGAGCGATTGCCGATGTCGAGCGGGTCGAAGTTTTCTACGCACATACGATTGCCCCTTTCGTAGTCGCCGTGGTGGTTCCGCTGGCTGTGGTGGGCGTCCTGGCCTGGATCAGTCCCATGATCGCCCTGGGGCTGCTCCCGTTTCTCGTGCTGACTGGCGTAGGTATCCCCTTCGCCGCCCACCGAATCGGAACCGGTGCGGCTGGGCGGGTGAGAGATCGGCTTGGGGAGATTTCCGCGAGGTTTACCGATGTAGTGCAGGGCATCCGCGAGACGCTGGTTTTCGGATATGGCTCCCGCAGCGAGGCCATCCTGGACCACGAGGGTGACCTGCTGGCTTCCGCCCAGAAAACTCTCTCGGGATGTCACGTCTTCCAGAGCACGGCGACCGAGATCGGTATTGGCTCCGCCTTACTGGTCGTGGTTTTTCTGGGCGCGGGTGAGGTTCTTTCCGGGGAAATGCCCGCTTACGACTTTCCTGTCGTGCTTGCCCTCACCTTGAGCGCGTTTGTTCCCCTGCTTGGTGTGACGAATCTCATCCCCGACTTTGAGCAGGCCATCAGCAGCGCGCGCAGGCTTTTCGACATCATCGACAGGCCCTGCCATGAGAGCCCATGTCTGGCGGCTGTCGGCGGGGAGCCTCGCTCGGTCGGGGTCGTTTTTGACAAGGTGGGTTTCGCCTATGATGATGGCAGTCCGCGCGTGCTGGATCGCGTCTCCTTTGCGGTCGAGCCGGGCGCTGTCACGGCCATCGTGGGCGCCAGCGGGGCGGGGAAATCGACTCTCGTGAATCTGCTGCTCCGCTACTGGAGGGAGGATGCTGGGGAGATCCTGCTCGGGGACGTGCCGATCCGCAACATGGCGGCGCGGCGGGTGCGGGAGTTGATCGCCGTCGTGCCCCAGCGCGTGCATATCTTTAACACCACGCTGCGCGAGAATATTGGCATGGCCCGGCCCGATGCGGCCATGGACGACATCATCGAGGCGGCGCGCCTGGCTTGCATCCACGAGTTCATCATGGATCAGCCTGAGGGCTACGATACCATGGCGCATGAAGGAGGCGCGCGGTTGTCGGGAGGGCAGCGCCAGCGCATCGCCATCGCGCGGGCATTCCTGAGCAATGCGCCGATCCTTGTCATGGATGAAGCGACCGCTCATCTCGATGAGAGAACCGAGAGCCGGATCATGGAGTCCGTTCGCGTCTGGCAGTCTCGCGACGAACGCCGCGCCGTTCTGGTCATTGCTCACCGTCTGGCTTGTGTGAGGGATGCCTCGCGGATCATGGTGCTGGAGCACGGGCGAGTCGCCGGAATCGGCTGCCACGAGGCGCTGCTGGACTCCTGCGAGGTCTATTCGGATCTCTTCGCCGCGCAAAGCGGCGCGGCCCAAAGCTAGGCCGCCGGTTCGATCACAGGTTCCTTCCTGGCCCGGAACCGGGAGGAGCCGAGAAAGATCGCGATGGCCGTCCAGATTAACGCAAAGGCAACGCCATCGCGGAGTGTGAATCTCTCATGAAACACGAAGACGCCCACCATGAGCTGCAACGTGGGCGCGAGATACTGAAAGAACCCCAGGGTCGAGAGTGGCAGGAGCTTCGCGGCGGAGATAAACCAGATGAGCGGAAACGCCGTAACGATCCCGCCTCCCATCAGGAGCAGGGTGATCTTGGGAGTATCGAGGAAATGCATCGACCCATGCCGCGCGAACACCCCGAGCAAGACCAGCGCCACCGGAGCCATGACCGCAGTCTCAACGATCAGCCCGGGCAGGGGATCGATCGGCACCATTTTGCGAAGGAGACCGTAAATTCCGAAGCTCGACGCGATGCCCAGGGCGATCCAGGGGACCTTCCAGAGATGCCAGCCGAAATATACTACGCCCGCCAGCGCCAGCAAGACGGCCACGACTTGCGACCTCGTCAGGCGTTCCCTGAGCACCAGAGCTCCGAGCAGCACATTGACCAGGGGATTGATAAAGTATCCCAGGCTGGTCTCCACCACCTGCCCCGTATTGACGCCATAGACAAACAACCCCCAGTTGAAGCTAAGGAGGGCGGCAGTGAGGAAAAGAAGACCGACAAGTTTCGGCGTCTTGAGGACCCTGACGCAAGGCGACATTTGTCTCAGGACGACTCCGAGGATCAGGAGGAAAACCAGCGACCACAGCAGCCGGTGACAGATCACTTCCGCCGCCGGGATCGTGCCAAATTGCTTCCAGTAGAGCGGGAACAGTCCCCACGACCCATACGCGAACAAGGCGTAGATCACTCCCTGGCGGGTATGGGCGTTCGTATTCAAAACAACGCGCGGATATTGCACGAGCAACTGATGTTGAACAGTCGCAAATCTTCGGATTCTAGACCGGTACAGACGGCCTGGCGCGGGTTCATGCGCCGGCTGGTTTTTCCGCGGATTTCTCCGGCCTGAGTTCGGCCCACTTCAGGAGAGCGTCGAGCGCGGGGCATAGCGACTGACCCCATTCCGTGAGCGAATATTCCACCTTGGGAGGTATCTCCGGATAGACCTTGCGATGCACAATCCCGTCGCGCTCCATCTGGCGGAGCTGCTGGGCGAGCATCTTCTGCGTCACGGCGGGAATCGCGCGCTCGAGTTCGGAGAACCTTCGGACTTCTCCTCCGAAGAGCTGGAAAAGAATGAGGAATTTCCATCGGCCCTCCAGCATGCGCAGGGCGCTCTCTACTCCCTGCGCAGCCGAGATGCGCGTCCATTCCCTGCCTTTGCGCTGGATACTTACTTTTTTGTGCGTTCTCCCCATAAAGTGGGTTTATCTGTATCGTTGGCTCATGAAAGAAGAAATTCCGGGAATCGGGGCAGGGCGGTCGGAAAGACAGGAGGATGGTGTGACGAGGAGCGAGCCTTTCCGAGGCGATGGGGAGTTTTCCGGCAAGAGGGTGTTCGTCACCGGGGGCACCCAGGGAGCAGGCGAGGCAATGGTCCGCCGCTTCGCTCAGGCCGGGGCTGTGGTTGGCACGACCGCGCGATCACCACTTCCCACCGGGCTGTCGCCGGATCTCTTTGTCCAGGCGGATGTTTCGACTCCGGAGGGTGTTGCCACGGTAGCGGAGACAGTTCTGGAGAGGTTTGGCGGCGTGGATATCCTTGTCCATAATGTCGGCGGGTCCCGCACTCCTGGCGGCGGTTTTGCGGCGGCGACGGATTTTTTCTGGCAGGAGGAGATCGATCTCAACCTGTTCGCTGCCGTGCGTCTTGACCGTGCGCTGATCCCTCGGATGCTTTCGGACCAGGTGCGGGGCGTTGTCCTGCACGTCAGCTCGATCCAGCGCAGACTGCCGCTGCACGAGTCCACCACGGCGTATGCCGCAGCCAAGGCAGCCCTCTCGGTCTATAGCAAGGCGCTTTCGAAGGAACTCGGTCCCCAGGGCATCCGAGTCAACTCAATCGCTCCGGGCTGGATTATGACCTCCGCCGCGGAGCGTATGGTTCACCGATTGGCGGAAGCCAATGGGACCGACGATGAGGCTGCTCGCCAGAGTATCATGGCTGCTCTCGGCGGCATCCCTCTGGGACGCCCGGCCTATCCGGCAGAGGTAGCGGAACTGGCGGCCTTCCTTGCCTCGGATCGCGCTGGTGCGATTCACGGCTCGGAGTACGTGATCGATGGCGGGACGATCCCGACGGTGTAGTTCGCGGGGCGCTTTGTTTTGGCGTGTTGCGCGTCCGGCGGCAGGATTCAGCGCCGGGATGAGGTCGTGAGTTTTTCCGCGGGCTGACGCTCCTCGCTCGGCGGGTGTTTCCAGAAGCGCCGGTAGAGCCGTGAGAAATACAAGGGATCATCGTAGCCCACCTCGGCGGCGATGCGTTTGAGCTGCCAGTGGGACTCGCGCAGCAGGTAGCGGGCGTGGCGGAGGCGCAGGTGTTCGACGTACTCGTGCGGGGTGCAGAGCGTTGCTTCCAGGAAAAGGCTGCGCAGGTAGTTGGGGCTGAGGTCTGCCACCTCAATCAGCCGGGACAGGGCATCGCGATCTGCGAAATGTTCGTGCGCCCAGCGCAGCGCCTCCTTTACACGGGGGTGGATCGTCGAGGCAGACACGGGGCGGTCAGTGGTCGCTGGCGGCTGGGCGTGGTGAAGGAAGCGGGTCAGGGTCACCTTGAGTGCGGCCTCCAGATGAAGGGTGCGCCATTCGTCGGGAGGCTGGCGATACAGCTTCAGCAGGCTCTTGCTCGCGCGACGTTCCACCGCCAGTTCGGACGGGGAAAGTCTTCGCTGCAGAAAGGCATGAATCTCTTCCGTCGGATCATCAAACTCGCACCAGGTGATCGTGCAGCCCGTACCCTGCGGCGTGGTCCAGACTCTCCGCACCCACGCGGGAACGAGGAACTGAGTGCCCGCCCGGAGCCGCTTCGCTGCTCCGTCGAACGTGTACCGGAGCTCCCCCTCGAGGATGAGAATGAAACGATGCGTGGTGATGATCTCGTCCCGGGTGCTCTCGCCTTTGGCAAAAACACGGCAGTTGACATTTTTTACCTCAAGCTTTCGGCGCAGGCACTCGGCCGCCAGGGCGGCGAGACCAGAGTTCGACGGGGACTTCATTTCCCAGAAAGACTAACTCCGGATTGGTGGTTTTATCCATGTCATTATCCGGGCAGGCCATGGGTTGATTCTGGATGCTGTTGACGGGCGGCGCGAAGATGTCCGCATGTCTGCTTCCTTTTATGAACCCGCGCGCGACATTCCCATCCTCGGGGAGTACGATCTCTGTGTCATCGGCGGCTCCTGCACGGGTGTGTTCGCCGCCATCCGGGCTGCGCGGCTGGGGCTGTCGGTCGGGATCGTTGAGCGAATGGGATGCTTTGGCGGCGTGGCGACGCTCTCCCTGGTGAGCGTCTGGCACAGTTCGTATGATGAGGCCTTTGAGCGCCAGATTTTTCGAGGCTTGTCGGTGGAACTCATTGAGCGCCTGAGAAAGCGCGGCGCCGTCAAGGATCGGGAGCGCGACCCTTCATGGGCCTGGGCGTTCAATCCCGCCGAGATGCAGATCGAACTCGATGAACTCGTGATCGAGCACGGCATCGCGCCTTGGCTCCATGCCGCCTTTGCGGCTCCGTTGATCGAGGATGGACGGCTTGCCGGGGTTGCGGTCGAGACGAAGTCAGGACGTGGCGCGATCCGCGCCCGTTTCTTCATCGATGCGAGCGGAGACGGGGATCTCTGCGCGCGCGCCGATGTGGAGACCTATCGGGCGCATCATGGCCAGCCATCCACGACCTGCGCCTTGTTTGGAGGATGGGATGGCCTTCGCGGAGTGGACTGGCAAGCCTTGATCCGCCAGCACGGCGCGGAGTTCGGGCTGCCCGAGGGTTTTGCCTGGGGAGCGATGGTGCCGGATTCGACATCCTACATGCTGGCGGCTACGAGGGTGTATCAGGATTGTGCGACGAGCGAAGGCTTTGCGGCGGCGGAAATCGAGGGCAGGCGACAGGTGCGGGCCATCCACGACCTGCTGCGCAAGTATGCCCCCGGAGCCCGTCTCTCATTGCAGTCTCTTCCTGCGCGTATCGGTATTCGTGAGACGCGGCACGTGCGCTGCCTGCATCGGCTCACGGGTGACGAGGTGCTTCACGGGAGGCGATTTTCCGACGCCATCGCCAACGGCTCGTACCGGGTCGATATTCACCATGCCGACAAGCCGGGCATCACTCTGCGCTATCTGGATGGCACGGAAACCTATGCCCGCCCTGGCTTTCCGGATGTACGGTCACGCTGGCGTCTCGAGACAGAGGGAAATCCGACGTTTTACCAAATTCCGTATCGATCGCTCGTGCCGGTCGGCCCTTACGACAACCTGCTGGCGGCCGGACGTTTCATTGATGCCGACGAGCAGGCTCATGCCGCGATCCGCGTGATGGTGAACATGAACCAGACCGGGGAGGCTGCGGGCGCGGCTGCCTTTCTGGCCCTGCGCGACGACCTTCCGGCGGCCCGGATCGATCCCGAGAAATTGCGCTCGACCCTGACCGATGGCGGTTCGCTGATTATCTAGCGATCGGCTGCCGGGTAGACGAAGGTCGAGATCGAGTGCGCGGGCTGCGCCACCAACGTGGTTTGCCCGCTGACGGAAAGATCGAGTGAGATTCCCTCATCGAGCGGATTCATCACAACCACGGCGAGTGAGCCATCGGGGTTGAGGTACGCCGTGGCCTCGACTGCGTCAGAGGTCGTCGCGCAGAGAGCGCGCCGCGCGCCTGAGCGGATGAATCGCGAGAAGTGGCCGATATAATAATAGGAGGACTGAAAGTGCAGCGTGTCGGTCTGTGTATCGGCCAGGATCGGCGCGCTGCAATAGTTGCCCACGTGGTTCGGCCCGCCCTGTTCATCGAGCAGGAGATTCCAATCGACCCAGCCTTCCGTCCAGCGATTCAGGTCGTTGATGATGGAGCGCGCATAGCGCTCGCCCAGATGCCATGCCCCGATGTGAGTACCTGCTTCCTGGCAGCCTTCGGTGAAGAGGAGATGCTTGTCGGGCCAGGCATCGTGGAGCAGTCGCACGTTGTCAAACTTGTCGGCCACGTACCAATGGAATCCCGCGCCCCAGATGTACTTGGACGCCTCGGCATCGTGATAGGCCACACTCGCGCGATGAACCAGCAGGTCGCGATTGTGATCCCAGATGATGATCTTTATGTGAGACAATCCCGCCTTCTCCAAGGCTGGCCCAAGATGGTCGCGGACGAAATCACGCTCCTCCTCCGCAGTATACACACAGGAATCCCATGGTTGGACGGCGGCCGGTTCGTTTTGCACCGTAATGCCCCAGATCGCGATACCCTCCGCCTCCATCTCGCGAATGTAGCGTACATAATATTCCGCCCACGCTGTACGATATTCCGGCTTGAGCTTGCCGCCTTTGTTCATCTGTCCGGTGGTCTTCATCCATGCGGGGGGCGACCAGGGTGAGGCAAACAGAAGCACCTTCTCTCTGGTTGCTGCCAGAGCTGATTTGATCAGAGGCAGGAGTTCTTTGCGCTCTCGGGAGAGGGTGAAGGTTTTGAGGTCGGTGTCGCCGTCCTGCTCGACACTGGCATAGTTGCCGAGTGCGCAA
>Ga0209935_1000464_pt1 | contig 101778 bp, 85 predicted proteins | sample ThiBio_1000_plan_2_FD_183958 | JGI IMG/M metagenome (GOLD analysis project Ga0209935, IMG submission 183958) | Wastewater bioreactor microbial communities from Cape Town, South Africa - Thiocy_cont_1000_plan (SPAdes) | ecosystem: Engineered > Bioreactor > Thiocyanate-remediating >... | reverse complement strand
CTTTTCCCATAAACAGGAGAGGACCTCTCTTTATTCCCTATCCCGCTTGCAGGAAGGATTCTCTTCTTATCCCCTCTCCCGTTTACGGGAGAGGGGATCGGAAACAGTTCGGGATTTTCTTTGGTCTTCGAAGTGGCATTTTTCTTTTCCCATAAACAGGAGAGGACCTCTCTTTATTCCCTATCCCGCTTGCAGGAAGGATTCTCTTCTTATCCCCTCTCCCGTTTACGGGAGAGGGGATCGGAAACAGTTCGGGATTTTCTTTGGTCTGCGAAGTGGCATTTTTCTTTTCCCATAAACAAGAGAGGACCTCTCTTTATTCCCTATCCCGCTTGCAGGAAGGATTCTCTTCTTATCCCCTCTCCCGTTTACGGGAGAGGGCTAGGGTGAGGGTCTTTTGATTTTCAGCAGCTAATGAAAAATATTATGTTCCTTATCAGCTTTTTTGTTTTCGCATCCATGTCGTAAATACATCACTGCAAAATAAGCAACCTATTGTCACCAATACGCTTCCTATCCACAATGACTGCTCCGATGCGCTTAAACCAAATAAGATCAAAAAACTAATAGCAAGTAATGGATTAAAATAAGATAGCACATTCAACAAAATGAACTGGCCGTGCTTGATCCCATAATCCCAACAATAATATGCTACTCCCAATGTTACTGATCCCTTTATTGCCAATAATAACCATTCAATAGCGGTTGGTGTTACAAACACTTCCGTTTGAAAATGCAGGATCAGTGCAAAAGGAGCGCCAACGCCAATAAACATTCCCATTATTTCAGAAGGTATAGCGGCAATTTTTCGCGACATCAAAACATAACCTGTCCATAATAAACCACTCAAAATAGCGAGCGCATAACCTTTAGAATATTGCCAATCATACCCCGTCAGCCCTTGACCATGAGTCAGTACAAACCACACACCAATGAATCCAATAATGGCTCCCACTAAATGCCATCGTTTGCTATGTTGATGCAATAATTTAGTGCTAAAAGCAATCACATAAATAGGCCATAATGCAGATAATACGCTTGATTGTGTAGGAGGACATAAACGCAAAGACCAAATCATGACACAATGCGCACCGCTTACTCCCAACGTACCTATTACCCAAACAGGCCAGGGTTGCTTAAGTGTTCCCCACCTTTTTTTAATGGTAAGAATAAAGGCATAACCCAAAAAACAAATAAACCAAGCAATGGAAAGCATTTGAAAAACAGGAATACGATTTAGAAAAACATTAATCGACGTATCCATAGACCAAAGTACAATAGCAAGACATCCAATTGCTGTTGCTAATTTAGTCATTGGTCTTTCCTGTCTCTGTGAGGTTAGGTGAAACACCCATCTTCAGAATATAGTTTTAGATGCTAGCATTCGCTAGCATCTAAAAGCTAAGGTTACAGCACCAACGAAGTTGCAGGGTGCAGATTTGACTACTCAGCCGGCGCAGTAGAAGGAGCAACCGGTGATTCTGGTGTTGCTTCAAGTTCTTTCATGCTCAAACGGATCCGGCCTTGGCGATCAATTTCCAATACCTTCACTTGTACCATTTGACCTACTTGCAGTACCTGATTGATATCAGAGATCCGTTGATTTGAAATTTGTGAAATGTGCACCAAACCATCTTTTCCTGGCAAAATGGTGACAAAAGCACCGAAGTCAACAATTCGTGCTACTTTACCTTCGTAGATTTTATTGACTTCAACATCTTCAGTTAAAGCTTCGATTCGTTTTTTAACGACTTCACCTGAATACTTATCATTTGCCACAATGTTAATCGTGCCATCATCATTCACTTCAATGCTGGTGCCTGTCTCTTCGGTTAAACCTCTGATAGTCGCACCACCTTTTCCTATAACATCACGGATACGCTCTGGGTTTACTTTAAAGGTATACACTCTTGGCGCAAAGTCAGACATTTCAGTGCGTGGCGTATTAATAGCCTGATTCATTATATTCAGGATATGTAATCGACCTTCTCGCGCTTGCGCTAAAGCTACATCCATAATCTCACGCGTAATGCCATGAATTTTGATATCCATTTGTAGCGCAGTAACACCTTGGGTTGTACCTGCCACTTTGAAATCCATGTCTCCTAAGTGATCTTCATCACCGAGAATATCAGATAAAATAGCAAATTTATCTTCTTCTTTGATTAAGCCCATTGCAATACCAGCAACGTGTGATTTCAAAGGCACACCGGCATCCATCAATGCCAAACTGGTACCACAAACGCTCGCCATGGAACTGGAACCATTCGACTCCGTAATTTCAGAAACCACGCGCATCACATAAGGAAATTTATTGGAATCAGGTAACGCGGCTTGAATTGCACGTCGCGCTAAACGACCATGACCAATTTCACGACGTTTTGGACTGCCAATCATACCTACTTCACCCACACAGTAGGGTGGGAAATTGTAATGCAACATGAAGGGTTCTTTTTTCTCGCCTGTTGCATTATCCATGACTTGTGCATCTCTACCTGTTCCCAATGTAGCCACTACAATTGCTTGGGTTTCACCACGGGTAAATAAAGCTGAGCCATGTGTGCGAGGCAGTACAGAAGTTTGCACAGAAATGGGGCGGATCGTTTCTGTATCACGACCATCAATACGGCGTTCCCCGCTTAAAATACGGCTACGAACAACTGTTTCTTCCAAGCTGCTCATTGCGCCTACGATTTGTGATTCACTAAACCCTGAGGTTTCTGTAGCAAGTTGTTGTACCAATTCTTTACGGCATTTCTTGAGCGCTTCTTGACGCTGCATTTTATCTGCAATCGTATAGGCTTGCTCAATTGCAGATCCCGCCAATTCGCGTACTTTGTTGTGTAATTCTGTATGCGCGGTAGGAGCTTGCCAAGTCCATGCAGGTTTGCCTGCTTCAGCTGCCAATGCTTGAATAGCTTTAATCACAATTTGCATTTTAGCGTGACCAAACATCACGGCTTCTAACATAACTGATTCTGGCAATTGATTAGCTTCAGATTCCACCATCAATACCGAGGTATGAGTCCCAGCGACAACTAAATCTAGTTCAGATTTTTGCATTTCAGCCGCAGTGGGATTAAGAATAAATTCGCCATTAATATAGCCGACTCGTGCACCACCCACAGGACCGTTAAATGGGATCCCAGAAATAGCTAATGCAGCAGAAGCACCAATCAAAGCGGGAATATCAGGATTTACTTCAGGATTGATAGACATTACTGTCGCAACAATCTGAACTTCATTCATAAATCCTTCAGGGAAAAGAGGACGTAAAGGTCTGTCAATTAATCGAGCGATTAATGTTTCATTTTCGGTTGGACGACCTTCGCGTTTAAAAAAACCACCAGGAATGCGACCTGCTGCATACATTCTTTCCTGATAGTTAACCGTTAGGGGGAAAAAATCTCTACCCTCAAGCTTATCATCTTTAACCCCAACAACAGTGACAAGCACCACGGTACCATCCATATTTACCATGACGGCGCCAGTGGCTTGACGAGCAACAACGCCCGTTTCTAGGCTTACAGTATGATTTCCATATTGAAAAGTTTTTACACAAGTAGACACAAGCAATTTCCTTGGGGTGGTTTACTCGCAGTAGTTTCTCTTTTCTGACTCCTCCTCCTAAGCAACAATGCTTTAGAAGGAGGATAAGGAAACATCACTATGAGTTTATTAATACAATTAACGACGCAATTCTAAGCGTTCAATTAAACTCTTATAGACGTCATGTTTCTTTTTCTTCAAATAATCTAGCAGCTTACGGCGACGAGCCACTAAGTTCATCAAACCTTGTCTGGAGTGCACATCTTTAGGATGTGTTTTCAAGTGTTCGGTTAAGTGGTTAATGCGTGCGGTCCATAAAGCCACCTGGACTTCAGGAGATCCGGTGTCGCCAGCAAATCGTTGATATTGATCAACAACTTGGGCCTTAGCTTCTACTGTTAACGGCATTGTAAACTCCTCGTTATCTGCCTTATAAGTTAGTTTTCTCAACTCGGCTATAGGCCGAGCTCAGCGAGTGCAAAGTGTACCACACTATGCCAACTCTCCACACATTCCTATGACTTTTTGCTGAATAAGGCGCCTTGGCGCAATTCGGCCATCGCCCAGCATTTCACCTACACCCAAAAATTCTCCGTTTGCCCCGACAAGAGTTACCCATCCAGCTACTATTTGTGCTTCAGACTGCACAATTTGACCTTTACGAATATAAAATGCTGCGCTTTCATCAAGCAATACTTCCGGTAATAGTATGGGAAGTACCGATCCCATGCTAAGCAGGTGGCTTTTTCGAACTTCTAATGACATCTCTTCAAGCGCTTCAATAGTGATCATGCTATTTGCCTCAAAAGGCCATACTGATAATCGTCTTAATTCTGCAACATGCGCCCCACACCCAAGATAAGCCCCCATATCTTCCACAAGTGTACGAATATAAGTTCCCTTGCTGCATTCTACCGTTAAGGAAATGAGGACCCCATCGCTTTCATCAATGTGATCTAATGTTAGGCGGTAGATAGTGATATCTCGCGTATTGCGCTCTATTTCCTTACCCTGACGTGCCAGTTTATATAAAGGTTGCCCTTGAAATTTAACAGCAGAATACATAGGGGGGATCTGTTGTTGCGCGCCTTGAAAATGCGCCAACATTTCAAGCAATTTTTCAGAAGTGATAGCAGGTACAGCTTTGCGCTCTAGCACCACCCCTTCTTCATCACCTGTCGTGGTCGTGATACCTAAGCGCATCACTGTTTGATAGGTTTTTCTTTCATCTAGCAAAAATCGAGAAAACTTGGTCGCTTCGCCAAAACACAAAGGCAACATCCCACTGGCAAGTGGATCTAAACTGCCTGTATGCCCAGCTTTTTGTGCATTGAGTAGATATTTTGCTTTTTGTAAGGCGGCATTCGAGGAGCGGCCAATCGGCTTATCTAATAATAAAATGCCATCGACACACTCTCTTAACCTAGAACTCATTCAAAGCTCCTATTTGCTTACTACTTTGCGCTGCAGGATGAACGCAGGTTGTTTTAAGCTAAGGAAGTAGTTTTGAGAAATTCTATTCATTTACTATTCCGATTTTTTTTCACTATCATCAGAACGCTTATCTCCAGCGCAAGCGTCGTCAATAAGCTTAGATAATCGGTTTGCTTTAATAGTAGTGTCATCATAAACAAATGAAAGGGAAGGCATGACGCGAATTTGAATTCGCTTAGCCAAAAGCCCACGTAGAAAGCCGGCCGCCTTGTTTAAGGTGGCGACCGTTTCTGTTGCGTGTTCTTCCAACATCACACTGACGTAAATTTTGGCGTATGCTAAATCTTTTGAAACTTTAACCTCAGCAATCGTTAACATCCCCACGCGTGGGTCTTTCATTTCTTGCTGAATAATTTGCGCCAATTCCTTTTGAATAACATCTGCAATACGATCAGTGCGACTAAAGTCACGTGCCATAAATGTTACCCTTTAAACTACTTGTGGAGTAACTTCCACCTTCTCATAAACTTCGATCTTATCGCCGGCTTTAATGTCGTTGTAATTCTTCACGCCTATACCACATTCCATACCATTACGTACTTCTTTTGCGTCTTCTTTAAAGCGTCGTAAGGATTCTAAAGAACCTTCATAAATAACAACATCATTTCGCAATACGCGAATAGGTAGGCTGCGCTTCACAACCCCCTCTATCACCATACATCCTGCAATAGCACCAAATTTAGTGGAGCGGAATACATCACGCACTTCAGCAAGTCCGACAATTTGTTCTCTAAATTTAGGACCAACCATGCCAGAAATCGACGCTTTTACAGCATCAATAACATCGTAGATGATGCTGAAATAGTGGATCTCAATTCCTTCTTGTTCTGCAAGACGACGAGCTGTGTTATCAGCACGCACGTTAAAGCCAATAATGATTCCCTTAGAAGCCATGGCTAGATTCACATCAGATTCGTTAAGACCGCCAACGCCCCGACCGACAATTTTCACTGTGACTTCTTCGTTGGATAGCTTTTCGAGAACATCGACTAATGCTTCAACAGATCCTTGAACATCGGCTTTGAGAACGATGTTTAATTGTCTAGTCTCACCTTCTTGCATCCTATCCATAAAGCCTTCTAATTTAGAGGCTTGCTGTCTGGCAAGTTTAACATCGCGATATTTACCCTGTCTGAATAACGCAATTTCTCGTGCTTTGCGCTCATCAGAAACAACAGTCATTTCATCACCAGCAGCAGGTACGCCGGAAAGGCCAAATACTTCTACTGGAATAGATGGACCTGCAGAAGAAACTTGGTCTCCTTTTTCGTCCATCATTGTTCGAACGCGACCATACTGAAGGCCCGTAATAATGATATCGCCTTTATTTAAAGTACCATTTTGAACCAAAATGGTGGCGACTGGTCCTCGGCCTTTATCCAATCGAGATTCGATAACCAATCCACTTGCTGGGCAATCGACAATTGCCTTTAATTCCAATACTTCAGATTGCAATAAGATGGCTTCTAGTAATTCGTCAATACCTTGACCTGTTTTCGCAGAGACAGGCATAAACATTGTGTCACCACCCCATTCTTCAGGGATCACACTATGCTGCACAAGCTCATTCTTCACACGATCTAAATCAATGCCATCTTTATCTACTTTGTTGATAGCAACTACAAGCGGTACATTCGCAGCTCTAGCATGCTGAATCGCTTCAATAGTTTGAGGCTTAACGCCATCGTCTGCGGCAACTACCAATACCACAACGTCAGTAGATTTTGCACCACGTGCACGCATTGCACTAAAAGCAGCATGGCCTGGGGTGTCTAAAAAGGTGATCATGCCACGCTTAGTTTCTACGTGATAAGCACCAATATGCTGGGTAATACCACCAGCCTCACCCGCCGCAACCTTTGTGCGTCTAATGTAATCAAGCAAAGATGTTTTACCGTGATCAACGTGCCCCATAATTGTTACAATCGGTGCTCGCGGCTTTTCTTCACCTTCATAAGTGATATTTAAGGTATCTTCAACAGTGTCTAGCTTTCGAAGAACGGGGGTATGCCCCATTTCTTCACACACTAACGCAGCTGTATCTTGATCGATGACTTGATTTATAGTCGCCATAGCGCCCATTTTCATCATCACTTTAATGACTTCTACTGCTTTTACAGACATGCGCAATGCAAGATCACTCACGCTGATTGTTTCTGGAATAAGTACTTCTTTCACAACTGGTGCGGTTGGCTTTTCAAAAGCATGTTTTTTAATAGCAACTTCTTCTACCTTTCTAGGCCCCTTACGTTTCTTACGCATTGGACGGGCTTCATCGGAATCCACATCCTGGATATCCCGAATTTTCTTGTTTCCTTTTGGCTGTTTAAGCACTTTCTTCGCGCCAGGACTACCACCATCCCTTTCTCTACCACTGCCAGTACTACCACGCTTAGGTGCGTCTTCTTCGGTAGTTGGTTTACGGCGTGGTTTTTCTTCAGAAACGATAGCAGGCGCAGCCACAGGAGCCTCTGCAACAACTTCATTGCTTTCTTCTACAATAATATCTGATTCTTCTTCAGAGGGAGTCACAACAGGAGCTGCTGCTGCTTCTTCTTTGAATGTTTCAGCAACAGGTTGTTCCACTGCGGGAATATCTTGTTCTTCAATCACTTCTTGCACACTACTTGCCGCAATTTCAGTAGGTGTGGCTGTAGGATGGACTTCAGAAACTTCAAGCCCCTCCGCTTCTAACGGAGTAGTACGCTTGATAAACTTGCGGCGTTTCTTGGTAACAACCTTTACTGTTTTTTTACTTGAAGAGCCTGGGACTTTTACATTTAATTCGCTTACTCTTTCCCGAGTGACAGTAAATTGCGTCACTGCGCCGCCACTTAAGCTTTCTTTTTCACCATGATCGCTTTTCAGCTTATCAAGAAGCTTCTGCTTTTGTTCATCCGTGACAACATGTTTATACTTAAGCTTGCACTGAATACCAGCAGCTTCTAATTGCTCAAGCAATAGCTGGGGCGAAATTTTTAAAATTTCAGCGTATTCTTCAACGGTTACCTCTGACATGGGCCCTCCCGCTAGTCGCTGCATTAATTTTCAATAAACCAGTGGGCGCGTGCTGCCATAATTAATTTGCCTGCACGCTCTTCATCCATTCCCTCAATATCCAAGAGATCGTCTACAGATTGTTCTGCTAAATCTTCTCTTGTCACTACGCCTCTGTTTGCTAACGTAAAGGCTAAGTGTTTATCCATTCCTTCTACTTCTAGCAAATCTGAAGCAGGCGCATTTTCACCAAGACGCTCTTCTTCAGCAATTGCTTTCGTTAACAAAGTATCTTTAGCACGTTCTCTTAAAGTGCCTAATAACTCTTCATCCATTCCTTCTACCTCCAATAATTCCTGAGCAGGTACATATGCAATTTCTTCGATACTAGTAAACCCTGCTTCAATTAAGCTCTCAGCAATTTCCGGAGAAACTAGTAAGTGTTGAATAAATAGCTGGGATAATTTTTCAAATTCTTCTTGATCACGGGTTTGCGCTTGATTTTGTGATATCACGTTTAGTTCCCAACCCGTTAATAAGCTTGCTAAGCGGATGTTTTGACCATTGCGACCAATTGCAGCAGAAAGCTGATCATCGGCAACAACAACATCCATCGATTTCGCATCATCATCAATGATGATAGATGCCACTTCTGCAGGTGCAATCGCGTTTATGACAAACTGTGCAGGGTTATCTGCCCATAACACAATATCTACACGCTCACCGCCAAGTTCACTTGAAACAGCTTGTACCCTAGCGCCACGCATACCAACACACGCACCAACAGGGTCAATTCTGTTATCTTTGGCCAATACTGCAATTTTTGCACGAGATCCTGGATCGCGCGCAGCACCCTTTAATTCAATTAAGCCATCGCCAATCTCTGGCACTTCAATTTTAAAGAGTTCAATCAACATCTCTGGACAAGTACGGCTCACAATCAATTGTGGCCCTCTTTGCTCTGGACGTACATCCTGCAAATAAGCACGTACCCTATCACCTACACGAACGGCTTCACGTGGCAGCATGTCACTGCGCTTTAACAATGCTTCAGCATTGCTTCCTAATTCAATAATAACGTTGTCCCGTGTGACTTTCTTAACCGTGCCTGCCACTAATTCGCCAATACGAGCACGATATTCATCGGCAATTTGATCGCGCTTGGCAGCACGCAATTTTTGCATAATCACTTGTTTAGCGGTTTGTGCAGCGATACGCCCAAATTCAATTGAGGGAATTTGCTCTTCTATTACATCCCCAATTTTAGCACCCGCTTTCTTTTCTTGTGCTTGTGCTAAAGTGAGCTCTGCATTGGGATTTTGAATCTCTACTTTCTCGCCATCTTCGTTAACAGCATCTTCATCTACCACCGTCCATAACCGGAATGTCTCATAATCACCGGTCGTACGATTAATGCTTACTCTGAATTCCCAATCAGCCCCATATAATTTTTTACTAGCCGATTCCAACGCTGCCTCTAGCGCTTCAAAGACGATTTCCTTAGAGACATTTTTCTCATTAGATACGGCATCCACTACCAAACGAATTTCTGTATTCATCGTCTTGCCTCTTTACTTGGAGCCCGCGCCAATTTTAATGTCCGGTATAACTCTTGCTTTATCGATATCTTCATAAGAAAAGGAAAAGGTTTCTTTCTCTACTTCCAGTTGAATTTCATTCTCGTTTGCGTTTAGCAATATTCCTCTGAAGTTTTGCCTATTTCCTATTAAAAGACTCGTCTTCACAAAAACCTTTTGGCCAATCTGTTGCATAAAATGCGCAGGCAAAAACAACGGCCTTTCTAGCCCTGGAGACGATACCTCCAAGGTATAAGGACCCTTAATGGGTTCCTCAACATCTAATACTACGCTAATTTGACGGCTTAAGTGCACAATATCGTCAATTGTTATACCGCCGGGCTTATCAATGTAAACACGAACAACCGTATGTTTGCCGCCGCCCACACACTCCACACCTACTAATTCAAAGGATGTGTCTTCTATTATTGGGCTAATAATAGCCTGCCATTTTTCTTGACGACGCATTGTTTACTTACTTTCAAAAGCCTTCAAACAAAAAAGTGGGCAATGGCCCACTTTTTTTATCGATTCATCAGCATCCAGTCAATAAAAAACCCCTTAAAGGGGCCTTTACAACATATGGCTGGTAGCGGGGGCAGGATTTGAACCTACGACCTTCGGGTTATGAGCCCGACGAGCTGCCAGACTGCTCCACCCCGCGATAAGTGGACACATAATATGTTAAACGCCGAAGATACGCAAGTATAAACCCCTGATTGGATTCACCTAACAATTTGATTTGAATTAAAAAGTACGTCAGTTAGTTAATTTTCAACACCAATACTAATGCATTCCTCTCCAAACAAAGAAATAAAACCAACTATAAAATAAGCACACGATACTTTTTTATAAATATTTATTGATCTTTTTATTGTAAGAATTAAACTAACCACCTTACAAAAGCTATCTTTCCAGATTGGAGTGCATATGAAACACCTTGACGCGATGGAAGTAGGACAAGTTTGGGGCGGGGATGGCCATTTCAAAGTTGTTGTTAATACAAACGTTCCACCTGACTGCGCTAATTTTGTTGCTTCTACCTACGAAAAAGTGCTTTTAGGGGAAATAAACATGGATCAAGCGGGCCAACTTGTATTCGCCTCATCTTATAGCGTTCACGATATTGAATACGCTTTCCAAGGTCTCGATATTGTCTACTGGGCCTAACATGAGAAGGGCTCGCCCCTTCTTTTATCATTTTTACTCATTATTACAGATCATTTGATTTTTAGTGTTGAATAGCTAATTTCTTAGTTCATATACTTGCGCACAGGTGAGTGCACATACACCTTTTATGTAAAAATTAACATACACTAAGGAAATACAATGAAAACGCTATCTTTGGCTGATGTAAAAAATGTCTCTGGCGGTGATTTTGATTTAGTACTCACTTTACATGTTCCCGCTGCGCTTGCTCAACCTATGACGATGATAGTTCAACAAATCGTCACTGGCCAAATCATGACAACCTCAGATTTTGTAAATGCTATCAATGGCGCAGGACCGATGATCAATGATGTGCGCGTTGAAACGATTGAATATCAAAATTTTAATTAATCTGAAACTGTAGGTATCTTGAGGATATTTGATACCCTCTCTTGCTAAAAGAGAGGGGTAGGTTTTCTGCCGTCTGGACGCTCTTTTCGCAGTAGATGTTTTTTTAACGAGGAGTCACAAAGCCATGAGCAATCTGCCCATGACAAGACTACGGCGGACTTAATCGCTAGAACCCGCCGAGCACTTGCGAAGGCGGGCGAAGAATACATGACTGTTGCGAAAAAACCAGCCAATAAAGCTAAAAATCCTGCTGCGTAGACTATAGCATGCTGCCTAAGACTTGCTGACATAGGTTATATAACGGCGCAGGATACATACCTAGCCCTAAAATGGCTAATCCGTTGACGGATAAAGCAATTCTCATATCAGCAGTTCCACCAACAGCATAAGGAACTTCAGGCGCATCAAAGTACATTGCTCGTACAATCTTCAAATAATAAAACGCGCCAATCACGGAAAATATCAGCACAAAAGCTGCAAGCCATGTTAATCCTGCATCTACAAGTGCGCTTAATACAACAAATTTTGCGTAAAAACCGACGGTAGGAGGTACACCCGCTAAAGAGAAAGCAACCAATAGCATTAAAAATGCAAGAAATGGGCTGCGAGTAGCAAGGCCCTTCAAATCACTTAATTTATCCGCTTCAATCCCTTGATGGCTTAACAGCAAAATAATACCAAACGCACAAGCTGCGACCAGCGCATAAACGACAATGTAGTACATCGCCGCGCCATATCCGATTTGTGGCGCCACCAATAATGCTAAGAATAAAAAGCCTACGTGTGCAATCGTAGAATAGGCCAATAGCCGCTTAAGATTTGTTTGAACAATTGCCGCAATATTACCCAATGCTATCGACAAAATAGCAATTGCCATGAAAAATTGACTCCACTCGAAGGCAAATGCCCCCAATGTATCATGCATTAAACGGTAGACCATCCCAAAAGCCGCGATCTTAGGCGTAGTACCAATCAACAATGTCACGTTGGTTGGCGCACCTTGATAGATATCTGGGATCCACATATGGAAGGGAACTGCACCCAATTTAAAGCAGATCCCAACAACAATGAACACTAAACCAAATAAAGACACGGTTAAAGAACCGCCTTGTGCCGTTTTAACAAAGGTTGATACCTCTTCAAGCGAAATGCTGCCAGATACCCCATAAAGTAATGAGATCCCATATAACAACATTCCTGAAGCTAAAGCCCCCATAATAAAATATTTAATTCCTGCTTCAGAGGAGGTAGGTGAATCTTTTTGCAACGCTACCAGTGCATACAATGGTAACGTCAGTAACTCCAACCCTAAATAAATCAAGAGTAAGCTTTTAGCCGATACTAAAAACATCATGCCTAAGGTAGAAAATAAGGCGAGTATATGAAACTCCCCAAACGCTATTTTCCGTTCACGAACATAAGTGCGAGAGTAAAGCAGCACAAAAAACATGAGGGTTAAAATAATCACCTTTAAGACTTGTGCCATGGGATCAGCAATAAATTGACCGGAAAAAGCACTTTCTCCCCAAGGTTTGGGGAAATAAAGACAGCAGATCGCCGCAAATATCAAAGAAGCTTGGCTCAACAAATAAGTGATATATCGATTCTTTTCAGTAAGGAAAAGATCTGACACCAAACATAAGCATGCCATGGTTAAAAGTACAATCTCTGGCATGACGACTAATAAGTCTTGCATCACGTTACCCTTTAATATTTTGGTTGCCCGATATGCTGTAACAACTCAGTCACTGAAGTATGCGCAACATCCACAAGAGGAGCAGGCCATACTCCAAACAATAAAACTAAAGCAGCCAATACGGCTAAGAAAGTTATCTCTCGTGCACTCACATCTTTGAGTGCAGCCACTTCGCTATTAGCGACGTCACCAAAGACAACGCGCTTTATCATCCATAGCGTATAAGCGGCACCCAATATCAACGTTAAGCTTGCAAAGAAAGCAAAAAGCGGATTGGCTTGAAAAGCAGAGAGAATAACTAAAAATTCTCCAACAAACCCAGATGTGCCTGGAAGCCCTGCATTTGCAAAAGCAAAAAACACAAAGAAACTGGCAAAAATGGGCATGGTGTTAACCACCCCGCCGTAATCTGCAATTTCTCGAGAATGGACTCTGTCGTAAAGCACCCCTACACAAAGGAACAATGCGCCAGAAATAAATCCATGCGATATCATTTGCACATAAGCGCCTTCTATTCCCATTGCTGCTGCTTGTGGGGCATCAAAATTTATCAAGGTAAATGCAATAAAAATACCTAAGGTGACAAATCCCATATGAGCAATAGAAGAATAAGCAATCAGCTTTTTCATATCTTTTTGCACAATGGCTATCAAACCGATGTAAACCACTGCAACTAAAGAAGCACCTATAATAATCCACTGCCACTCTCGACTAGCGTCTGGCACGATAGGCAAAATAAACCGTAAAAAGCCATAAGCACCCATTTTTAATAAAATGGCAGCAAGTACAACTGATCCGCCTGTGGGCGCTTCCACGTGCGCATCTGGCAACCAGGTATGCACTGGAACCATGGGAATTTTAACTGCAAAAGCTAATAAGAATGCCACCAAGATCCATTTTTGTGCGACAAGCGATATCGGCAATTGATGGAAAGATAAAATGGCAAAGGTATTGTCTAATCCACCTGCTTTAGCTTGCAAATGCAGATAAATGAGAGAGACTAATAAAAAGACTGAACCCAAAAATGTATATAAGAAAAATTTCACCGTCGCGTAGATACGGTTAGGTCCACCCCATATCCCAATAATCAAAAACATCGGGACCAACATCGCTTCCCAAAATACATAAAATAAAATGGCATCCATGGCAGCAAAAACACCACACATGAGACCTTGCATAATGAGGAACGCAGCCATGTAATGCGCAACACGTTGTTGAATAACCTGCCAAGCAGAAATAATCACCAACGGCGTAAACATACAGGTCAGTAAAATTAAAGGCATCGCAAATCCATCAACGCCTAAGGAGTAATGGATATCTAAAGCAGGGAACCAGGGATGTTGTTCAACAAATTGGTACTGCGTTGCCTGTATATCAAAATGCTGCCACAAGGGGACACATAGCCCAAGGCATAGCAATGAAATAAATAAACCTAACCACCTTGCTCTGTCTGGCTGCTTATCGCCGCCGAGCAAAAATATCAGTATAGCGCCCACAATAGGGAACCAAACCAAAGCACTTAATAATGGAAATCCAAATTGCATTATTAGCTCCCTAACCGCGCAGCATGAGCCACAATAATAGACCAATGAGCCCTGTAATCATGGCAAAAGCATAGTGATAGACATAGCCGGATTGCAGGTGACGGATAACTTTTGAAAAATAACCAACGCTTTTGGCAGAGCCATTCACACATAATCCATCAATAAGGGTTCTATCACCCACCTGCCAGCATAACCACCCCATAGCGCGAGTTCCGCCAGCAATCACAGCCTGGTTAAAATCATCAAATCCGTATTTTCTATCCAATATGAAATAAAGAGGAGAAAGCACTTTGCGCGTGATACGTGATAACACCGGCAATTGGACATAGAATAGCCACGCCACAATAATACCAGCGAGCGCTAACCAAAATGGAGGCGCTTGAAAACCATGCAACGCCATCGCAACGGCGCCATGATATTGTTGTGCTAATTCACCCATCACATTGTGCTCAGGCAAGACAAAAATAGATTGCCCGAAGAACCCTCCCTTAAATAAGGGAGCCGCAAACCATGCGCCAGCAATCACCGAAGGAATGGCTAGAACGACGAGAGGCAACCACACAACAAAAGGTGACTCATGTAAGTGCGAACGCGTTTCTTCGTCCATACGTTCTTTGGTATGAAATACCAAGAAAAACATTCTAAAAGAGTATAACGAGGTGACAAAAACGCTTCCAAGCACGACCCAATAGGCAATATCGGCGCCAGGTAATTCACTTAAATGGACAGCTTCAATAATCGTGTCTTTAGAGTAAAAACCTGAAAAGAATGGGAACCCTATTAAAGCTAAGGAACCAATCAGCATTGTAATATAGGTAATGGGCATGTATTTACGTAATCCACCCATATTACGGATGTCCTGATCATGATGCATAGCGATGATAACGGAACCTGCACCTAAGAAAAGTAAGGCTTTAAAGAAAGCATGCGTCATCAAATGGAATATGCCAGCAGAATAAGCTGATACGCCTAATGCCGTTACCATGTAACCTAATTGTGACAAAGTGGAATAAGCGACGACTCGCTTAATATCATTTTGCACAATACCAATGAGTCCCATGAAGAGGCAGGTACAAGAACCAATCACAAGCACGAAGCTCAATGCTACATCTGAATATTCAAATATAGGTGACATTCTTGCAACCATAAATACCCCTGCTGTCACCATCGTAGCAGCATGGATTAATGCAGAAATAGGTGTAGGGCCTTCCATGGAATCAGGCAACCACACATGCAATGGCATCTGCGCAGATTTACCCATTGCACCAATAAATAATAAGATCCCAATCACTGTAAACACAGACCAAGGATGACCTTTAAAAATTTCAATCATCGGCTGCGCGGGCCCCATGGTGGACGTTTGCTGGAAGACTTGTGCGTAATCTAAAGAGCCAAATGCCCATAATACCGCTGCAATGCCTAGCAGAAATCCCATATCGCCAACACGGTTTACTAAAAACGCTTTTAAGTTAGCAAAGACCGCTGATTCTCGTTTAAACCAAAAACCAATCAAAAGATAAGATACTACCCCTACCGCTTCCCAGCCAAAAAATAGCTGTAAGAAATTGTTAGACATCACTAACATCAGCATGGAGAAAGTAAACAAGGAAATATAACTAAAGAATCTTTGATAACCTGGATCATCCTGCATATAGCCAATGGTATAAATATGTACCATCCAAGAGACAAAGCTCACCACACACATCATCAATACAGTGAGAGGATCGAGCATAAACCCTACTTGGAACCGTATATTATCGATACTGGCCCAGGTATAGGCTGTCATATCCAATGAGCTGGGAATACTATGATCCCAAAGCATTTGTTTGGCGATGAGCAGCGACACAAAAAAGCTAATGGCCACCCCAAGTATGGTGATGCTGTGACTCCCCTTGCGGCCAATCACATGGCCAAAAAACCCTGCAATGATAGATGCTGCTAACGGGGACAAAACAACAATTAAACACTCGAGAAAAACGTTGGGTTGCACAGGTTACCCCTTCAATGAGTCTAATTCTTCAACATTGATCGTACGACGGTTACGAAAAACAACGACTAAAATAGCCAAGCCTATGGCTGATTCTGCAGCTGCTACCGTCAAAATAAAAAATACGAAAATCTCTCCTACTTGGTTTTGCAAGAAATGCGAAAAGGCAACAAAATTGGTATTGACTGCAAGTAGGATCAATTCAATACACATTAACAAAGTGATGACATTTTTCCGATTAATGTAGATACCTGCCACCCCTATTCCAAATAAAATGGCGGCGACAATTAGATATTCATATAAGCCTATCATCGTCCTTCCCCTTTTTGCCCTTCACTGACGCTAACGTCATGCTCGGACTGCATTTTAACAATGCTAAGCCTGTCTTGTTTTCTCACCATGGCTTGTAAGCCTGGTTTTTGCGTCTTGGTGCTACGTGGACCACGGAACGTTAACCCTATTGCTGCTATCATCGCTACTAATAGAATGACTCCTGCAACTTCAAAGGGTAATAAGTAATCTGAATAAAGCAGTGTGCCTAATACTTTTACGTGACTATAGTCACTGGGTTTAGGTAAAGGTAAAGGTGCCTCTGCTAGTCCAAAATGCGATTTGCCGACAGCAAAAACAAGTAAAGCTAACATCAAGCCAGCCACTAACGCACCAATAGGCCAATGTCGAACAAGCGGTCCTTGTAAGGCGGGGGCTTCAATATCCAGCATCATCACGACAAAGAGGAAAAGCACCATGACTGCGCCGACATAAACTAAGACCAACACGATGGCAAGGAACTCGGATTCCATTAGCATCCAAAGCCCTGCCATGCAAAAAAAGGTGAACACAAGATACAGCACCGAGCGCACCGAATTTTTTGAGGCAACCACAAGAATGCCCGATAAAATTGCTAATACTGAAAAACTGTAAAATACTAATTGTTGGATTGTCATCCGTTTGCCTTCTAGCGGTATTGGGCGTCTTCGTCTCGATAAGCCGCAATACGCTCCTCATACTTATCACCAATTGCCAATAACTTCTCTTTATCCATAATATTTTCACCACGCGCTAAGAAGGCGTAATTTGACAAGTCAGTTTCCACAATGGAATCGACTGGACAAGATTCCTCACAAAAGCCGCAATAAATACATTTGAACAAATCGATCTCATACCGTGTTGTCCTGCGACTACCGTCCTCGCGTGGCGCAGAATCAATTGTAATAGCCAAAGCGGGGCAAACTGCCTCACATAACTTACAGGCGATACAACGTTCTTCTCCATTGGGGTAACGACGAAGTGCATGGATCCCACGAAAGCGCACCGAACGTGGTGTTTCTTCTTCAGGGTATTGCACGGTAATCTTACGAGCAAACAGATGCCTACCCGTGAGTTTTAAGCCAAGCAACAACTCCCAGAGGGCAAAACTTTTTACATAGTGAACAAGTTTTTGTAATGCCATATTCACTCTCTATGCGAACCAAGGGCCTAAATGCATTTTTATTGCAATGGTTTCCACCACTATCCAAACAAACGTCACTGGAATAAATACCTTCCAGCCCAAACGCATGATTTGATCATAACGATAACGTGGGAAAGTGGCTCTAAACCAAAGATATAAAAGAAGAAAAATTGAAACCTTAGCACCCAACCAAACTATACCAGGTACCCAGTTTAATTTATCTTGAATGAAAGGGATCCCTTCAAAAGGAGATAACCATCCGCCTAAAAACATCAGCGAAGACAAAGTAGAAAGCAAAATCATATTCGCATATTCAGCTAAGAAAAAGATAGCAAAGCTCACGCCAGCATATTCCACGTGAAAGCCTGCGACAATTTCAGATTCACCTTCTGCAACGTCAAATGGCGCTCGATTGGTTTCAGCGACAGCAGAAATCCAATAAACAATAAATAACGGCAATAAAGGCAACCAATACCAGCTTAAAAAACCACCTGATTGTGCACGAACAATTTCACTTAGATTCATGCTGCCTGCAGCCATTAATACGCCCACTAATGCAAATCCCATCGCAATTTCATAAGAAACAACCTGGGCAGCAGAGCGTAATGCGCCTAAAAATGCATACTTAGAATTAGAAGCCCATCCTGCGATGATAATGCCGTAAACGCCAAGCGAGGTCATTGCAAGTAGAAATAAAAGACCCGCATTTACATTGGCTAAAACCCAATTCTCGTTAAAAGGAATGATAGCCCAAGCGACCAACGAAGGGGCAAAGGCTAGTATTGGCGCAACAATAAACAAAAACTTATTGGATTTTGCCGGCAAAATAATTTCTTTGAACAGTAGCTTAAAAACATCGGCAAACGGTTGTAGCAAACCCAATGGACCAACCCGATTAGGGCCAATACGCACCTGGATATAGCCAATCACCTTACGTTCGGCGTAGGTAAGATAAGCCACGGCTAAGATTAACGGCAATATAATCACCAAACTCTTGATGATTATCGTAATCAATGTTGTTAACCACTCCATTATCACCTTAACTGTTCCTCACTCAAATCAGGCTGGTTTTAACGTAATCATGCCAAAAGGCGCGCCTAAGGATTGTGTTTGCGCGGTGCTTGCAGGTACCACAGCAGTTCCTACAGGAACATGATCATCTATCTCTACTGGTAAAGCAGCAGAACTTACCCCATCTTGCATCACTACAACTTTTTGATCTTGCTGTAAATTCAACGCTTTAGCTTGGGAAGAATGCAATCTTACCGCAATAGAAGCATCCTTTGTCTCTTGCAAAGGATGAGAACGTCGCGCCACACCATCTACTGAGTAAAGTGGCGTAGGGGCTAATCTCACTAACATGCCTTCTGCTTGTGCTGCAGCCTTATATGAAGGTAACGTTTTTGATAACAAGGTATCTGTCACTTCATTTTTGGTTTGAAGGCGTTGTAACTCGTTGATGATCTCATCGTTGGTCTGATACGTAAAATCCGTCATTTCCCATAAATTGGCCATGACACGTAATACTTTCCAAGCAGGTCGGCTTTGCTCAAGCGGTGTCACTGCCGCTTTAAAATGATGCCAATCACCAAAGGCATTGATATAAGTGCCTGCCATTTCAGAAATAGGCGTGACAGGGAGTAATACATCCGCGCATTGACGAAGTTGAGGATCATCAAATGCAGTCAATGCCACCACGGCTTGAGTCTTTTCTAAAGCAGACAGTGCAAGTCTTGGTGTTGCGCAATCTAATCCTGGTTCACAATGCAATAAAATCATCCCCTGACGAGGCGTTTCAAGCATCTGAATCGCAGATAAACCTGTTTTTTGTGCTGCTTGCCCAAACGGCAAACGATGCGGTATTGCGCCAGCAATCCATCCACCGGCACTATTGGCGCCATTGCTCATTTCGCCCCAAGATCCTTTTGTTAGCGTTGCTAACGCACGGCTTAACCAATAAATTTGATGCGCAGCTGGGTGGCTCCAAGCATAGTTACCTAGGATAATGCTTACCTTTTTACCAGCCATTAGCGCAGTTGCCATCTCATTTGCCGTATGTTGAGGAGCAATATGAGAAAGCTGTTGCTGAATATCAGCAGGTAATTTTGCAAGGCTCTCTTTATCCGCCATACTCATCGCCGCTTTTAACACTTCTTGCAACGATTGGATCATATCGCCCTTTTCACCGACCAATTCGCTAGCATGGGCAAAATTAAAGCTCACGCTAATAGGGTTGATGGCAAATACCTGGCTGCCGTGCAAGGTTGCTTTACGAATGCGATGATTAATGATGGGCTGTTCTTTTCTAACATCACTACCCACCACAACAATGATTTCTTGATGTTCTAGTTCTGGTAACGTGATCCCTAAACTTGGGAACAAGCCTAATTGGTCTTGATGGCTGTTATCTACCTGGCGTAAGCGATGATCGATATTGTTGCAGCCTTGGGTGCGCAGGAGTTTTTGTAATAAATAAAATTCTTCCAACGTTGCATTGGGAGAAACCAGCGCCCCTATTTGTTCTGGGCCTTCGTTTTGAACAATCTTTTGTAATTTTTCTACGGCAACACTTAAAGCAGTAGGCCAATCCGTTTCGACCCAATTACCATCTCGCTTAATCCAAGGCGCGGTTAATCTATCAGTATGATTAAATCCTTCATAGCCGAAGCGATCTCTATCTGACAGCCACATTTCATTCAATGTTTCATTGGTTCGAGGTAGCGCACGCATCACTTTTTGACGATGGGTATGAAAGAATACATGCGATCCCACACAATCATGTGGTGAAACGCTGGGTTCGGCTTTTAATTCCCAAGCTCTCGCCTGGAAACGAAAGGGTTTTGACGTTAACGCACCCACTGGGCATAAATCAATCACATTGCCAGAGAGTTCTGAATTCACACTCTTTTGTAAATAAGTGCCAATTTCCATAAATTCGCCACGCCCGGTTGCGCCTAATTCACGCTCACCTGCGATTTCTGTGCCAAAACGTACGCAACGGGTACAATGAATACATCTGGTCATATCCGTGCTAATTAATGGCCCAATGTTTTTATCTTTCACAACACGTTTACGTTCATCGAAACGTGAATAATCTTTACCGTATTCTAGTGCCACGTCCTGAAGTTCACATTGCCCACCTTGATCGCAAATAGGGCAATCTAAAGGATGGTTAATGAGTAAAAATTCCATTACCGCTTTTTGTGCATCTACTGCACGTTGGGATTTGGTAAACACCTTCATCCCTTCTGTAACAGGAGTCGCACAGGCAGGCATAGGCTTAGGCGCTTTCTCAACATCGACTAAGCACATGCGGCAATTTGCGGCAATCGATAATTTTTTATGGTAGCAAAAACGGGGGATAGCAATTCCCACGCTGTCCGCGGCCTCAATAATCATTTGGCCTTGGGGAACTTCAAGTTTCTCACCATCAATTTCGATGCTAACCATCTTCGCTCCAGCTATGCAACTTTTGATCGATTGTTTTCGATCATATAAACAAATTCATCTCTATAATGCTTGAGGAAGCTACGCACAGGCATTGCTGCGGCATCCCCTAAAGCGCAAATAGTGCGACCCATTATTTTATCTGCCACATCATCCAACACCTCTATATCTCGGTGCGTACCTTGTCCATGCATAATGCGGTGTAAAATACGAGCAAGCCAACCTGTCCCTTCGCGGCAAGGGGTGCATTGACCACAAGATTCTTCAAAATAAAAATCAGAAATCCTGGCCAACATTTTTACCATACAGGTTGTTTCATCCATCACGATGACAGCACCTGATCCCAACATCGAACCAGCTTTGGATATTGAATCGTAATCCATGTTGAGGCCCATCATGATGTCACCCGGTAAAACAGGTACGGAAGAACCACCTGGGATCACCGCTTTTAGCTTACGGCCATTTTTCATCCCACCCGCCATTTCTAACAAGGTTGCAAATGGCGTACCTAAAGGAATTTCATAATTACCTGGCTTATTCACATGCCCAGACACACAGAATATTTTGGTCCCGCCGTTATTAGGGATCCCCATGTCTAAAAACCACTTCCCACCATGCTGCAAAATCGCAGGTACTGAAGCGTAGCTCTCTGTGTTGTTAATATTAGTTGGGCAACCATAAATACCATAATTAGCAGGAAAAGGCGGTTTAAACCGCGGCATTCCTTTTTTACCTTCTAGTGAATCCATTAACGCAGTTTCTTCACCACAAATATAGGCGCCAGCACCTAAGACATTGTGTAATTCAAAATCAAAGCCACTGCCTAAAAGATTCTTTCCAATGAAACCTTCGCGGCGTGCTTCAGCCAAGGCTTGTTCCATGCGGTTGAAGGGTTCAATAAATTCACCACGTAGATAGTTATAACCGACGGTAGCATTCATCACATAGCCACCTATCGCCATCCCTTCAATTAACTGGTGAGGATTAAAGCGTAAAATATCACGATCTTTACAGGTACCAGGCTCACCTTCATCAGAATTACATAAAACATACTTCTGACCAGGCTTATTACGAGGCATAAAGCTCCACTTTAAGCCAGTGGGAAAGCCAGCACCGCCTCGGCCTCGTAAACCAGAAACTTTTAATTCATTAATGATCTCATCAGGTGGTGTTTTTTCGCGCAAAATCTTTTGCCAAACTTGATATCCACCTACAGACAGATAAGCTTCTAAAGACCAAGGCTTTTCTAAATGCAGCGTGCGAAAACAGACTTGATTGGTTGATACGCTCACAGCTCTACTCCTTCGATGCTAAAATCTCATCGATTTTTTGCGGGGTGAGATTTTCATAATAATCAGGGCCTATTTGCATCGCAGGGGCACCACAACAAGCTGCCAAGCACTCAACGGATTTTAAGGAAAATTTGCCATCCGTTGTGGTCTCTCCCAAGCCTATGCCTAATTTTTTCTTCAAATAAGCGACAATGTCATCTGAACCACATAGCATGCAGGAAATATTTGTACAGACACAAATTTTATGTTTACCAACAGACTCTAGCTCAAACATGCTATAAAAAGTTGCCACTTCATACACAGCAATTTTGGGCATTCCCAAATATGCTGCTACTGCATCCATGAGCTCTGTAGTTAACCAACCACCCTTTTCTTCTTGCACAAAGGTTAATGCAGCTATCACGGCAGATTGTTTTTGCTCAGTGGGATATTTTTTTAACCATTGATCAATATGGGCACGTGCGTTTTGTGATAATACCGCAGGCGAAACCAAATTTTTTGCGACGCCGTTATTCACCGGTCAATCTCTCCAAAAACAATATCCTGGGAACCAATTATAGCCACGACATCCGCTAACATGTGACCTTTTACCATTTCATCCATCGCTGCCAAGTGGGGGAATCCTGCTGCGCGCACTTTTAAGCGATAAGGTTTATTTGATCCATCAGATACCAAATAAACGCCAAATTCTCCTTTGGGATGCTCTACTGCAGCGTATGCCTCACCTTCAGGGACACAATATCCTTCGGTAAATAATTTGAAATGATGAATTAAAGATTCCATGTCTTCTTTCATCTGTTCGCGTCGTGGTGGCGCAATTTTGTGATCATCAATCATCACCGGGCCGGGATTATCACGCAACCATTGAACACATTGGCGAACGATGCGGTTAGACTGACGCATTTCTTCTACACGAACCAGGTAGCGATCGTAGCAATCACCTTCTTTTCCAATAGGAATATCAAAATCTAACTTGTCGTAGACGGCATAAGGTTGTTTTTTACGCAAATCCCACGCAATACCCGAACCTCGCAACATAGGTCCTGTAAATCCTAATTGCAAAGCTCTTTGCGCTGAAACGACGCCTATGCCCACTGTTCTTTGTTTCCAAATGCGGTTATCAGTCAACAAGGTTTCATAATCATCAACGCATTGAGGAAAACGCTCAGTAAAATCCCAGATGAAATCTAGCAAAGAGCCTTCTCTTACCTCATTCATCTTCTTAATTTCTTTTTCGTTATGCCAAATAGAAGGCTTGTACTTTGGCATCTTGTTGGGAAGATCGCGATAAACCCCACCTGGACGATAATAAGTGGCATGCATACGCGCCCCACTCACGGCCTCATAACAGTCCATTAAATCTTCACGTTCACGAAATGCATAAAGGAAAACGGTCATCGCGCCTATATCTAATCCATGCGCTCCAATCCACATTAAATGGTTTAAGATCCGGGTAATTTCATCGAACATGACGCGGATATATTGAGCACGCATGGGAGGCTTAATGCCTAACAATTTTTCAATTGCTAGCACATAACCATGCTCATTGACCATCATGGAGACATAATCCAATCTATCCATATAGCCAATGCTTTGATTAAATGGTTTATTCTCTGCTAATTTTTCTGTTGCACGATGAAGTAATCCAATGTGTGGATCAGCACGCTGCACTGTTTCACCGTCAAGCTCTAAAATTAAACGCAATACACCATGCGCAGCAGGATGCTGCGGACCAAAATTCATCGTATAGTTTTTAATTTCCGCCATTTGACCCTTCCTGCTCCGTCGCCTTACGTATGACTTTAGGTACTAAGGTTCGAGGAATAATATCTACCGGATCATAAATAACTCTTTGTTGTTTAGCGTCATAACGCACTTCAACGTTCCCGACTAAGGGGAAGTCTTTTCTAAAGGGATGTCCTACAAAGCCATAGTCGGTCAAGATCCGACGTAAATCAGGGTGACCCGCAAATAGGATACCAAATAAATCGAATGCTTCTCGTTCGTACCAATTAGCTGAGTTGTAAACACTGACGACAGAATCAATAATAGGCTCATCATCAGCAACAAAGCTTTTTAAGCGTATTCGTTGATTGTGAGTAATGGATAAAAGATGATAGACCACAGCAAGACGCGGTTTTTTCCATTCGCTTGATGGATTTAATTCGGATATAGGTCTTACACCACGTTCAAACCCTCTGCTGGTAGCTTGGGTTGTTTCCCACTCACCCATACCATAATGCAGATAATCTACACCGCACAGATCAATCAGCATTTCAAAACGAAAATCTTCGTTATCACGTAAGCGCTGACATACCGATACAATTTCACTTGCCTTTACAACTAAGGTCAGCTCGTTATTTACCAGAGACCACTCTTCAATTTCATTGGAAAATGCCGTCTGGCATTTTTGTACTAACACCTCAAGCTTTGTCATTCAGCGCTCCTTGCAATGGTGTTAGTTCTTCTGATTTTATTTTGCAGCTGTAAAATACCATACAACAAAGCTTCTGCTGTCGGTGGGCACCCTGGCACGTATACGTCCACAGGAACCACTCTGTCACAACCTCTCACCACAGCAAAGGAATAATGGTAATAACCACCACCGTTAGCACAGGATCCCATGGAGATAACCCAGCGTGGCTCAGCCATTTGGTCGTACACTTTGCGAAGTGCTGGCGCCATTTTATTGCATAAGGTACCTGCCACAATCATAACATCGCTTTGCCTTGGGCTTGGACGAAAAACAATTCCGAAGCGATCTAAGTCATAACGCGCAGCGCCGGCATGCATCATTTCAACAGCACAGCAGGCTAAGCCAAAAGTCATTGGCCACATAGAGCCTGTTCGTGCCCAATTTACCAGCTTATCAACTGACGTGGTCACAAACCCTTTTTTGAGTACGCCATCTATTCCCATTCTAGCGCCCCCTTCTTCCACTCATAGAGGAAACCAATTAGTAATAAGCCTAAGAAAATTCCCATCGCAATAACGCCTGGCCAAGCCATTTTTTCTAGAACGACCGCCCAAGGGAAAAGGAAGGCAACTTCAAGATCAAAAATGATAAAAAGAATAGCGACTAAGTAAAATCGCACATCAAATTTAATGCGCGCATTTTCAAAAGGTTCAAAGCCACATTCATATTGAGATAATTTTTCAGGATCGGGGTGTTTGGGGGATATCAAAGCCCCTAAACTAATTAGCAAAACAGCGATCCCTACTGCTAATCCCATGAAGATGAGGATTGGAAGGTAATTCTCTAACACGTTTTAGAATCCTTACCGAAGAAAATTATGCCATACATAGTGAATCCCACCCATATTAACCATCGGTGAGTGTGAATAAAAGCTTCTACTTAATAATCCTTTGATTTCTCCCTTTGCCCCACTTCCAGTACCCTCTCTAAAGGGCTGAAAGCAAACAATTGAGAGAAGACGGAATGTCCTTAAGAACTGAGAAAGAACTGATTGGTGCCGAAGGCCGGACTCGAACCGGCACAGCTTTCGCCACTACCCCCTCAAGATAGCGTGTCTACCAATTTCACCACTTCGGCATTTCTTATAATCTTCGCAATTGATTTATCGGCTTTGTGACTGCTGCCTCGCCGAAAAACCCTTGCTGCGATTAATCTATTGCTGGCACATCTGTTCCAGCAGGTGCGCCTGTTTCTTTCTTATTATCTTTACCTTCTGGCAAACCTTTTGTTTCATTTGCAGTCGCTGGCGCCTCCATAGGCATACCACGGTGGCTTGTTCTATTTAAGTAGAAAACCAAGAAAAGGTTTAATACAAAAAATAAAACTGCAAGCGTTGCTGTGGCGCGACTTAAAAATCCACCGGACCCTTGGCTACCAAAGACGGTTTGTGAGGCACCGCTACCAAAAGCGGCTCCTGTTTGTGCGCCTTTTCCATGCTGAATGAGAATTAACCCAATCAACATTAGGGATATTATTACGTGGACTGCTAACAAAATCACATACATTCTTTAGAAACCTTAAAGTGCCGCATCACAAATTGCTAAGAAATCTTGTGCATTCAGCGAAGCGCCTCCCACCAATGCCCCATTTATATCAGGCATTGAAAATAATGTTCTCGCATTATTTGGCTTCACACTCCCGCCATACAAAATCGGGAGCGACGCTGCTACCGTCGCATCATACTCGGCAATGGTAAGTCTGAGCAAGCCGTGCACTTGTTGTGCTTGTTCAGGTGTAGCCGTTAGTCCTGTGCCTATCGCCCAAATGGGCTCATACGCAATCATAGCCTGTGCAAATGCAGCTGCACCGGCTTTAGCTAACAGGGCTTGTAACTGGCCTACTACTACAGAGGCCGTTAAATCTGCTTCCCGTTGAGCTTGGGTTTCCCCCACACATAAAATAGGGGTTAATCCTGCTGATTTCGCTGCCAAAAACTTTTCAGCAATGATGTCATCTGTTTCCTGACAAAACTGGCGACGCTCAGAATGCCCTACTATTACATACTTGCACCCTACTTCAGCAAGCATGGTTGCCGCCACTTGTCCTGTAAAAGCACCCGCTTGGTGCGCGCTCACATCTTGGGCGCCCAACTCACATTTTGGGTTTTGCTCGAGCAGTTTAGCAGCATGATCAAGATAAATAAAAGGCGGACAGACTACACTCTCCATTTGAATGCTGGCTGACTCTTTGAAGTGATGCGCACCCAAAGCGGCAAAAAATTCGCTGACATGGCTTTTTGAACCATGCATTTTCCAATTACCTACAACTGTAATCTTTCTGTTCATGCGCGCCTTAATGACGGTCTTCGTTTAATATTTTAAAACCGGTGAATATTAACTGAGTTACTTAGGCGTTCGCAAGATTTTCCTTGCATGAAGAAGCACTTGAAGGAAAAAAAGGTTTAAAAACATGCAGCTAACTTAATTTAGTTCAACACTTTTCCAATGTAGAATATTCCATTCCTTTATCGCTCTTGTGTGCAGTGTTTAGCCAAAACAATTCTTTAAACTACAGCACTCCTACCATACAATGATGCTTCAAGGATAAGGAAATCTGTCTGTAAGGAAGGGAAATCATGACTAAATTCAAAAAAACTTCAATGAGCCTCTTCGTCATAGGGGTAACCTGGCTGCCATCTGCTTTTGCAACCAACTACTTTGCTGGAATTGATGCCCTTTACTTACAACCCCGTAATGATGACTTAGATTATGTAGGTGTTTTTAATGCTAATGGCAGTTTTCGCATTTCTAACCTTGATCCCGATTTTCAGTGGGGCTTTCGCCTCTACACCGGGAAAGGGTTTAACAATAACAACGATGTTACCTTAAGCTGGCAGCATTTACATTCAAGTAACAGTGGCGATACCTTGGGAGGACTCGACTCCCCTATTTTTCCTAAATGGCTTTTTGTCAGTATCTGGCAAAACATTCATGGTCATGCAACTTTCGACTATGATGAAGTTTATGCTGTATTGGCCCACACTCAAAATTTTCAGTCTCCATGGCAAGTGCGTTATGGATTTGGTCCTGAATACGCCCGCATCCATTCTGAGGTCAATGTTTCTGCTTTTAATCTAAATAGCTCCATCGCTGTCGGTCATTCTGATGCTAGTCATTTCAACGGTATCGGACCACGATTTGAAGGTAATTTATTTTATAACTTAAATAAATCTTTAAATGTATTCATCAATGCTAATACAGCATTATTGATTGGCGATCGCGATGTTTCTTTAAATGCAACAGATAAAATTGATAACACCTCAAAAATCTATTCCGGCCATAACACCGTAGTCCCTAAAGTAGGATTTCAGCTCGGGATTAATTACTCACAACCCATTGGTATCATCGGAGGAGCAGGTGGTGTTGCAACGACAATTGATCTTCAAGCAGGCTGGCAAACAGAAACTTATTTTAGTGCTATAGAACATGCTGAAGCAGGTATTATTGGAGGGGAAGGCGCGAGTCTATTAACTACAAAAACTAGCAATTACAATAACCAAGGCGTATTTTTAGGTGGCAAACTGCGTACAAATTGTCTGTAGCTTAGGTATAAAAGATTAAATGAACCCTCTTCATTCTTTTTCATCGCTTGTGCGCAGTGCTGTTCCTAGAATAATGTGGCCAACAGTGCCGCATCCTATGGCTGCGCAGCTTTATTATCAATTAGATAGCTTTTCTATGAGTGAAAAGTTAAGCATTGAACACTTACGTCAACACCAGTTTGAACAATTATTTGTCTTATTTAATTTTGCTCGCCAACATGTTCCTTACTATCAGCAAAAAATGGCTGATTTGCCCTGTATCAATCACCCGCAAGTGCTAGCAGAATTATGGCCTGAATTACCTTTATTAACACGTTCTTTATTACAACAAGCGGGTCCATCCATTTTTGCGCTCGAAGCACTTCCAGCTCATGAGCCTGCAGAATTGTTATCTTCAAGTGGCTCTACGGGGCAACCGGTCACGGTGAAAGGAAATATTGCTACCCAATTCTTTTGGAATGCCATTTCGTTGAGAAATCATCTTTGGCATCAGGACAAATTCGACAAAACTTTTGCCGCTATTCGTTTTACTGAAAATAAAGCAGCGCAACCTCCCTTTGGCACAAGTTATCCTCATTGGAGCACGGCTACTTTTCCTATTGTAGAAACGGGGCCTTGCCATCATTTGACGCTTTGCACTGCAGAAGAAGAAGCCAGATGGCTTATGCAAATCAATCCTGATTACTTAAATTGCAATCCTTCTACTTTACGCGAAATCACTCAATACTTTGCACAGCTCAACCAAAAACCGTCTCGTCTCAAAAAAGTACACACTCATAGTGAAATTGTTGAGCCACAACTACGCACCTTGGTTCAAGAGGTGCTTGGCATTCCACTTATCGATACCTATTCTGCGAAAGAAGTTGGATATATCGCGTTACAATGCTCAGAAAATGAAAATTACCACATTCAAGCAGAAAACCTGATGGTTGAAATTCTCAACGATAAGAATAGCCCTTGCCAACCTGGAGAAACAGGGCGCGTTGTCATTACAACCTTACATAATTTTTCCTCACCGTTGATCCGATATGAAATTGGCGACTATGCGATTGTTGGTGAGCCATGCAGTTGCGGTCGAACACTTCCTGTCATCAAGCAAATTTTAGGAAGGAAACGCAATATTCTCAAAATGCCGGATGGTCGACAAGTCTGGCCAGCTTTCGCTAATAACGGGTTACGTTTGATGGATCTTTTTGCTGGCGCGCAATTTCAAGTGATACAAAAATCCTTGAATGAAATTCATATAAACTTAGCGCTTATCAAACCTTTTTCAGATGTTGAAGAAAATAGCTTACGAGAAAAATTGATTACTATCTTTTCGCACCCTTTTGACTTTACATTTAATTATATTAGTCATATTCCCCGTAGTGCAGGGGGTAAATTTGAAGATTTTAAATGTGAAATTTAAGTTTTTTTGGACTGCCTCTTGGGTGTGTCATCTATTATTACAGCAACATTGTTTGCTTGTAGATTAGCGAGTTGTGGTTGTGGTTGTTGTGGTTGTGTATTGCGTCTTTTAGAAAGATAATTGCCAAATTGCGCAAGTACCATACCAGTACCAACCGCAAGAATGATGTATTCTTTGGGAGCATTAGCGTAAAATTTTTCTGCTCTTACAGCGTCTCTTACCAAATCATTTACTACCCCTTTTACTGCATCCATTACCGGAGTCCCCATTCCATAGGTTTTAACAACCTCATACATACCAGTTACAATAACTTCATATTTTTCTGGTATTTGCGAATAAATATCAATGTAGCAGTTATTTAGTAAATATGGGTCTATGTTCTTCAGCTCAGTGTTGCATAAATTTAATAGAACAGTTGTGCCATTATCAAAAGTTTGTTGCACATAACCAGAAGCATATTGAGTATAACCTGACACCCAAGCTAAAGTTGTTCCTAACATATCTACCTCTCTTTTCTTAAAAGAGACTTGATTTTATGAGTCGAGAAATAATTATTCAATGTATATCAGATGAGTAATGAGCTGAATCCGATGAGAAAAGGAGAATTGTCTGCTATTGATTTTCAATCTTCATTCATACAACATTGATTGAGGTTGAATCGTGTAAAATATCAAAAAATGGTATTTTTTCGACTTCAATTATATGTTTTTATGACATAAACTCTTTTGCGATAAATATAGTATTTCTAGAAAATTATATCCCACCGTTCAAAGTTTCAAGAATTGATCTTAAATCTTGAGTTCAGCGACAAAAGTATTTATCTCTTTACTACGCTTCTTTTCTGAAATTTATCGTGGCATTCATCATATATCTATCGATTGAATTTTAATTCAGTAATGAACTGATTGAGTATCAAGTAAAAGGCATTTATCAATTCTTAAAGGGATTTAAACGATTAAAATAATGAACGAAATATTAAATATGAATGTCACTAGGGTACCGATTGGCAGCACATAAAGGGTGTCCTCATGAAAGACTTTTCAAATTCAGGTTCAAAAAAAAAGAAAGGCTTTTCGACCTCACGCTCAGGTTCAATAAAAAATGAAGAATTTTCAACTTTCGATTCAAAACAAAGGATAGGTAACGAGCTTATAAATTTTATTGACAAATTATCTAAACTAAATAAAAAAATGTACAAATGGGAAACTGTTAAGGAGAAAAAAGGTATATATGAAGATTATCAAGTACAAATTGATGGCATACAGGATCTACTTCTCGAATATATACATACTTCTACGACAGAAACATTATTCTATGAACAAGTTAATAATGTTTTATTTGGCATGATTGAAAATTTGATTGAAAAAATACCAGAAATACCTGGAGATAATAAAATATTATTTCAAGAAGAACCTTATGTTTCATTCATGAACGATTTTAATCAAGTTAAGAGCGAAATTTATCAAATGGCTCCGGCTTTAGAATGGTTGCCGTACATCGATAATTATGATGTGTTTAAAGAAGAAAGGGAAGAAAGGGAAAAAAATGGAGAAATTGACATTGAGGTTAAAAATCCACGTCAAGAGGTAAAGAAACTCCTTAATGAGCAAAGCAGAGCACAATTATATGAAGGAGCACAAGAGGAAGGAAAAGAAGATACCACTGCAAGAAAAGCCTTTGCGCTCTATTTAGAAAAAAGAATGAAAGAAGTTGAACAAATAGATACAAAACCTAGACCCACCATTAAAATGAAGGATCTTCTTCTTGAAGAGGGCCTTATTCTATATAAAGAAGCTATAAATGAAGAAAGACGTAGCCGCGCCTTCAGAGATGCCGTTTTTCTAAAATCAACCCAAGAGTATGATGGTCCGAAATGGAAAAAGAAATTGATCCTTTGGGTAGGAGGGCCTTCAAGTTCGGGAAAAACTTATGCTGCTAAACAAGCTGTTAAAAAAATGTCGAGAAATATGGAAATAAAAACAGATGTTAATGATCAAGTTATAGAAGGTGAAAATTATGTTGTTTCTGTAGATGGCGGAATCGAGAGAGAAGTATCACAAATGCGACAACTAGTGTTGCAAGTTGCTTTATCTAAAGGCTACAAAGGGATCAAAGATTTACACAAAAATACCAAATTAAAAACCAAAGAATACGTCAAAGCTGCCGCTTTGATGCAAGAAGATTTAGGCATCGTTATACCAGAAACCTTTGCCGAAAGCGTCACTAAAGAAGCGCTTAATGATTTCTTAAAACAGAATGAGATCCTCTATTACCATAAAAATGAAAATATGACCCAAGCATTTGCTGAAGTGACATGCGAGCCTAATAACGAAAAGCGTAAAGCCTTTAAAATAGCTGTTTGGCATATGGGCAGTTCCAGAGCATGGCTCGATGAAACAAAATCCTTTACTGCAAAGGACATTAAAATAAATAATCGTAAGATAGGCTGCGAATCAAAAATTTACGATTGGAAGGGTTTTAAAATTGGCAAGCATGCTTCTAAAACGGCGAGAGATTTTATAAAAGGAATTAATCCAGACGGGTTCTATATAAGAATAACAAATGATCTTATGTTTGTTAACAAGAAAAATGGCATATGGGAAGAATGTGGGTTTGATGATACCCCTGAATTAAAAATATCTCGCCGCGATTTTGAAACATGGCAGCAACTATTTAATCAAGATGATACCACACCAGATCTAAAAGAATGGTATAAAAGCCTTGAGGATAATAATGGCTTAGCGCCAATCCTTATCGAAATGACTCGTAATAATTCAATGGAGATAGACATAGATCCGACAACATTTGAACAGGATGATCTAGAAGATAATGAATTGCATTTACCTAACGACGAAGAGCAACCGAAGAAACAAAATACTAAACGAAAGCGATTACTGATGAGTGAGGATTCACAAAAATCTAGCAATATCACTATAGAAATAATACCTAATACTGGTCAATCTCAGAAGAAAAGCAATAATTTTTCTAATAAAGACAAGAAAATGAAAAATTAATGTTTATCCCTGATAAAACAGCACTGAAGATTGATTAAATCTTAAAGAGATCTATGCTTTATTCTTGCAGATCTCTTTAAAGGATCTAGATTATTTCCACTTCTACCACTCAGTCGTTCTTTTCTACCTTTCAACAAAGTGAGTAGTCCTTCAGGCAATGCCATTGCAGGTTAAATCATATTTTTCATTACAATCACCCTGAACAGATGTCACTGCTATCAAAAATGAATGCAATATCACTCATTTTTTCATGCTGAAAATTTTCATGAGCTTATACTCATTATCATTTTTGACATACAAAATTATAACCATCAAGTAAAATTACTTAATTATCGATTTTTTAATGGAGATTTTATGCTAGGTATTGAACAACACTCTTCAACGAACCGTGCACAAGCAGAACTAGATGAAAAAGAAGATGCTACATCATCACGATTAACATTAGATGATGAACTGTGGCAAATGGCTTTTCAGTATTTGCCCGCTTACGCTGTCCTTGGCCAAAATTCGGTAAAACATGTATCAAAAAGCTGGCAACATTCTATGCAAGCTGAAAGTGTACAAAGGGCATTGAAAGAAAAATTAAATATAGCCGAAATAATCGCTAATTGCAGACGAGATAAAACCGAAGCACTTCCTACTTTACGCTGCAAAAACATTTTCAATAATTTATCTTTCGCGCAAATTCTTGAAATAGCCTCATTATGTCCAGAAATCGCAGAGCAAATAATTGATAAACTACGCGATCAGCTAAAGGGCGAAGATTTAGCTATAATTGGGCAGCATTCGCCAGAAATTATAAATAACATTCTGGATGATGCCGCATTGTTTAACAAGATGACGCCCTACGACATAGGAGATCTTTGCAAACATCATCTCGTGATTGCACGTCAACTTTTTAATGCCACTACTTTTCGCGCTCAATGGGGCTTGTCTGGGTTAGCGGCTCTTAGCGCATATCATCCTGAACTTGCACATAAAATTATTGATGATATTTCTTTGCATCGAAAATTAACAAGTTTTGACTTAGCCTCTCTTGGTCAACACGACCGCGTCATTGCACTCAAAATCTTCAACACACCAGCTTTGCGCAAAACATTGGGAACCGTTGGTTTATTCAGCCTTAATCAATCCCATCCAGGACTTACAGACATGAACATAGATCCTTTGGGGATGTTTAGTGTAGTACCTGATAATAATATAAATGATATAAATATGGCAGAGATTATTATAGGTAATCTCGTTGATGCTGGTTTACTCGATGAATTAAGTAATGCTGATTTAACGAGACTGGGTAGTAGTTATCCATTAATTGCCGATAGAGTACTTAATACGCCAGACTTATGCAGCAAACTTATGCCTCATGTTCAAGCATGCTTCAAACGGCTTTCTTTTATTGCCAACGAAATCCAAGAAATTGCTGAACAGAATCGGGACCTTAAACAAAACACATGTAAGCTTAAATAGAACCGATAACTTATGAAGATAATCTTCCTCAAGTGAGCAAGATTATCTTCATCGCTTATTGTGCATGCTCAACACTTAATTGAGCTCTGCGAAGCCTTAGTTTGTTCCCAGCATTTTTATGAAAATCAAAAAATATTTCTATTCAGCAATACATGAATTTTAGGATAATTTTATGTTAGGTCCAGACAAAAAGCGCAAACGAACCCCTATTGGTCGTCAATCCTCTACTGAGTTAAATACGCGTGCTACCCAAATCTCTACTCAAGAAGACGGGTTATCAGATAGATCGGCTAAACGCGCCCGAATTGATAAGGCTATATCATCTACAACTATCCCAGTTGCTTCAACTATTTTAGTTGATTCGACTGTTCCTGAATTACACCATGAAATGCTTACCCATATTTTCTCTTTCCTTCCTTCGTATTCGTTTATGGGACAAAATAAAATAGCCAGAGTTTCTAAACAATGGTACACATTATCAAAGCAGGAAATATTTAATAGTAAAAAAACAATTGAAGATTTAATTGAAAGCTGCAGAAGAAACCCCGATGACGCACGACCTACGTTAGCCAATCCAGAAATTTACCATCATTTATCCTTAACCCAAATATTAGAAATTGCTGCATTTTGCCCTGCTGTTGCATATGATCTTGTCACTGATGAATGCCTAACCTCATTGCTTAATGCTGATGATTTAATTATTCTCGGTAAACAGCATACAACTGTAGCACTAGAAATTCTTAATAATTCATCTTTATTCAATAAATTAAATAGCTATGAATTAATTATGATTGGAATGCATCATGCAGAAATAGGTCATAAGCTTCTCAATGATAATGTTTTCTGCCATAAGGTTCAGGGGGCATTTTTAGCTATTCTTGGTCAATACCAGCCAGAAATTGCTAATCGAATTCTTAACGATGCATCTTTATGTAGAAAGCTAAACGGGCTTGATTTAGCTATCCTTGGACAGCATCAACCTGAAATTGCCAACCGGATCCTTAATGATACTGTCTTGCGCGAAAACTTAACCGGAGGTGATTTAGCGGCACTTGGACAATATTTACCGGAAATTGCACACAGAATCCTCAACGATACGACCTTAAAAAATAAAATTGATGCACTATCTCTTGGCTCTCTTGGCCGCTACCATCTAAACATTGCTCGTTATATTCTTAATGAGCGATCTCTTAGCACTATGTTAAATAGTGCTTGTCTATCCGCATTGGGTCGAGCTCATTCTGAAATTGCACAAAAGATTTATCGTGAAGAATCACTGCGCAGCAAAATAACTCCAACTGATATAGTGAATATGTGTCATTATCTGCCAGAGCTCTATAATGATAAAAAGTTTCTAGAGCAACTGGAAGGAGCGGATTTAGCTGCTATTGGTGTTCAGCACTTAGATATTGCCCACGAAATTTTACATAACCCCTCCTTATGCAATAAATTAGATGGAGAAGATCTAGCATTGATGGCTATAGAACATCCACAAATTGCTCAAAAAACGATGGAGAATACCGCATTATCCTTGAAATTAGCAGCAATCGATTTGGCAAGACTTGGCAACAAATGCTCACAGATTGCTTATGGGATTATTAATGATCGATACCTTTTTTCCAAATTAGAAAGCGAACACATTGTAATGCTTGGTCAAAATGATGGCAAAGTGGCACAAGAAATTCTCAACGTCATTCGCCGTAGAAGACTTTCAAGGGATCAAACTGCACTACTGCAAAATATTTCTGCAAAGACAATAAAAATTCATGAAATAGTTAGTCAAGCTCACAGTGTTCGTTTAACACCCAGAATGTAAATAAGTTTTTATCTACTGATTTTATTAGAAAGATTGAATGCAACTACACTCTATCCTCACAATATTACCGTTTATCCTTTGCGAATAAATCTCGGGTTTTTTACGACATAATTTCTTATATGATAATGTATAATTCTCTTTTAAAAATTTATAAATATTAAGGTCATTTTTATGTTAGGTCCTGACAAAAAGCGCAAGCGAACCCCCATTGGTCGCCAAACCTCTGCTCAATTAAATACCCCAGCTGCTCAAGCCGCTTCACAAGAAGAAGCATTATCTGCTAGGCCCAACAAACGCAGTCGAATTGATGACAACACAACATCTACTGCTGTCTCTGCCGCTTCAGCTGCTCCAGAATTATTCGAAGAAATATACTCCATTATTTTTTCTTACTTGCCATCGTATTCTTTTATCGGCCAAAATAAAATTGCTAGTGTTTCCAAGCAATGGTGCACATTATCAAAACAAGGAAAGTTTAATAGCAAAAAAACATTTGAAGGGATCATTGAAGGCTGCAGAGAAAACTCAGATAACGTCCACCCTACGTTAGCTAATATGGATATTTATAATCATTTGTCTTTAATTCAAATTTTAGAAATTGCTTCACTTTGTCCTGAAATAGCAAAAAAAATTATAAATAATATAGGTTTAAGATCCATTCTTAACACTGATCATTTACTTATTCTTAGCAAAAACCATGCATCAGTGGCTCATGAAATCATCGATAACTTCGCATTTAATTTATCCGAGATTGTTTGGCTTGGTGTCAGACAACTAGAAATTGCTCATAAAATACTCGATGATGCTTCCTTGCGCGATAATTTAGATGATTATGATCTAGTAGACCTTGGCTGTGCTCACATAGAAATTGCCACCAGGATCCTTACTGATGCCTCCTTAAAAGATAAACTAAATGGAATTAATTTAGCCACAATGAGCAGTCGTCATCCAGAAATTGCCTATCAAATTCTTAGTGATAAAGCTCTAAATACGATGCTAGATGGCGACTGTTTAGCGATCCTTGGTGGGGCTAATTCTGAAATTGCCAAGAGGATCTATGATGATGAAGTATTGCGTAAAAAGTTAAATAAAGATAATTTACTTATGCTTTCTAAGCAGCTGCCTGAAATTTTTAAAGATGACGCTTTTCGTCAACAATTGGATAAAGAATCTTTAGCTATCATTGGCACCCAGAACTTAGAAAACGCCCACGAAATTCTAGACAAGCCCTCTTTACGCGAAAAGTTAGATAATTTCGGTTTAGCAAGGATGGCAGAAGCACATACAGAAATTGCCAAGAGGATCTATGAGGATGAAGTATTGCGTAAAAAGTTAAATAAAGATAATTTACTTATGCTTTCTAAGCAGCTGCCTGAAATTTTTAAAGATAAAGCTTTTCGTCAACAATTGGATAAAGAATCTTTAGCTATCATTGGCACCCAGAACTTAGAAAACGCCCACGAAATTCTAGACAAGCCCTCTTTACGCGAAAAGTTAGATAAGTTCGGTTTAGCACGGATGGCAGAAGCACATCCACAAATTGCGCGAAGAATCATGGCTGATCCCTCACTATACGTTGACATAGATGCCTCTTGCTTAATAAAGTTGGGCAAACGTGACCCTCACATTGCTTGCCAAATTATTCAAGATCCATCCTTGTTTGGTAAGTTAAGTGGTAGAAAAAAAGCCGAACTAGGCAAAAACAATCCCAGCGTTGCCCAGCAAATTCTTAACACAAATTCTATTGAATGCCTGCCGTTACCTAGAGAAATACCAGGATTCACTAGAGAAATACCAGGATTCACTAGAGAAAGGGCAGAATTGAGAAGAGAAATAGCAGAATTGAGAAAGGTTTGTTTAATTGCTGAAAAAATTCAGGAAATTGTCGTTCAAGCTCCCCAAGCTCGAAGAACACGAAGAATGTAAGTGATTATTACCAATAGACAGCCTGGCTTTTGCAAGCCAAGCTGTCTATCTAATCATTTTACGCCCCTATTTCAAAAAGAGGATAAGGGGATAAGGGGATAAACATCCCAAGATTGCAAAAGAAATCTTATCGTATAGTTCGACACATTATAGCGCATTGAGCACTTTCTTAGGTGACTTTAGCGACGTGTTCGACTACTTGTGCAATTTCCTGTGCTGCATGGGTAATGATATTTCTATCTTCACCTTCTACCATCACTCTTACGACAGGCTCTGTCCCTGAAGAGCGTAGTAAAATTCTTCCCTTACCCTGTAAATCTTTTTCAAGCTGTTTTAGCACTAACTGCACACGTGAATCATTCACGACAGATGAACCTTTAGCAACAGGTACATTCAGTAATATTTGCGCACACTTATTCATGCCTTTTTTCAACTCATGTAAGGTTTTATTGGCATGACACATTGCGCTTAATACCTGTAAAGCACTCACGATGCCGTCACCCGTTGTGGTTTGATCTAAGCAGATGATATGGCCGGAGCCTTCTCCCCCTAATTGCCAACCGGCTTGCGTTAAAGCATCCATGACATAGCGATCTCCCACTTGGGTACGCATGAAAGGGATCTGCAACTGATTAAATGCTTTTTCTAAGCCTAGATTACTCATTTGTGTGCCGACCACACCGCCTTGTAAAATATCTCGATTGCGGTATGAGTTTGCAATAATAAATAAAATTTCATCCCCATCAACCACTTCACCTCTGTGGTCAACCAAAATAACGCGATCGCCATCCCCATCAAAGGCAATACCAATTTCAGCACGATGAGTGAGTACCGCTTTTTGCAGCGCCTCTGGGTGTGTTGAACCACAGCTTTCATTAATATTAAAACCATCCGGTTGATGGTTAATGGCAATGACATCTGCCCCCAACTCCGTGAAAACATGAGGAGCAATATGATAGGTTGCACCATTAGCGCAATCAATAACGACCTTGATCCCTTTCAAATCGAAGGGCTTTAAAAAAGTACCCTTACAAAATTCAATATACCGTCCTGCTGCATCTTCCATTATTTTAGCGCGACCAATATTTTGAGGATCAACAGTCGTCATCTCAGAGGATAAAAGACTTTCAATTTTGCTCTCAATCGCATCAGGCAATTTCTTTCCATCAGCGCTAAAGAATTTAATCCCGTTATCATAATAGGGGTTATGAGAAGCACTGACGACCACACCTACTTGGCTACCACAAGAGCGCGTCAGATAGGAAACACCTGGTGTCGGCATAGGACCTAATAAAAAGACATCTAATCCTGCTGCAATCAAACCCGCCTCTAAAGCTGCGGCTAACATATAGCCGGAAATACGTGTGTCCTTTCCAATTAATACAGAGCCGCGACCATCTTGCGCTAAAATCTGTCCAACGGCCCAACCCAATTTTAAAGCAAATTCTGCCGTAATAGGGGGAACGCCTGTGCGGCCACGGATCCCATCCGTACCAAAATATTTACGCTGTACAGACATCTGCTTGTTCTCTCCTTTGCAAATACGGCTTGATAGCTCGTGCTACGGTAAGTATATCTTTTGTCGCTGCAACATCATGTGTTCGAATAATAGAAACATCTTGCAGCGCTGCCACCATGGTTGCCGCTAATGTACCATGTAAGCGCTCATCGGCAGGTTTGTTTAATATTTCGCCAAACATGCTTTTACGCGATAACCCAATTAAAAGCGGACACCCTAAGGTTTTAAAAAAGGATAAATTGGTTAATAAAGTTAAATTGTGATCTAAGGTTTTTCCAAATCCGAATCCCGGATCTAGCCAAATTTTTTCTCGAGCAATACCCGCTTGCTCACAAGCGACAATACGCTCTATGAAAAAATGATAAAGCTCTTGCAACACATCTTGGTAGTGCGGGCGATTTTGCATAGATTCAGGCGTACCCTGCATATGCATTAAGCAAACAGGTACATTAGCTGCAGCTACAGTTGCTAATGCGCCGTCATCTTGTAGCGCATACACATCATTTACAAATACCGCACCTGCATCCAGCGCTGCTTTGATCACAGCAGTATGACGGGAATCGATAGAAATGGGTGTGTCCGTTTCTTGCTTTAATTTCTCAATAACAGGAATAACGCGATCGCATTCTTCTTCAGGACTGACAATTTGTGCACCAGGACGAGTGGACTCGCCCCCAATATCAATAATATCCGCCCCTTCTTGTATCATTTGTAAGGCGTGAGAAAAGGCTTTCTCTTTGGAGTGATGGCGACCACCATCATAGAAAGAATCGGGCGTTACATTTAAAACGCCCATCAATGATAATTGATCCTGAAACACTAGGAACTACCTCGCCAATTCAAATTGATTCGAGTACAACATTTGAATCAATGTGATTTAGCGGTATCGCTATCATCAACACTACGTTTTTCAGCATCGACTGAAGGCGTGGGTGGTTCCTTCACAGATGACTGCGATGTAGGCGGTTCATCTGATGAAGTCCCTCCGGTAGACCATCCCTCAGGTTCACGAGGTGTGCGCCCAGCCATGAGATCATCCAATTGATTAGCATCAATGGTTTCGTATTTCAACAATGCATCAGCCATTTTGTGAAGAATACTTTCTTTTTCGACCAGTATTTTCTTCGCACGATCATAGTTGCGATCAATAATTTTACGAATTTCTTCGTCTATGACGCTCGCGGTTGTGCTAGCCACTTCTTTGCGAACACTGACACTATGACCTAAAAACACTTCACCTTCGTCTTCACTATAAGTTAAAGGTCCTAAGCGCTCAGATAGTCCCCACTTAGTGACCATGTTTCGAGCAATTTCTGTTGCTCGTTTAATATCGTTAGAAGCGCCTGTCGTGACAGATTCAACACCAAAAATGAGCTCTTCAGCAAGTCGACCACCGAACAAGCTGGTGATTTGGCTTTCAAGACGTTTCTTAGAGTAACTGTAGCGATCTTGCTCTGGCAAAAACATGGTGACGCCTAAGGCAGCTGCTCTTGGGATAATGCTCACTTTATAAACGGGATCATGATCCGTCACGGTGAGTCCGACAATAGCGTGTCCAGCTTCATGATATGCCGTTAATTTACGTTCTTGGGCACTCATAACCATGCTATGACGTTCAACACCCATGATAATTTTATCTTTAGCACGCTCCATTTCGTCCATATCGACCAAACGTTTATTATGCCGAGCTGACGATAAAGCGGCTTCATTGACTAAATTTGCTAAATCTGCCCCGGAGAATCCTGGTGTTCCGCGCGCAATCACTTTAGGCTCGACGTTATCCGCCATCGGAATTTTGCGCAAATGTACTTTCAGAATTTGTTCGCGGCCTCTGACATCTGGCAAGCCAACAACCACTTGTCTGTCGAAGCGTCCTGGGCGAAGCAAGGCTTTATCAAGTACATCAGGGCGGTTAGTTGCCGCAATGATGATAACCCCTTCATTCCCTTCAAACCCATCCATTTCAACCAATAATTGATTGAGAGTTTGCTCACGTTCATCATGACCACCACCAAGGCCTGCACCACGGTGACGACCCACTGCATCAATTTCGTCGATAAAGATAATGCAAGGTGCATGCTTTTTCGCTTGGTCAAACATATCTCTGACGCGTGAAGCACCCACACCGACAAACATTTCAACGAAGTCAGAACCGGAAATCGTAAAGAAAGGCGCTTTAGCTTCTCCAGCGATCGCCTTGGCCAATAGGGTCTTACCTGTACCAGGTTGTCCAACCAGTAACACGCCTCTTGGGATCCGCCCACCTAAGCGTTGGAATTTTTCAGGATCTTTCAAGAAGTCGACTAATTCTTTTACTTCTTCTTTAGCTTCATCTACCCCTGCCACATCAGCAAAGGTAACTTTGACTTGATCTTCACCCAAAAGACGAGCGCGGCTTTTACCAAAGGTCATTGCACCACGACCACCGCCACCTTGCATTTGGCGCATAAAATACATCCACACGCCAATAAATAGGATAATGGGGAACCAGCTGATAAAAATACTCATCAACAAGCTTTGTTGTTCTGGCGCTTTCCCTGTCACGGTAACATTGTTATTTAGCAAATCGGTTAACAAATAATCGTCTTGGACAGGCATGTAAGTGACGAAATTTTGTTCATTACGATTCACGCCACGGATTTGGCGATTATCAATCGTGACTGATTTCACTTCGCGTTTTTTAACTTGATCAAGGAATTGAGAATAAGCGATTTTCTCAACCTGCGCGTGCCGAGGTCCAAAGTTACTAAACACCGACATCAAAATGACAGCGATGATGAGCCATAAGACTAGATTTTTTACCATATCATTCAAGGCTAGGACCCCTTTCTTTTGATCCGTAATCGATCTTCATTTTTTGTGCTCCCAGTTGATTAACCGGTTTAAGCATATACGTGAGCTTTCACCTAAAAATCATTTTACGGTTTCGTTGTCTTTATCATATTGCAACCACTGTGCCGTTACCACCTATAAGTAAACTAGACAACATATCTAGGCTTGATCGGCACGGTTCAGCAATGCATAAGCAAGATACTATATATTATAGTAGCCTCTGGCCAAGACATACAGCTCGCGCGAGGCTGATCGAGACGCATCAGGCTTGCGAATAACGACTTTTTCAAAGCATTGGCGTAAAGTTTTTACATATAAATCAAAGCCATCGCCTTGAAAAACCTTTACCAAGAAGCCACCTCCTTTCTTTAGGTGTTGCTTTGCAAAATCCCAAGCTAAGTCGGCTAATATCATCATTCTAGGCTGATCAACCGCTATCATCCCACTTAAGTTAGGCGCCATATCTGATACTACCCAATCTACCTGTTCCTCACCGAGCTCAGCTTGTAGATTTTCTAATGTTTGTTGCTCAGTAAAATCTCCTTGAAGGAAAGTCACCTCGGGTAAGGGATCCATTTCAAGTATATCGAGAGCTATTACTTTACCCTGACGTCCTACTAATTTTGTCAGGATCTGTGACCACCCACCTGGGGCAGCTCCCAAATCTACAACTTTCATCCCTGGTTTAAAGAGCTTATCTTTTTCGTGTAGTTCCAGCAATTTAAAACTAGCACGCGAACGATAGCCAAGCTTCTGCGCTTTTTGCACGAAGGGATCGTTGAGATGTCGTTGCATCCAGGATTTGCCATGTTTAGTACGAGCCATACACTTCTTATTTTGCTCGCTTTTGAGTATACATCGAGTGGGATCTCAGGTTAAAATGCACTAAGTTGTTATTCTAAAGTAATTTATCACAAATGTTAACGCGTCCTTTTTTAAAAAATTTAGCTACCAAAGCCCATCAGTTACATCCCATTGTTATAGTTGGGGGCAAAGGTCTCACTATTCAAGTCCATCAGGAAATTGATGCTGCTCTAACAGCACATGAATTACTGAAAATCCGCATCAACGCTGAAACTCGAGAAGCTCGCCAGCAAATGATTGCTGAAATTGCCGAACACCATCAGGCAACGATTGTGCAAGCTATTGGGCATGTTCTAGTTTTGTATAGACCGAAGAAAGAAGACTAAATTTTTTCTTTCTTCTGTTTCGCGCAAGCGCCAAAAATTATGCAGCGGCCCAATCACCGTAGCTTTTTAACGAAGCAGGTGCCCCAGTCCGCTATATTTCGGGCGGACACAAAGGCCCGCCGGCTTCGCAATTAAAAATTAAGCTAAATACTGAACGGAGCTGATCTCGTATTCAATTTCGCCGCTAGGCGTCTGCACTAATACCGTATCACCTTCGTTCTTACCAATCACTGCACGAGCAATGGGTGAATTCACTGAAATCATGCCTAATTTCAGATCGGATTCATCATCACCAACAATCTTGTATTTTACTTCTTCGTCTGTAGTTACATTGATAAGCACGACCGTTGTACCAAATACTACGCGACCATTTTTAGGTAACTTAGTAACGTCAATAATTTGCGCATTAGCAAGCTTTCCTTCGACTTCAGAAATCCGGCCTTCTAAAAATGACTGTTGTTCTTTGGCGGCATGGTATTCTGCGTTTTCTTTCAAATCACCATGTCCTCTTGCTTCAGCAATCGCTTCGATGACTTTAGGACGCTCAACGGTTTTTAAGCGAATTAACTCATCGCGTAATTTCTGTTCCCCTGCCACCGTCATTGGAAATTTTTTCATTGTACTTTAACCCTTAAATGCAAGGCCTGAATGGGTGCGATGTCATTATTTTTTTGATAAGCAAGCGCTAAAACTTGCGCTCGTGCACCAGATAGCGTCGTTGTATAACATACTTTATGCTGTACCGCAGTTCGGCGAATAGCATTGGAATCTGCAATAGCTTGTCGCCCTTCGGTAGTATTAATAATAAAGGCAAGTTTATCATTTTTAATACTATCCACAATATGAGGTCGTCCCTCGTTCATCTTGCTAATGAGTTCACAATCAAGGCCGGCAGCTAACAACGCTTTTGCAGTGCCACGTGTAGCAACAATTTTATATCCAAAACGCTGTAAGTCTTTTGCAATTTCTACAACGCCTGCCTTATCTGCGTCCTTGACGCTTATCAAAGCACTACCCGTTCCTATTTGGGGTGACATCGTGGCCAATTCGCTTTTCGCATAGGCTTGCGCAAAATTTTCCCCTACCCCCATGACTTCCCCAGTAGAGCGCATTTCTGGGCCCAAGATAGGATCTACGCCAGGGAATTTCTCAAAAGGAAATACACTTTTCTTCACAGCATAGAATTCTGGGATGCGTTCTTTGAGCATATCTTGCGATTGAAGAGTTTTTCCAATCATGCAACGTGCCGCAATTTTGGCTAAAGAAACCCCAATCACTTTAGAAACAAAAGGGACTGTCCTTGCACCACGCGGATTGACTTCTAACACGTAAATTTTGTTATTTTTAATCGCAAATTGCGCATTAATTAATCCTACCACACGTAATTCTTTTGCCATTTTGCGCATGCTATCACGCAATTCGTCCTGAATATCATTACTTAAACTAAACGGTGGCAAGGAACAAGCAGAATCTCCTGAATGCACACCAGCTTGCTCAATATGTTCCATGATCCCACCAATCAATACGTCTTCTCCATCACAAACGGCATCGACGTCAACCTCAATGGCATCATCTAAAAAGCGATCTAATAAAATAGCGGAATCTTTAACAATTTTACTAAAGCGCTGCATGTAATCGCGCAATTCATCATCAGTATAAACAATTTCCATTGCTCGACCACCTAAAACATAGGAAGGGCGTACAATCAATGGATAACCAATCGTATGAGCAACCTTCAAAGCCTCATCTGGACTTTCAGCCATTCCATTTGGTGGCTGTAATAATCCCAGACGATTAATCATTTGTTGAAAACGTCCCCTATCTTCAGCTCTATCAATTGCATCAGGTGAAGTACCAATGATAGGAACGCCAGCGTTTTCAAGCGCTTTAGCTAATTTGAGCGGTGTTTGGCCGCCAAATTGCACAATCACTCCCTTTGGCTTTTCAAGACTCACTATTTCAAGCACATCTTCTAAAGTTAAGGGTTCAAAATATAAACGATCGGATGTGTCATAGTCTGTCGATACGGTTTCAGGGTTACAATTTACCATAATGGTTTCATAACCTTCCTCACGCATCGCTTGTGCTGCATGAACGCAGCAATAATCAAACTCAATACCCTGACCAATACGATTCGGCCCGCCGCCTAGTACCATAATTTTATCTTTGTTTGAAGGCTGCGCTTCGCATTCTTGCTCATAAGTAGAATACATATAAGCAGTTTGCACCGAGAATTCTGCCGCACAACTGTCCACTCGCTTGTAGACAGGACGTACATTGAGTTCATGACGATGTTTACGCATAGCAGATTCACTTATTCCCAAGAGATCAGCTAAACGTTGATCAGAAAAACCCTTACGCTTGAATTTCAACAAATTGGCTTGGGTAATACCGCCAAAACCTAATGTTGCCACTTCATTTTCAGTCATGACCAAATCATAGATTTGCGCTAAGAACCAAGGATCAATACGGGATAATTCATAAACTTGTTCAATGTCCAACCCAGCACGAAAAGCATCCGCCACGTACCATAATCTTTGTGAAGTAGGACGCTGTAAATGTTGGTGGATTTCGTTGTTAGCATCCGCTTTACTTAAATCCACAATAGGATCTAATCCGCATAACCCTACTTCCAATCCACGAATAGCTTTTTGTAAGGATTCTTGGAAGGTACGTCCCATGGCCATGACTTCACCTACCGATTTCATTTGCGTCGTCAAATGGTGATCGGCTTGTGGGAATTTTTCAAAGTTAAAACGTGGGATCTTTGTCACCACATAGTCAATGGTAGGCTCAAATGATGCAGGTGTTTGTCCACCTGTAATTTCATTAGCTAATTCATCTAGGGTGTAGCCAATAGCTAATTTAGCGGCTACTTTGGCAATAGGAAAACCTGTTGCTTTAGAAGCAAGTGCTGAAGAACGAGAAACACGTGGATTCATTTCAATAACGCACAATTCGCCATTTTGCGGATTGACTGCAAATTGAACATTTGAGCCACCTGTTTCCACACCAATTTTACGCAATACAGCAATCGAAGCATCTCGCATGATCTGATATTCTTTATCAGTGAGTGTTTGTGCCGGTGCGACTGTAATGGAGTCACCCGTATGGATCCCCATTGGATCTAAATTCTCAATGGCACAAATAATGATACAGTTATCTTTTTTATCCCGCACCACTTCCATCTCAAATTCTTTCCAGCCAATAATCGACTGTTCAATTAAAAGTTCTTTCGTTGGGGATAAATCTAGACCTCTTTTGCAAATTTCCTCAAACTCTTCCATGTTATAAGCGATACCGCCACCACTACCCCCTAAGGTAAATGAGGGGCGAATGATCGTCGGAAAACCTACCGAAGCTTGCACTTGTTTTGCACTTTCCAAGCTGTGAGCGATAGCTGATTTTGGCATTTTTAAGCCAATTTCAGTCATCGCTTTGCGAAATTGTTCTCTATCTTCTGCTTTATCAATCGCTTCTTTGCTCGCACCGATTAACTCTACACCGTGCGTTTCAAGCACGCCATTGCGCACCAAATCTAGTGCGCAATTCAAAGCAGTTTGGCCTCCCATTGTAGGAAGCAATGCATCGGGGCGCTCTTTTGCAATAATTTGTGCAACGATTTGCCACTGAATAGGTTCAATGTAAATGACATCAGCCATTTGTGGATCAGTCATGATAGTGGCGGGATTAGAATTCACCAATATCACGCGATATCCATCATCTCGCAATGCTTTACAAGCTTGGGCGCCGGAATAGTCAAACTCACAGCCTTGACCAATAATAATGGGCCCTGCCCCGATAACTAAAATACTCTTGATGTCTGTTCTTTTTGGCATTGGTCTAATTCATTTCCAGAGCAGTAGGTTGCACGAGTGTTTGTTTTTGCTTCTGATAAATTCGCATGGCTTGCATAAAATCTTGGAATAAGAGCCGTGCATCGTTTGGTCCAGGACCCGCTTCTGGGTGTCCTTGGAAGCCAAAAGCAGGTTTTAAACGATGCTTAAACCCTTGAATCGTTTGATCAAACAAGGAACGATGCGTTATCTCCAAGCAATCAGGGATTGTATTTTCTTCTACAGCAAAACCATGATTTTGACTTGTAATCATCACGGTATCATCACCTAAGCATCTCACTGGATGGTTACCACCATGATGACCGAACTTCATCTTATGTGTTTTTGCTCCACTGGCCAAAGCGAGTAACTGGTGCCCTAAACAAATACCAAACAGAGGAATTGCTTGTTGTAAGAAGCTTTTAATTGCTTTGATTGCATAATCACAGGGTTCCGGATCGCCAGGACCATTAGATAAAAATATACCATCGGGTGAAAGCGCTAAGACTTCCTCGGCAGTGGTTTTAGCAGGAACGACAGTGATATGACATCCCAAATGATGCAAACAGCGTAAAATGGTTTTTTTCACCCCAAAGTCATAAGCAATTACCTTAAAGGCTTCACCACTTGTGCGTTTCGTATGCCACAATCCACCCTCTTGCCATAAGTACGGCGAAGGTGTCGTGACTTCTTTCGCTAAATCTAATCCTTTAAGCCCACTAAAAGCTCGGGCCTTTGCAATAGCTTCTTCAGCAGATTTTTCATTGAGTGAAGGTGCACTATAAATACATCCTTTGAGTGCCCCTTTTTCCCGAATTAAACGGGTCAAACGCCGAGTATCTATCTCAGCAATACCTAGAATTTGATGCTGAGCTAAAAACTGTTCAAGTGTTGATTGAGCGCGCCAATTACTTAATTGATAAGGTAGTTGGCGTATGATGAGTCCCTTCGCATAAACATCATTGGATTCTCTATCATCCAAATTGATACCCACATTACCAATATGGGGATAAGTTAGGGTGACTAATTGGCCAGCATAGGAAGGGTCGGTCAAGATTTCTTGGTAGCCAGTCATTGCGGTGTTAAAAACAACTTCTCCTACCGCGTAGACTGCCGAATGACTCAAATGACCAAAGGCTATCCCCTCAAATAGTGAACCATCTTCAAGTGCAAGCAGGGCAGGGCAAGACAACGTCACCTCCATTACAAAAAAGGCGTACACAAAATGGCCGCATTTTATCGAAATGTGGTAACAAAGTCTATAAAAATAAAAAAGTTTACTAACTAAATACTGGTGTCAACCTGTCGTTTTTTTTCGTTTGATTTTAGATTTTACGACATCTACTTCTTGCTTTGCTTCTGGGCGGAGCTTTTTCTCTACTTCAGCAAGAATTGCCTTTTTTCTTTCCTGAGCTTTCGGCTCATCTTCAGGATATTCTCTTGGATCTAAACGTGGCACTAATCCTCCATTTTGAGCTGCAACCATCAACGCAATTGCAAGCTCATCATCTCCTGCGGCCACAACAACAACCTCTTGGATCCCCGTATTCTCGTAATAAGCTTTGGCTTGTGCGACTAATACTTCAGGAATAATTCCTTTGTCTTTTGTTTGTTCTAAATCACTACTACGCACAAAAACAGAGCCAGAATATTGCTCAGGATTCGATTTTTTCTCTTTAAAAAATACTTGCAATTCCTCACCACTGTCAATTTTAATTTTGTATTGATACTTTAGCGAGCCCCTCCTGCTCTTGCTATCTACTCGTTCTACTACTTCCATTGGACGCTCTAAACTACCAAGATTTCGCTTAAATTTTTCATCAATACTCTGTATGTCTTTTGTTGAGATTGTATGCTCTTTCGCATACTCTATCCCTGATTTTTTGTTTATAGGTTTTGGCATATCTTGAGCTAAAGCAGAATCATCCACTGTCTTGACGATTCTCTTATGTGTTTGTTTGGAAAAACCTTCTACTTTTTTAAGCTTGTTCAATATATAAAGCACTGCGTCAATATCTTTTTGTAAAGCTTCCTTCAATGCAGGATCAGAACCACCTTTACTTTTCATCTCTTGCTCTAATAATTTAAGCTCTTGGCAAAAAAACCGCGCAGCTTCTTCAAGCACAGCTGGATTGGCTTTAAAAATCCCTTCTTTTCTTAGCCGTTTATAGAAACGCTTGCATGTAGGACTTTGAATTGCTTTAGTACGATTATATAAATAACCATTCATGAGCCTGGCGGTTTCACCCGTGATCCCTGTTCCCTTCTTACCTGGCGTTGCAGTTGCTGCTTTAATGTGTGAAGTTTCGCGTTTAGACAATTCAAAACGCTTTTCATGCTTAAAGAGTTTTCGAGAAATTTGTTTCCCGAGCCAACTTCCTCCAAAAGCCCCTAAAATACTCAATCCCACTGTGCCACCAATTGCGCCAAGTCCTGCTGAAATGCCAGATCCCACCGCGCCACCAATCGCTGTTCCTACTCCTGGAAAAACAAAGGTACCAAGTACAGCACCTATTGCTGCTCCAAAGCCAATCCCTGCCCCAATGGTCAAGGAAGTTTTAACTTTCTGACCAGAGAGCATATCTCTTGCTGCGTAATAAAGATCCGTCAAAACATCCATCAACCTATCAAGAATGAAGCCTTTTTGTGAGGCATTATTCAAAGCAGCTAGTGCGCCAATTTGGTTAACTCTTTCAACAGATAATAACGTTTCAATATGCTCTTTATAATTAAGATCATCTTCATCCTTGTTTTTCTTTTTTTGTTCAGGAATTGCTTCCCTCGCCCAAGGAACGATATCCTCTACAACGTGTTCTGCTTCTTCTTCAGTTTGATCTTTGAATACATCGTAACCTCTTGGCGAGCCCCCAATTTCATCAGGCTTAAAAGGGTATTTTGGCATAGCAGCATCTCATTATCTTTTTTTACTTCAATGCCATTATGACTATTAAAAGTCCCTAAAAATTCCATCAACCTTTTATTATTAAAAGCGGGAATTACACGATTAGAAGTTTCGATACAATGAGATTGCATGCTTGAAAAGTTAGAAGAGATGCGAAAAACCGGATTTTTAGTGTAGGCCCACTGCTTTAGCTAACAGCAGGCCATTGCCTTACTATGCAAATGACTGCCGTAATTTACGGTTTTGATGTAACTTTGTAGAAAGGCCTGTTAAATCTCCATCTTGATCAACCACTGTGTTTTTAACAGCATCTTTCTCAATATCTGAAACAATTTCACTCATAGCGTCATAAATGGCAGAATGAAGATCTGTCGGCAGTTCCTTGCCATATTTTACTAAAAAGCTATTCGTTCCAGCATTAACCACATCATCTACATTGAAAGCAGTTTTATTCAAAATATGAAGTTCAATAGTCTTAGCTAATGAAGGTTTCTCACTACTCGCTGAGGGCCCTTCTTGCAAAGAAAGATTCTCTAAATGCTGTGTAACCAAATGTACAGAGGCAGACCATATCAAGGTAGGCATACCATTTTCATGACAGTAATTCATCATGTGTTGAAAAACACCTTGAGATGAATTTGCATTTGCATTTGCAATAGTGAGTGGATATTCATCTTTTGCATTTTGCATGTTCTCTAATTCAGCCAATTCTCTCTTTGAAATCATCTGTTTTAATTTACGATAACAATTGACAGCATTATATCTTGCAATAAGATGCAATATATTTTGAGATTGATGATCCTTAAATTCTAATGTTTCAGTCGGAAAAAATCTAAGATAGCATTCAAAGAAGTGGGCATTATCAAATTGTATTGCCATCATTAACGGATTTTCATTTGCTTCACTCATACGAAAAAGATGGTCTTTATCTTTTGTAACATTAAACAAAAATGTGAGAAAAACAGGATCAGTATTATGCGCGCTAGCATGGTAAATATTTTGTCCGGCTTTTGAATAAGACAGTAAATTAACCTCGCCATCGATTGCCCGAGTGATGAGCCAACAAAACCAGTTCAGATCTTTCTGATCACAAACAAGATGAACAAACGGTCGTCCAAATGGATCACTTTGATTCAAATCCAACGCATACTGATTATGGGCAAGTGCATTTGCAGCTCTTAGGTAATTAGCCTCAAATAAGGCATGAATAACTGAGTTTTCTCCCCTCAAGTTCAAAAGGATTTCATTTAGCTTCTCTGAATTTTCTATATTGGCTAATAATATTTTTTCTTGTTCATCTAATACGGGAGGAAGATAAGAAATAGGGGGAACAGCGGGAAAACCTAACATTCGTGTACTCACATCTATTTTACAAAGCAAGTTGATAAAGTATACCAAAAGAGAACGCAAAGACTAAACGAAAAACTTCTTTAGCGTCGTTTATTTTCAGATTAACGAAGTAATATTTCATCGTGAATAAACGTTTACTAAAAATGAAGACGACCATTTATCCCCTTATTTTCACCGCTTTGCCATTTATCTTTTTTTTCCTCAATTTTTTCAATCACTTACATCCTGACCAATAACATTGAAATAACGAAGCCGAGTAACTTACAATTCAAACTTATCGATATTAAACGAAAATTAGTATAAAGAATGAAATAGTGGTGGTTTAAAATGTTATTTACGATGCACACAACGCCTTCAAATCCAGGAAAAAATGAGTATATTGAAAAGCACAAAATTCAATTAAAATTGTTGAGCCAACAATCCACCACAACGCCAGAAGATTTTGCAAAATTCGCTTCAGGGTTTACACAAAATTTCCCAGGCGGTAATGCATCGTTGCAGCATTCATATGAAGCAAAAGCACTATTAAAATCTGTTGCAGCTAAGTATATTTGTTCATTTGCCACTCAACTTAGCAAGGTTAAAAATAGCCCAAGCACAACATTAGCATTGCTCAATGCAACCTTAATCGATTTCATCAAAAATTTTCCCGGCGGCGAAAAATCGATTATCCATTGTCAAGATACGCCAGAATATGGCGCTTTTGCAAAACTTGTGGTTGAAGCACTTTGTATTAAAGCGGGTTTAGATTCAGATCGTTTTACGCTCGATCGCGGCCAATGCGTTGAAGCCAACACATTACAACTTATTGGAAAGCTCTGTATCCCACTCAAAACCAGTTACAAACCAAGATTTGGGAATGCTGTCTCTTTAAAAGAAATCACGCAAAATTTGATAGAAAAAGGAACTGCATTTTTTATACGAAAGCTTGATCCCAGACTGGCTAATCATCTTTCCTATACCTTAACAGGTTTAACGCATATTGATATCAATCAATTTAGAACAAGAGAACGCGATTCAGGTTTTATACCAACATTTACCGAATATAATCGTCCAATTGATGGTATTGTTAATGCTAGCCTAAAAGCTATATTATCCAATCCCACTTCTTGGTCTGCAGATGCACTAATAAGAATTATGCATTCTGTTATTCTCCTTTCGCGCAGCGAAGACAAATTTCTTACCTATTTAAAAGCTAGCGAAGCAGACGTATTGTTGCAAGTTATTGAAAACCAACTCAAAACAAATCCATTAAGTAATCGATCTTTAGCACAACAGCTATTTCAGATTAGAAATATTTACCCTGAAGTTTTCCCTGAAAACTTATCACAAACAATCGAACCTTTTATTGAGCAATTTAGTGAAAGCGCTCATGGCTCTGATTTTGAAGTTGAAATACACAGAACCTTAGTGAGCACAGCAGAAATGCTTGCACAAAACTACCCTATTGATCCGACTAGGTTTGATCCTCATAATCCTATTTGTGAGTCATTGGGCTTAGAGTCAGATATTACCTATCAAACTCCTGCGGTTAAGGCCTGCATCCAAGTCGATGGCGATAGATATCATAAGTACGTGGGAACACAGACTACTACGCAAAGAACGTTACTACGCGATCATTGTTTTAAAAATGACGGCTGGCAATTAATCACTTTTACTAACAATCAAAAAGATGCCAAAGTAGCGGAAACATTTTTGATAGAAAAAATTATTATTCCTTCATATGAAGCTAACACACGCGAAGATATTCACGTCATTCATGCTTTTATCACGAACAAGGAAAGTTATGAAAATGCACAGAGAAAACTAGGTGATTCTTTACCATTGGCACGGAAAAAAACCCAAATTTTTGGTGAAAAACTGATGGCCATCAAACAGCATTTGCAAAAGCTTTCCAGCCGGGGGATTTCTGTTACCGAATATCAAAAGGAATATGATTTTGCGAATGATTTTTATCAATATTCTGTTGAAAGTCAAAAATATGCAAATTCTTATCAAACACTTTTAGATGACGCCTTGAAGCAAGCAAGCAATTTTGATTTTCCACAAGCAGAAAAAATGGCGCATATTTCTTCTGTGTTACTTGATGTCAATAATGCAATAGCATTTTTAGAATTGAAATCTTCGGAATTAATCAATGCAGATGAAAAAATTCAAGAAGAAATTCAAAAGCTGGAAAAAATAATTTTCAGTAAAACTCTAACTGAAGAGGAAACCAATAGTTCTTTAGATGTAATTCGAACTAAAATCCATCAGAAATTTTTAGATTTGCAATTACTTAAAAGCCATGAAGATGCATTAAATGAAGCTATTTCCGCTAACAAAAAGAGCGAATATAAAGGACCAAGCAGAATTGAGATTAAGCAAGAACGCGAAAAAATTGAAACAGCTAAAGGTATGCTTGAAACTGAATATTCGATTGTAGAAAAAACGCTGAAATCAATTCATTCTGAAATAAAACAACTTGAATCAACCATCAGACATCTACAAAATAAACGTCCAAAAGCAGAAGAGATCATTCAAATTAAAATGAAGCTTGATGAGGCAATAGAAAGTAAGTTGAAGCTTGAAAACGCTTTAAAAGCACCGACGATAGGCGAGAGCTTATGCGACGATATTAATAAGCTAGATCAAGCTATTGGTGCAGTAAGCCATGAGACGATGTCTGCGCTACAAGAGAATTTAGATGCTGCAACGCAACTTGAAGCTTCGCTTTCTCTTATGTTAAGTGCTCCCCCTGTGCCAAGAGCCTTCACTCCTGGTTATCAAGCCATGACAAGCGGGCTCCCTTATCACACGCACACGCCATCAATGTACCCTACACCAACAACAATGCTATACCCTACACCACCAATGCCGTATTCTCCTCACGGAATGCCCAGCTATTTACCTTCTTATGCCTACTATGGTGGTTGCTATTATCCTTATCCGGTAAGTAGTAGTCATCAAAATACTTACCCTTCATATCCTTACACTGGCACACCTTCGTCAAGTATGAGCACTCATACTGACGATAGCACCATCACTCATTCTGATATTAGAAATCATTTTACCTAAGAGTCTCCCGCTTAAGGTTACACCTTAAGCGGGTATTTTAGCTCTGCAATGTCAATACGACTTCTCTGGTGAAAGCTTGGCCCCGGTGCTCATAAAGATAAATTCCTTGCCAGATCCCTAGCAGTAAACTGTTATTTTGAATGGGAATACTCAAGCTGGTCTGCGTTAAAATGGTGCGAATATGCGCTGGCATATCATCGGGGCCTTCGGTTTGATGTAAAAATAGAGGATCTCCTTCAGGTACTAACCGTCTTAGAAAATTTTCTAAATCCTGACGTACAGTCGGATCGGCATTTTCACAAATCAAGAGTGAAGCACTAGTATGGCGAACAAATAAATGGCAAATGCCCCACTTGATGGCATGTTGTTTGATAATTGCTCCCACCTCTGCTGTCATCTCCACAGTATGATAAGCACGAGTTGGTATTTTTAGAATTTCCTGATGAATAATACTCATGGTTTTTCAAACAATACATCGGCCATAGAATAAAGACCTTCTTTCTTCGATTCTAACCATTTTGCCGCACGTATTGCTCCCATTGCAAAACCGTTTCGACTTGAAGCACGATGGCTAATCTCAACACGCTCCCCATCGGCTGCAAACATTACTGTGTGTTCACCAACGATGTCTCCTGCACGAATTGTAGAAAAACCTATAGTTTGGCGCTCTCTTGGCGCTGTGATCCCATTGCGATCATAGATTGCAACTTTTTCTAAATTCCGATCAAGCACATCACAGATCACTTCACCCATTTTTAAGGCAGTACCTGAGGGTGCATCGACTTTATGCCGATGGTGGGCCTCAATAATTTCGATATCTACGCTTTCACCTAAAACTTTTGCAGCTTGTTTAAGCAATTCAAAACATAAATTAACACCAATACTCATATTCGGTGAAAATACAATAGCAAGCTCTTGGCTCATTTCCTGAATCAATGCTTTTTGTTCACCATTAAATCCAGTGGTACCAATCACCATTTTTTTACCATAGCGTTGACATACTTTTAAATTAGCCATTGTCGCCTCTGGCGTGGTGAAATCAATGAGGGTGTCGAAATTATCCCTCACAAGCGACAAATCATCGACAGGCTTAAATTCTAAAGGGGTTACCTTAGCAATAGTGCCGACGTCAGTATTTTTGAGCGGATTGTGTGCAGAAACTGTTGCAGCCGTTAGCTTTATCCCTTCGCTTGCCAATGCCGCATGAATCAGGGCGATACCCATACGTCCACTACAACCTGCAATAGCCAACCTTAGCATATGTTTACTTCCTTATGTGACATGTTTGTTCATTTATCTCTACTTGCGTATTAGCGCGAAGCGCTCAACGCCCACTTTCGTAAAGGGGGCAGCTCGCGCAGCGAGCGGGGGATTTTATAGTTCGCACCACTTCAAAAATCCCCCTGCGCATGCTTTGCACGCGCTTCCCCCTTTTCTAAAGTGGGAGAATGGTTCGCTACGCTCACATAAAGAAAAGAGAAAATAAATCTACTGTAAAAAAAGGAAAATCAATTAAAATTTCATTTTATCGAAAAAATCTTTCACCCTATCAAACCATTTATTGACTCTAGGGCTATTCTTTTGCGCATCTACAGCACCTTCAAATTCTCGTAGAATTTCCTTTTGCTTGCGGCTTAAATCCACAGGTGTTTCAACGATGACACGGCAAAGTAAATCGCCATGCGCGCTGCCCCGTACTGTCCTAACCCCTTTGCCACTTATTTTAAATACTTTGCCTGTTTGGGTTTCGGACGGTATATGTAGTTTTACCCTACCATTTAGCGTAGGGACTTCTAAATCTCCCCCTAAAGCGGCAGTCACAAAACTAATGGGGACCTCACAATACAAATGCTCGCCTTGTCTTTGAAAGATAGGATGTTCTTGGATATGAATTTCAACATAAAGATCCCCAGGCATCCCCCCTTGAGGAGCTGCTTCACCTTCACCGTTGAGACGAATACGATCATTATCATCAACGCCTGGTGGAATTTTGACTTGCAGTTTCTTTTCATCACGAACACGCCCTTGACCGTGGCAAGGACGACAAGGATCTGTAATGATCTGTCCCGATCCTCGACAAGTTGGGCAGGTTTGCTGCAAGGAAAAAAATCCTTGTTGAATACGAATTTGTCCATGCCCATGACAGCTATGACAGGTAGTAGGTTTACTGCCCTTATTGGCACCAGAACCATGACAGGATTGGCATTCCACCCAAGTTGGCACTTGAATTGTGACATTGGTACCGCGCACAGCATCTTCTAGGGTCAGCTCTAAGCTATAACGTAAATCTGCCCCTCTGGCTTCGCGACGTCCTGCCCCGCCCCCAAAAATATCTGCAAAAATATCATTAAAAATGTCACCAAAACCACCTGGGCCACCACCGCCCATTCCTTGCTGATCAACGCCAGCATGACCAAATTGATCATAAGCACGACGTTTTTGTGGATCAGAAAGCACTTCATAAGCATGCGTTGCAGCTTTAAATTTTTCTTCTGCACTTTTATCGCCAGAAGTTCTATCAGGATGGTATTTCATTGCCATGCGACGATAGGCTTTTTTGATATCCCCATCGCTTGCATCACGGGAAACCCCTAAAATTTCATAATAATCTTGCTTTGACATTTAATAATCCGCACCATTTTTCTGGTTTCCAGAAAGCATAAAGGCGCAAAGAAACCTTTACGCCGATTTATGCCAACAACAACAATAAGAAGAGAGGTTTTTCTTATTATTGTTGCTTATTGTCCTTCACTTCTTCAAATTCTGCATCAACGACGTCATCAGCTTTTCCTTTGTCAGCATGACTTGCACCTTCACCCCCTTGGCTGCCTTGTGGTCCTTGACCGTCGCCACCAGCGCCTGCACCATAAACACGTTGTGCCATTTTCCCTGCAACTTCAGAAAGCGCTTGGGTCTTGGTATCGATAACATGCTTATCGTTGCTCTTAATTGCTGTCTTCAAATCAGACATTGCGGATTCAATATCAGCGCGCTCTTTAGGTTCAACTTTCTCACCCAAATCCTTGAGGGATTTCTCGGTTGCATGAATGAGGCTGTCAGCATGGTTCTTAGCGCTAGCCAACTCATGGAACTGCTTATCTTCAGCCTCGTGCTCTTTTGCATCGCGAACCATCTTGTCGATTTCAGCATCATTTAAACCGCTAGAGGGTTTAACTTGCATAGATTGCTCTTTGCCTGTCGCCTTATCTTTAGCCGATACATGCAAGATACCATTAGCGTCTATATCAAAAGTTACTTCGATTTGTGGTACGCCACGTGGTGAGGGAGGAATATTCGTTAAATCAAATTGCCCTAAGAATTTATTTGCTGCTGCTTGCTCACGTTCACCTTGGAATATGCGCACAGTCACAGCCGTTTGGCTATCTTCTGCTGTTGAGAAAATCTGGCTTTTCTTTGTTGGGATCGTTGTATTTTTTTCAATCAACTTTGTCATCACGCCACCCATGGTTTCGATACCTAAGGAAAGCGGAGTGACGTCTAATAATAAGATATCTTTGACTTCACCTGACAATACTGCGCCCTGAATGGCCGCGCCGATAGCAACAGCTTCATCTGGGTTCACGTCTTTGCGAGGAGGTTTGCCAAAAAATTGTTCAACGGCAGCCTGTACTTTAGGCATACGGGTTTGTCCACCGACCAAGATAACAGAGGTGATATCTTTTTCGGATTTGCCCGCATCTTTTAATGCAGTACGGCAAGGCGTTAATGTGCGTTGAATCAAATCATCAACTAAAGATTCAAATTTCGCTCGTGACAAGCGAATGTTCATGTGTTTAGGACCACTGGCATCTGCTGTGATATAAGGCAAATTAATATCTGTTTGCTCACGTGAAGAAAGTTCGATTTTTGCCTTTTCTGCCGCTTCTTTCAAACGTTGTAATGCTAATGGATCTTTGCGTAGATCAGCGCCTGTGTCTTTTTTAAATTCATCAACAAGATATTGAATAATTCTGTCATCAAAATCTTCACCGCCTAAATGGGTGTCACCGTTTGTAGCAAGTACTTCAAATTGTTGCTCGCCATCGATATCTGCAATTTCAATGATGGAAACGTCGAAGGTACCACCACCCAAATCGTAAACAGCAACAATGGAATCACCTGATTTTTTGTCTAAACCAAATGCTAATGCCGCTGCAGTAGGTTCGTTAATGATACGCTTCACATCAAGGCCGGCAATTTTACCTGCGTCCTTGGTCGCTTGGCGCTGTGAATCATTGAAGTAAGCAGGGACAGTAATAACAGCCTCTTTCACTTCATGTCCCAAATAGTCTTCAGCCGTCTTTTTCATCTTGGCCAAGACCAGCGCGGAAATTTGTGGTGGCGCTAATTTTTCATTATTACGACCTTCTACCCACGCATCACCATTATCTGCTTTTACGATTTTATAAGCGATATGGCTGTCACGCAGATTAGGATCATCAAATTTGCGACCAATTAAACGTTTAACAGCGTTAAACGTATACTGGTGGTTACTAACAGCTTGGCGCTTTGCAGTTTGTCCGACCAGACGCTCTCCATCTTCCGTCATTGCAACAATAGAAGGCGTTGTTCTATCACCTTCACTGTTTTCAATCACGCGTGGTTTACCATTTTCCATAATGGCCACACAGGAGTTGGTGGTCCCTAAGTCGATACCAATGACGACATTTTTTGCTGCCATTACCTATTTCTCCAATTCATTTAAAAGTAAGGTTATTTATCAATTCGTTAACAAATACATGGGGATAAACTTAGTCTTATTCAAGAGAAATCCCCTAAAAATGCTTAAAATCTTGCTGATCATTTATCCTGCATTTGATGCAGGCGCACGAGATACAACCACTCTCGCAGGGCGTAATAACCGTTCATTGAGCATATACCCCTTTTGAACCACTGCCATTACCCGATTGGGAGGGACATCCGACGTTTCCTGTATAGAAATGGCTTCGTGATAGGCAGGATTAAATGCATCACCCTGCTTAGGATCAACAGGTTGAATACCTTGTTTGTCCAATGCATTCAACAGCACGGTATGGGTTAATTTCATCCCTTGAGTGAGATCTTCTACAGAAGCTTTGCCATTTTCAGCAAAGACTAGCCCTTGCTCAATGCTATCTACCACCGCTAACACTTCTGCGGCAAAACGCTCAATGGCAAATTTTCTAGCTTTTTCAATATCTTCTTGTGCACGTTTTTGCACATTTTGGAATTCTGCTTCTTTACGAAGAAGTCTATCCCAATGGCTATCCACTTTTTCTTGTGCTTCTTGTAGAGCCTTGCTTAGCGTTGCAATTTGATCGTGCAATTCATTGATATTGTCTGGAGAAGGTAATTCAGCCGCTTCGGAAATATTGCTTCCTAAAGGACTATCCTCAAATCGTTGAGAGGGCATATTCTCGTCCTGTGTTCCAGGCTTATCCGTGTGGGATTTATTATGCTTATGCTTCTCCATTCAGAACCTCTTTATAAAATATAACTAACTAACAAGGTAGCTCATTGCTGGTTAATAAGTGGGGACTATTTATCTGGATTCAAGAGTGTGCCTAGCACCTTGGCTGTCAATTCAACCACAGGAATGACTTTGTCATATCTCATGCGTGTAGGGCCAATGACCCCTAAGACCCCAACTGTTTCTCCATCTACCTTATAACGCGAAGTGATAACGCTATACTCACGGAAAGCATCATACCCTGATTCCTCGCCAATAAACATTTGTACCCCATCACTTTGCAGGCATTGATCTAAGATGTGGAGGATCTCTCGTTTTTGGGTAAAGGCGGCAAATAATTTCTGCAATTGTGTCATTGAAGCAAAAGGATTGGCAAAAAGATTTTGTTGACCAGCTAAGACATATTCTTCTTGGCGTTTTGGTGGCACAAAGGTTTTGTCAGCAACATCAACCACCGCTTGCATCAAGCTATCCATTTGTGTGCGGTCAAAATTTAAGGATTGAAGCAATTCATGACGAGCGTTGATTAAATCTTTACCGGCAAAATGCTGATTCAGAAAATTGCTCGCTTGCGTCAATTCGCTAGCCGTATACTGACGTTCCGTCATGATGATACGGTTTTGAACTTCTCGTTCATTAATGACCAAAATCACTAATACGCGGTTATCCGCTAAAGGTAAAAACTCAACGTGGCGCAACAGTTGTTGTTCATGTTGTGGTAGCGTGACAATACCTACCATATGGGTCAATTCAGAAAGCACATTAGAGGTTTTAGCAATTAAATCCCCTGTTGATTGACTCAAATCAAATTGCTGCTGCATTCTCTGAGCTTGCATCGGATCCAAGGGGTGTACAGACAATAAACTATCGACAAAAAATCGGATCCCTAGCGTGGTCGGGACTCTACCGGCAGAAGTATGGGGCGAACAAATATATCCCCTTTCTTCGAGATCGCCCAACACTTTGCGTACTGTGGCAGGGCTCAACGTAGGAAAAGCCTCAGAAACCAGAGTCTTAGAGCCTACTGGTTGTCCATCGCGAATGTATAAATCAACGAGGTGCTTAAGCAATAATTGCGCACGTTCAGAGATACAATAATCGTTCATAGGTTCAATACGGGCTATATCACGCTTTTATAGGTTTGAAAATTATCCTAGTTTACTTGGCCTACTATTCTAAAGGGTTAGGCAACAAAGAACCATATCAGAAGGGCCGATTGTTTTAACCTTGCCGAAAGTGTATTTTAGGACAATCATACGTAATTCCGATGTTAGGTAGGTTACCTGGCAAGTTGGACCCCACATGACAACATCATTCACAAAAATTGGCATTATTGGAAAGCATACCAATCCTGAGGTACATAGCACGATTGCATCCCTTGTCAGCTTTTTGCAAGCGCAAGGGCTTGAGATCATTATGGAAGAGCGATGTGCACAGTCCATGTCTAACCTCTTCGTTAAACAGGCAACACGAGAAGCGCTCGGTGCCTTATGCGATCTCATCATCGTCGTGGGCGGTGATGGTAGCCTGCTAGATGCTGCTCGCGCCGTGGTCGATAACGGTGTTCCTGTGGTTGGTGTGAATCGAGGGCGTCGTGGCTTTCTTACCGACATTTCACCACAAGCATTGACGCAATCTTTAGAGCCATTGCTTGCGGGTAAGTATCAAGAAGAGCACCGCTTTCTTCTAGAGATGGAGCTACAAAGAGACAACGAAGTGATTGCCCAAAGTATGGCGTTAAACGATGTTGTCATTTATTCCGGTGATATCGCACGAATGATTGAATTTGAAGTCATCATTGATAAGTTAGTCGTTTATCGCCAGCGTTCTGATGGTTTAATTACCTCAACCCCCACTGGCTCTACCGCTTATGCGCTATCAGGGGGCGGACCTATCTTACATCCTACGCTGAATGCGATTGCATTAGTGCCCATGCATCCTCCAATGTTAACCAGTAGGCCTATTGTCGTTGATAGTAAATCAACCATTGAAATTCATATTATGCCAGATAACCTGCTTAACCCACGCTTGAGCTGTGATGGCCAGGTACATTTTAATGCGCTTCCCAATGATCGGATTATTATCTCGCGTAAAGCCAAAGAATTGCGCCTACTTCATCCCACCGACTATGATTATTACCATACATTGCGAACGAAATTGGGCTGGAGCGCTTAAGGTTCATGCTACAACATCTTTACATCAAAGACTTGGCTGTTGTTGAACTGTTAGATATTACTTTTTCTGCTGGGATGACCGTTATCACGGGAGAAACAGGGGCTGGCAAAAGCATCCTTTTAGACGCATTAAACCTTGCACTTGGTGGCAGATCAGATAGCCACCTTGTACGGCCGGGAGCAGAAAAAGCAGAAATTGCAGTCATGTTTGATATTGCTTCACTGCCTGGCGCAATTTTATGGCTAGCAGATCTTGAACTCACCTGCGATGAATCAACGCAACAATGCATTATCCGTCGTATTCTGTATGCTAATGGTCGTTCAAAAGCTTTTATTAACGGGCGTCCTGCTACAACACAACAACTGCGTCTGTTGGGAGAACACCTTCTTCAGATCCATGGCCAACATCAACATCAACAATTACTTAAATCTCACGAACAGCTTCGACTGCTAGATGCATTTGGCCAACATGATGGACTTGTCAGTCAAGTACGCACTGCGTTTAAAGCCTGGGAAAAACTTCATCATTATTGGCAAACCTTGTTGGCGGGTGCCTCACCTGAACAATCGCGTATCGATTTATTGCATTACCAAATTGCTGAAATTGAAGCATTAGCACTTAACGAACATGAATTAGCACAACTCTACCAAGAGCATGATCAGCTTGCTTATGCTGCTTCTTATATCCAAGCAACAGAACAAACCCTTGCTCTGCTTGAAAATCAAGAGGAAGGTAACGCATTACAGTTAGTTTCACTTGCACTTTCATCCTTGCAAAAACTGAGTGAAAAATTCTCAACCCTTACTAATGCGCATGAATGCCTTTCTAATGCGCATATTCAACTAGAAGAGGCGGTTTCAGAAATTAACCATTTTGCCTCAGGTTTAGAAGTTAATCCGGCACGATTAGCTGAAATAGAATATCGTCTTGAGCGGATCCATGATATGGCACGCAAGCATAAAGTAGAGCCGGAAAAACTGTTTGCGCATTTTGACACCTTGAAAGCGCAAGCAATGCATTATGCGCACCTTGAAGAAAACTTAAAACAGCTTGAGCAAGATTTAGCATTAGCGGCTGAACATTATCAACATTTTGCCACACAATTAAGTCAAGTGCGTTTGCAAACAGCGCAAAAATTAGCACAAGAAGTAACTCAAACTATTCAGCCTTTAGGCATGCCAGGGGCGGTATTTACTGTGCAGCTTGTTGCGCATGATGATAATTCATTACACCTACATGGTAACGAAACAGTGGTATTTAGCGTAAGCGCCAATCCAGGACATGCACCTCAACCTTTATCAAAGGTGGCTTCGGGTGGGGAATTATCTCGGATCAGTCTTGCACTTGAACTCTTAACGGCAAAATATTTAGCGACACCGTGTCTTGTGTTTGATGAGGTAGATGTGGGGATCAGCGGCAAAATTGGTGCAATTGTCGGCAAGGCGCTACAGCATTTAAGTCAATCAGCGCAAGTATTATGTGTCACTCATTTACCCCAAGTTGCTGCATGTGGTGATCATCATCTACAAGTGACGAAAACGCGTCATGAAAGTAGCACGGTAAGTGAGATCCATACTTTAACAGGTGGACAGCGTATAGAAGAAATTGCACGGATGTTAGGAGGATTAGACGTGACGGCTCAAGCTCGAGCGCATGCTAAACAACTGTTGAAACACCAAGAAGAGCTTATAGCAACGTAGGACTTATTTTAAGAAGTTTGTTCCTGACAACTATTGCAGACACCATAAAGATATAAACAATGCTCTGTGATTTTAAAGCCAAACTTATCGGCAATCGCGATTTGGCGCTCCTCAATAATTTTATCGACGAACTCTGCCACCGTTGCACATTTCACGCAAACTAAGTGATCGTGATGATTACCCTCATTTAATTCAAATATAGCATGTCCTGTATCAAAGCGATGGCGGATGACAAGGCCTGCTGCTTCAAATTGTGTCAAGACACGATAAACCGTCGCCAAGCCTACATCGTCTCCTGACTCTAGTAATTTCTTATAAACATCTTCGGCACTGATATGACGTTGCTCAGCATTTTCTAGGATGCCAAGGATCTTTAGGCGTGGCAGGGTGACCTTGAGGCCCACCTTTTTTAAATCCTTGTTTTCAAGTTTATCTTCTGACATAAAATGATTCTCATTTACAATTTTTCCCAAAGGCTATCACGATATGGACAAAAAATCTTGCCTTCGAAAGTACCGTTTGTCTGCGGCCGGCGCTCCCTCAAACGAGACACCCATTTCTAACATGCAAACATAAGCCGCAGGACATCCATTTGAGATAGCATGAGGGACCAGACAGGACACCCACTTCTCACATTCAAATATAAGCTGTAGGACATCCATCTGAGATACCCAGAGAAGATCATTGATTCGAGAGGCCCGCACTTTAGGTACGTAAGAGAGTAGGTGGTAGATGAATATCTTAATACCATATGGGAGGGGATGTCCCTTCATAGAAAAGAAGGGACAGGACGGATATCTATATATTTTTGGGACGCTTGGCTGAGTTTACAACAGAATCTTCTTCTGTACTTGGTGTTTCCGCTTTAATTCTATATTTAGCAGCATGATGTTGTAAGTAAATATCAAAAACTTGATATGCCGTTTGACCTAATTTCGTCTCTTTAATCGACCAAGCCTTGCTGTTCTTTAAGTCCTTTTTTTCAACTCCTGTTCTCAATAACTTTTCGAGTAAATGCGCTTCATCGCTAGACAAACATGATTCTAATTTTTCAACTAATTTGTTGTTTTGATTTTGGAGATGGCTTCTTTTTACTGATTTACTCAAATACAGGATCTCATTTTCAGTAAAATAGCAAAGTAATTCTTCCGCTAACATCTTGGCTTTTTCTTCTGCGTTTACATTTAATGGCGATTTTGCAAACTTATCAAATTTTGCAGAAAATGCCAGCGTCTTATCCATGAGTTCTTTCATCGTGAGCTTAGTTTTATCTTCAGTTTTATTTACTAATTGCTTCGCTTTTTTGAAGATTTCGAATGTGCACTCAAATTGAAAGATATTCGTCAAACTGCTCGCAATTAGATCCAACGTGTTTTCAATTTTGGTATTAAACTCTAATGCCATGGCTCTTACCTTTTAGTACAAAAGAATATATTAGTTAATTTATAAACTATTGTATGTCGCACAAATTAGCGAATATTTATTCAGTTAAGAAAATGACGACAATTTATTATTGGGAAAGGAGGATGTCCTTTCTATGATCGCGCCGAAGTGAAACGAAGGCGGATGGATGTCCCCTTAAACTATGATCACGCCGAAGTGAAACGAAGGCGGATGGATGCCCCCTAAACTATGATCACGCCGAAGTGAAACGAAGGCGGATGGATGTCCCCTTAAACTATGATCGCGCCGAAGTGAAACGAAGGCGGATGGATGTCCTTAGTGTTCGGATAGCGAAACAAAGGCAGGCGGGGTTAACTTGCTCCCTCCAGTCGGACATGTTAGCCTTGCGACAGAAAGGTAGGCGATTTCCAAAACCTCAAACTGAGTTTACCAGATTACACAATGAAAATGAAAACACGTTCTTTTTGCAAAAGCCTCTCTCTTGTCTTCTTATGCCTTAGCTTAAGTGCATGCTTTGTGCGTCCTTATAAGTTCGATTTAGAACAAGGCAACATTGTGACGGCAGATAAGTTAGAGCAGATCCAGCCTGGTATGAGTGAAGAACAAGTACGCTATGTCTTGGGCACGCCCATGTTGCACGATGTATTTCATACTAACCGTTGGGATTACATCTACTACGATAAGCCTGGGTATGGTCCAGAAGTACGGCGTCATATAGCGATTTATTTTGATAACGGTCAGGTTGATCACATTACTCGTGATGAGATGCCTTCTGCCGTTGCATAAGTTGCTGCTTTTTCTGCGCCCTTGCTCTTAATTCTCTAGCTGTCATCGCGCTTTGTGAAAGGGGACGATAAATTTCTACCTGATCGCCTGCTTGCAAAATTGCTTGCAGTGTTTTTATCGTTCCAAAGATCCCTACTTGGTTTTGCGCCAGATCAATCTCAGGATAATGTGTTAACAAGCCAGATTCTAAAATGGCTTGTTCAATCGTGCTTCCTACTGGCAACTGTAAAGAAACGATTTTGTAATCTTTACTGCTACTTGCATAAACAACGTCAATATTAATCAATGAGTTGTGAGGCATAAATCTGATGTGCTCTTTGTGTAAAGGCATGAAGTAATGTACCCGCCATTTGTTGAAAAAGCGGGCCAAAGGCCATTGCTATAAGTTTATTATTAAATTCAAAAGAGAGATGCAAAGACACGTGGCTGGCGTTATTGGCAACGGATTTAAATTCCCAATGCCCTTCTAAATGACGAAACGGACCATTACGCAGCCGCATTTCTACGCGATCATGTGGTAATAATCGATTCACGGTTGTAAAAGATTTACGCCAAGGACCTTTGGTGGCTGTAACGGTAGCTTCAATTTCATCCGCTGAACGATTTAAAATGGCGACATGGGCACACCAAGGCAAAAACTGGGGATATTGCTCCACATCATTTACGAGTTGAAACATTTGTGCCTGGGAATAAGGGACAAATGCGCTGCGCTGAATAACCGTCAAAAAGCCCTCTCGTCGAAAAACAAACAATTTCGAGTGTCTATTATAATGAGAATGATTTATTTTTCATCTCAGAAAAGTATAATGCCTATATTATGAGTAAAAAACAAAAAACCGACGATCTCGACATCATAGCCGAAAACCGTAAAGCCCGCTTTGAATACACCATTGAGGAAAGATTCGAGGCAGGGATCGTCCTGCAAGGCTGGGAAGTGAAGAGTTTACGTGCAGGTAAAGGTGGCATCGCCGACAGCTATGTCATCATTAAAAATGGCGAAGCCTGGCTCCTCAACGCACAAATTATCCCCTTAAACTCGGCATCAACGCATATACACCCTGAAAATAGCCGTACCCGTAAGCTTTTATTGAATAAAAAAGAACTTAAACGGCTCATTGGTGCAGTTGAACGTAAAGGATACACCCTTATTCCCCTTAAAATGTACTGGAAAAATGGTTTAGCAAAAGTTTCCATTGCCATTGCTCAAGGTAAAAAGCTCTTTGATAAACGAGAAACTGAAAAAGCACGCGACTGGCAACGCGATCGTCAACGCATACTTAAGCGCTAAAAACAGCTGTTTTATCAGTATGTTCCATCAAGTCGTATTGCTTTGGCCTCCCAATTAGACTATGATTGAAAGTGGGGACGACCTGGCTTCGACGCAGTTCACGAACCCAAAGATGCATGCCGAGTACACAGTTTAATCTCGTAAAACTTCAACTGTTACTTTATAGTTGCAAACGATGAACTATACGCGGTAGCTGCCTAAAAAACAGCTTAAGCCCTTCTACCTATTGTGCTTGGACGGTAGAATAGAAGGTCGACTAAACAAGATCGCTGCTCACGCCGCCCTAGCACGAGCAGTTAAAAACAACTGGGCTCGCTCTTCATAACCGCTCTGATCCGGGTGTGTAGAGTTAAATAAAAGATCACCGATAAGCATGTAGACCCTTTGACGTAGGTCTTGCGGACGCGGGTTCAATTCCCGCCGTCTCCACCAAATTCAAATAAAAGAGGACCCTTCAGGGTCCTTTTTTATTTGAATTTACGAAATGCCGAATGTGAAACTGCATCCGCCTGAGGACGTGGGGTGGGAAGTAAAAATAATTATATTTTCTAAAGAATGCCGACTTCCCTGCAAAAAAATAAAATGGGATAAACATCGTCATCTTAATGTTTACAACGATGTTCTTTGGTTTCCCGCCAGGACTTCATAGAAATACTTAATGTTAAGCTCTATGCTTGCGCTTTCCAAGTGAAAACTCACTATCTTGTTCTGGTAATGAAATAGCATCTTCAACCGGAGGTTGTGTTGCATCAAATCGTTGCAAATATGTTCGTGAGGATTCTTTCGTTTTTTTATATCGAGGTTTTTTCCTCACTTTGTTATTTTCAGTATTTTCTTCAGCTTCATTTTCATCATTTGCCAAAGAGAATCGGGTATTTAGCTCTCTTTTAACTTCTTTGTCATGAGCAATATCGAATATCCCCTCAGCCTTTTGATCTCTTTCTAGCAACGGAAAGATAAGTGGATCAAAGGGGGAGAATTCCTCTGGTCCCCAAAAAATATTCTCATATTGCTCTACCATAACTGGGTCGATCCCTTTCAGCGAAATAATGGCACCATCTAAAATACCTGGCTGGCTGGCTTTTATCGCATTCACTATTATTTGTGTTACTGCGATGTTATCGCATTCAGCTATATGCATCGCGTGGTGTAAAAGATCTAATATCTGTTCATGGTTATCTTTAAGATGAAAAATTGCAAAGGGTGCTAGCACTTGCAAAATAGCAAGATCATTTTTTTCAATAGCATTCTTCATAGCACTAAAAACACAATTCTGATCAACAACAACGTGTTCCATAGCAACCAGTTGATTTACGATTGCTAAGTTTTCTTGTTGAACTGCTATCTCTAAACAGCGACTTAGTAGGCAGGTCCTACGTATATTGGCTGCTGCTTCCGTGCCGCTTTCTCGTACTCTAGATAAAATTAGCGCAACGAAATTGCTTTTTCCATTTGTTACTGATGATAATAATGCCGATTTCCAATGCTCAGAACAGGGCAAGAGACGTTTGGTCATTTCTAAAAGCATTTCGACAACAGTTTCATCTTCTTTTTGCACCGCTAAGAAAAGAGCTCTTCCTTTACAGTGTGGGGAAATGTTTTTACGATATTTCTGCAATAATAACATCATAGAAGAAATGCTGGCATTTTCGGCTGCCAACTCAAAAAACTTTCGCGCATCTTCTGATTCAATTTCAGTGCTATCCAAGATCTCTTTTGCTATCCATTCTTCATTACCTACAATTGCGTACTTTACAGCATCAACATAAGCTTCTATAGCTAATTCTTTTTCATTCATTTCTTGCAAAATAGGGGGAACAGTTCCATTTACTTTGGCAATAATATAAGCGACTGCTTTTTCATGTTCAGCATGAGGGTGATTAAATATTCTTTCTAGAGAAAACGGATTACCATGAACTGCAGCAAGATAATCTAGCCATTTTATCATCTCTTCAGTTAATGGCTTTGGCGTTTGTGATGCCAAAGTAACAATATCCCCTGTTAAAGCAGACAACAAAAATGTCATGCCTACATTTCGGCCATAACACTGTTGAAATTTATGATATTCCCGCATGAATACCCCTTTGGGATCTGCTTCTTTAGATTCTAAATACGGGAAATAACGTTGAAGTAACTGCTTCCATATCACTTTTTCATTAGCGAGCAATTGTAATGAATGACTGGTTACTCCAATAGCACTCAACTCTCTTGGATTAAACTGTCCTAGTGACAAAATGTGTAACCATATTTCTTCAGGCAATTCAGGTGATATCGTAGCGGTGTGGTGATTTTCCGATGGCTCTTCTTTTGCTTCGAGAAAATCATCTTCCTTTTTTATTGTTAGCAAATTCATTAAAACATGCAAAGAAGGATCTTGTTCTTGGATAGCACTCAAGGTGATCTCGTTAAAATTATCTGGCCCTTGCATATATTGTTCCCCTTTTATCGTAAGCAAGAAAACTAAATTTGGTAACATGATACAAATTTTTAGCTAATGATGTATGTGGGTGAACTTATTGAGCGTGTATTCACTATCATCAAATGTATCATTAGGGGGTTAAATGGTTATATTGAAGCCATACAGATAAAGCCGTGCATAAGACCACATCATAACGATTGTGTATACGAACTGATTTTTCTCTGACTCCTCGCCAATTTTTAAAAAAACTCAACGCCCGACCACGAATGGCCGAGCTAGGTTAAAAAGGGGTTATAGTTGTGCCAGGGATGGCTGCTGACTATTGTTTACAAAACTCTCATCTTCAACAGCAGGATAATCTTCAACATACAATTCACCCTCAGCACCGTAATTGCAATATTCTCGCTATTAAATCAGCTTCATAATAAATCATTCCCGCTTCCCAGGAAGCTCGTAAAAATTCGGGAAAAGTGCTTTCACCTCATTGATAAATGTTTCGTTGTTGAATCTCGGAATATCATTCAATCCACTTATTAATGCTTCCATCTGATTGACGACACAGCTTTCATTGGTGAAATAAATAGATTGGTGTGAAAGCGTCATGTTATCGCCCCACCTCCAAACGCCAGATTAGTTTCCTAGGAAACAGTTGTTAAGGAAATATTCAGGAGAGCCCAAAACCATGGCTAGCGTTGATTGCAAAGCAACAATATCCTCGTATTCTTGCTTGATAAAGGGTAAAATGGTTGAATTTTACTTATTTAGAGAAAATACCATGCGCTTATTTGTCCTTACCCCTTTCAATCCTAAATGGCCTACTGCACACTTTAAAAAAATAGATCGCATTATTGTTCGAGCAGCGTCAGCCATAAAAGCACGCCAGCTCGTCAATGCAGCGACTTTTAATTCACAAAAATCCAAAATTGGGCAAATACATAACCCTTGGCAAAATCCTTCATTTTCTAAATGTGATGCTTATGAAGGCTCTGACTTTACCAACGAAGGCGAAGAAGAAATATTATTTCCAGCTGATTTAAGAGACTATGCTAAGCAATTAAAAAAGTAGTTACTTAACCTTTTATGCCCAAGGACTGTTCACTTTTAATATCAGCAATGAGCCCTTACTTAAAAGCGAGGGCTTATTGATCAAGACTAATGTCTTTCAAGGTATTTATATCAAGAGGTATTACCGCTGTCGTTTGATCAATATGAATCATCGCATCAAATTGATAAGGTAATCTTGTAAAAAAATAATGGCTGCTACGTTCTGTTTCAGGCCGATAAATAACGCCAATGGCCCGCTGTAAGCGTTGTATATGTAAATAGTGCTCTAGCTGTTCATCACCCGTTAAATTCAGAATAAAATTGCGGTGTTTTACATGATGAAATAGCTCCTCATAGCTGCCTTTAAGACCTGGCGTAATCGATTTTTGCATAGCTTTCCCGTCCCACTTTGATGCAGCAGTAACAAACCCCTCATAGGTTGAAAATCCTATCAAATAACTGTCTTCAGCGTATTGTTCTCGCATCAATTGACCTATGTTGACTTCACCCTGTTCACTCATTTCAGTTGCTCTGGCATCACCAACATGAGAGTTATGTGCCCAAACAATTACTTTGGCAGGTTTATTGAAACATTTTTCCAAATGATTTGATAATATGCTAAGTGTTTCTGCCATATGAGTATCTCGAATATTCCAAGATGATACACGTCCTTCAAAATGACTTCGGTAATAAATTTCTGCATTTTTAACTAAACGTGCATTCTGGGTTGCATAAAAATATTCCTCTTCAGCTGCAATACCATCTTTGCTTATCAAATGTAAGGCGTTATGTTGCAAATCAAATAATTGCTCCATAGCCTTATCTACACAAGACTTTTTGATCCCTGCGCTAGTTAAGTAACCATAAGCTTCAGGATCAATATTGAGATGATCAAAGCAGGCATAACGTTCTTTCGCTCTCATGGCGGCATTGGGGTCAATTTTCTCTAGGTATTCAATGACTGCATTCATTGACGAGTGCAAACTATACAAATCAAGACCATAAAAACCAATTTTTTTATTTAACATTGATATTTTATCATTATGGGCGCGCAACCAGAGTAGAAATGGTAACATTATAGTATTGCGCCACATCCACCTAGGAAAACGTGAAAAAGATTTTAGCGAAAGCTCTGGATTATTTTTATCGCCAATGCCCTTAAGATAGCGATTAACTTGATAAGCGTCAGGCCAATCTCCTTCTATTGCAACAGCCATAAATCCTTTTTTAGAAATGAGTTGTTTAGTAATTTCTGCACGTATTTGATAAAACTCTTGCGTCCCATGTGTTGCCTCACCAATAAGCACTAGACGCGCATCACTAATTTTCTCAAGGAGGGATGCATATGAAGATTCGTCATTCATGGAAAGAGGTAAACTCTTTGCCTCAATAACTGAAATAAGTTTTTCTAAAGCATCGTCGCTGCTCATTAGCAATCCTAATTATTTACACTTAAAAATAATATTTGAGAGTTTACACACAACTATAAATTTTTCTGATCAGGTGTGTAAATTACTACCCGTCAACACAATCAATATTGATGTCATCAGCTTGATATTTTAAGAGTCTATACTAGCTATGATCATATTGATCACATTTTTGGCTAGCATCGTAATTTTTTATTATTTTGGATCAATATACAGCCTCATTAAAATGAGGTGCAGAATCAAAGTTTCAAAAATATCGTTTAAATAGGAGGATTAAATATGAAACACATAAGACCATACAATTTTAGAAATGAACTTTTAGCTGATCTTTCTACAAATTTTGATCGTTTACTTTCATCTTTTAATAACATTCCTGAATTGGGAACTTCAGAAATATCAAAAACAAACTGGATACCTAAAATAGATATTAAAGAGCATGATAATTATTATATTGTATATGCAGATGTTCCAGGAATTGATCCTTCTGCTATTGATGTTAGCGTTGATAATGGCGTTTTAACAATCAAAGGCCATAAAGAATCTGAAAAAAAGGAAGAAAAAGAAAATTATTTACACGTAGAACGTTCGAGTGGCTCATTTATGAGACAGATGACATTACCTGAATCAGTTGATTCAAGCAAAGTAAAAGCTAAGAGTAAAAACGGCGTTTTAGAAATTACTTTACCTAAGGCAGAAAAAAGTACCACTCGAAAGATAGCTGTTGAAAAGTGATTTGGAGCCACTTCAGGGACTGTAAAATGCAATGAGCAGCTTAATTTCCAAAGTGTTTGATACTTGGAATGACCGTTTATAATATTTAAAATTTATAATTCGCAATTTATCAACTTTTTAGGAAAATCGGGGTTTATAGTGTAGGCACAATAATATTATAGTGAAAATTAAGTAAGATAACAGATTGCGTACTAATATACGTTTTGTTATATTTGAAAATCTGATGGATCTTCTCGACAGGATCATTCGAGGACTGGTACCCACCTAGCTTTTATGCAAAAACAGGTTCATCACAATTCGCTAGATTTTATAATTTAGTTATTGTGGAGTTAGTATGCCTGTTTCCATGCCTTTACCCAAAGATCATAAAAATTTTTTAGAAGCTGCGAAAATTGGTGATCTAGAAAAAATTAAAAAACATCTTGAATATGAACTTCAACACGGCCTTACCGTTGCTGCCTTTAGGGGGCATTATGAAGTTGTAGATTATCTCATCAAACAAGGCGCTAATGTAAACGCTGATACCGATTTAGGACTCACTCCGCTCACAGCAGCGATTAAAGGAAAGCGTCCCGCTATTGTAGAACGGTTGCTGAAAGAGCCTGCTATAGATACTAATAAATATGACCCATCTGGACAGACTCCCTTACATCATGCAATTGACGTGAGAAGTGAAGAGATAGTAAAACTTTTGATTGAACACAATTGTGACATAGAAGCTCCGATTATAGCAGCGACAAATGGACAGATTAGTGGGTACGAAGGTACCCCCCCCTTATTGTATGCACTCTATAATGATAATGAAAATAATGAAAATATCGCTAAATTACTGATTGAAACCGGGGCAAATATAGAAAATCAGGGGAGAACGGATACAACCCCATTGGTCTATTCAGTCTATGCCAATTTATCAAACACAACGTCTTTATTGATTAAAAGAGGCGCAGATATTGAAGCAACAGTCCCCATGGGTAACAATATATTTGAATTAGCCATCTTAAGAAATCTCGAATTAGAAGAGGAAGGAGAGGGGCTTTCAGTTTTGCTAAAGGATATTCCAAAAAAGGATATTCCAAAACTCAATACACTATTTAAATTGGCCATGCAACAAAAAGATATTTATTGTGCAAGAATCATCTTAGAATTTAATGCTGATGATGCACTTGAAAATGAGGTTTTACCTGATATTCATACTCCATGGATTGAGGATTCAACTGATAATACTGTCGATACGTTAACAAATCGCACAAAATGGATAAAAATGTTACAAGATTGTTACGAAAAATTCTCTCAAGCTGAACAAACACCATCCTTGGTCCAAAAAACTGTTGAAAAAATAGATGAATGTACCAAACAAAATCCGGTTTACATTGAGCCATTGCAAAAATTGCTTCCGTTTGAATTATTTGAGAAATATCAACATGCTCCCACTGAGCGAAACAACAGAGAACAATATTTTCAACCAAAAACCAAAACTTATCTTGAACGTCTAGCAAACGAGTTAGACTTTGATCTACATGAAACCTCGCAAGGTTCCAATGCTTTAGAATCAGCTGAACCAAGCGCATTAAAAAAATTTCGTACAAGTAACAATTAACGTATATCGATCCGCCTCCTACTACTAAAAGCGTGATTATAGAAATAATCACGCTCGATTCTTCATGCGAAACATGTAGAATTAAAATCACACTTTAATTCTACATGTAAATAGTTCATTCGATTATTTATTCATCTTTATATGTTTCTTTTTACCTTTTGCAAATTCAATTCATGCAATTCATCAAAACGCTGTCGTTTTGGACTTCTGCCCTCTTTCTTTTTCATCCACAAAAGATCCTGCTTTTTGTCTGTTGCTATCATTTCAGCAAACTTTCTTTTATGTGACAAGGATTGATGCTCGGATGGTTTAGTAGTAGCTTCTGCCTGTTCATATGTTAACGGACAACATGAAGAAAAATCAGTTTCCTTTTGTTGAAAAATATTTTGAATATGACTTGCTACGATAGGATCAATCCCCCAGTAGAAGCAGCTTGAGTCAGGCCAAAGAGGGCTTGGATCTGTTACTTTAATTTCATCAAAAATTATCTGCGCATTTAAAATATTTCTTTGCATCGCAGCTAGAATAAATAGGTGCTTATTATTTTCAATTGAAAAACATCTTACCAATAATCTAAGTATATTTGGTTCAATCGTTTGAACATCAATAGCATAAGCTAAATTTCTGATTGCAAGTCTATTGGTAACATTTGCCACGAGAAACCGAACTGTTTCAAGGTCATTATCTAATACAGCATTTTTAAGAAGTGAGACTAATTCATTATCAGAAACGCGCTCTCTGACTTCGCTTAAGATTAGTGCTGCCCGAATGTATTTTTTATTTTTAAGAGTATAAATTAAAGCATTGGTAATCGACTTATTATAAGCGTCAGACTCCTTTGCGATTTCCAAAATACATTTAATTGATATATTGCTTCCATATCTGACGGCATTAAAAATTGTATTTTTCATGTTTTTCATAGAGATAAGTTCAGGGTATTTTTTTGCGATAAATTTCATACAAACAACGGAGCTGCATATCGCTGTTATTTCAAATGCTCTTTGCATTTGCTTTTTAAAGATTTGCTCTCTAAAGTCTATCGCTTTGGGTTTGACCTGCAAAAGTTTTTCAAGCAAAATTGAATCATCGAAAACAGCCAATTTTTTGACAACATAAAAAAAGGCAGATTCATACCTACGAGAGAAATCATCTTCGCCCTTATCATCAGTGCTGTTATATCTTTCTTCAAAGTTTTCAAATAAAGACGGAATATATCCATTTGCCTTAGCAACAAAATAAGCCCGCAGAATAAGTTCTTCATCAGAGCTTAGCAGGTGTATTAAAGCCTCCTGTTGGCCATTGCCAGCACTAAAGACGAACCGCCAAGTCGCTAAGTCATCAGCGTGCTCTTCTAATCGTTGAGTGCGCAAGTTATTTAATACATCTTGCATTGGCAATTCACGGCCATATGATGCTTTATACCTTTTGTATTGCTCTATATAAACCTGCTTGGGTTCTTTTGAAAATATTTCACTTTTACTAAACCGCACATAGGGGAAATAATAATCGTTTAAGGATTGCCAAAATATATGATCTTGGGCCAGATTATAAAATCTCTTATTTGTTGCTCCAAATATTGCTCTTTCTTTTAAATTAAGCGATTGCATTAATATAAGAAGCACCTCCTCAGGTAAGGAATCTATAGGGCAGATCGCTGTTCCTCCTGGTATTTGTTGTTTCTCTTCATTATCAATGAATGCAATTACATCATTTAATAAATCTTCGTTTAGAGTGCCAAGCATATTTCTTTACCTCTGCAGCATTAAATATGCGTAGTTAAGCATAAATCAATTATCATTTCTGCCGGTTAGGTTAATGAATAACTGCTCATGCATCAAAACGGTCATCAACAAGCTCAGATCCAGCTAATTACCCTAGCATGAGCTCATATTCTGCTTGCTTTAAAGGACTATGCTCGAGAAGTGAAAACCTCATTAAGTTGTTTAACGCTACACTAAAATCTTTTTGAATGTTAAGACCAAGTATATGAGCCAGCGCTTTCTTTAAGCCTAAATGAGGGCTTTTTGAATTACTTGAACTTCCCTTAGAACAAGAATGGTAAATATTTTTATGTGCAGAAATGCTTTGCTACTGCATCACCAACACCTTTTAGGAAGATTTAAATTTAAACACATTTGGTGCACGAGGTTCTGTTGACTCAACATTGTCAGTGCTAGGTTTCGGCTCAACATTATTGGCGCCAGGTTTCGACTCAATATTGTCGGCACTAGATTTCTTCTTAGAATGGCTCGTTTTTTCTATATAACTTGGCAGAATGGAAGCTTTTTTAGGAAGCGCGTTTCTCAAGCTATTTTTTAACCCTTCTATTAACTTATAAAAACTAAATGATCTTTCCCCATGTAAGGTGGACTCTTTAGACTCGGTGAGCTTTTTAGGAGCAAGCGAGGCTATCTTTGCCTGACTTACACTTTGTTGAGATCGAATTGTTCGATTAAAAACTTGTTGTGGCGTGTAGGGCACCAACTTATTAGGTTTAAATTCTGCTTTAGATTTCGGATCTGTTATTGATTCATGCAGAAGATGCGCGGTTGTACTCGAACAATTCCATTTTCCTAATTTTTCATATTTAATATTAGCGCTTTGTAGCTTTCCACTTTCTTCTAAAATGGATGCAAGATGAATACCTGGTTTTTCTTTATCTTTTACCAAAGGCATTGCAATGCACATTGGCAAAAGACCATGTGTAACATGGCTTGAAATTTCTGATGGTATTGTGCTTTCAATTTGTTTAATTAATGAGTCGCTTACCGAAATGACAATATTGTTCGCCTGCAGCATCTTTGCTTTTTCGCCTTTTGAATAAGGCAGTTTAGGATTTCTTTTAATGTTAAAATTTTCGTTATTTAATTCTCTGTTGTAATTGGTAAGTTTATTATGGATATATAATACATTTCCAAGTGCCTGATCAGATTTTATTGAAAGTTCTTTAAGTTCTCTTTCCCTACCTCTATGCTTTCCTATTACAAAACCTGATCTACCTTCTAATTTAGCAGTTTTATCCTTAGCTATTTCCTCTTTTAATTTAGCTATTTCCTCTTGCAGATCTTTATATTCTTTTAAATTATTATCTATTATAGTTTGTATGGAATGTAAATCTATATTTAACGTTGAAGAGGACGCTTTGGCGTTCTTAAAACTTTCTGGCATGGGAGGTAGTTTAGCACTACTAAATCCTTTGGGAGAATGTGTTCTAATTTCAGGTCGTAGTCTGTAAAGGGTTCTTTGCCCTAGTGCTCCTCTTGCATTTCTTTTATCTGAAGTTTCATAAAGCGACTCTCCCAATTCATGATTTGTATATGTGGCTGGTACACCAAATCTTTGCCAGTAAATATCATCCTTTAAGCTAGCTAAGTGATGCTGTTCTCCACGCTTTTCAGCTGGCCAAAATGACCAATAAAACTCAAAAGTACCATCGGCATCATTTTTTTTGATCAAACTTTCTAAACCGGGATATTTTTGTTTTAGATCTTTTACTAATTTCTCATTATCTTCATCTATGGGAAAGAGCAATTGAATTGCTGCATGACCTACATCAAGTCCTTTAAATAAACTTTTAGCCTGTGGCCCTAAATCTGAGCGGTCATATTCAGCCCCCCAGACCATGACCTGAGCGATATATGGTGGTCCTACTTGTGACATAAGTGCCTCCACAAGACTTTTTAACAATAGGACCTTCACAACATGAAATAGTTCATGAATATTTAATTTTAGTAGCAGCACGAATTGAAAATGCCCAGTAAATTCAATTGGTTACTTGTATTAAAGGGTAGATTGATGTTATCGAGTTCCTGGCAAAACAAAAAATGGTGAACGATTTCTCTATTGGAAAAACTTCAGAATATGAAAGATTACGAAGAAAAAATGAGCTCATTTATCAAAGAATAAAACTGATAAAGCAAAGTGCATCTCATTGTTTACCTGTCTTGTTTTGAGATCCTTCAAGCACATATTCTTTAGTCTCTAGCTCAATTTGTAGAGGATATTTCAACAAACTTCACACAAGCCATCATAAAGCTTTTGCTGACATCAAAAAAGCATGAGGCATAAATTTCAACATATTTTAAATCATAATCAACTGATTATTTGAGCATTTAGGACTTGTACAAAGAGCTAAATTTATAAAACAACTGTTATAAATTGCAAAAAATGTTACCCAAATCACAACAAAAGATTAAACAAAAAACATAGAACCACTCTCTTTCTTATTTGTCAAAAACTCCGAATAATCTTTAAAGTTGTAAGATTTTTATATGAATAAAAATATAGTCCTGATGTTATCTTTATGCTGCACTATCCCCAACGCGTTAGGCAACGACATGCCAGATTTTTGTAAATCAGGTGCCTTTACCTGCCATAAGATCGATTCTAATTACATAGAAGCTTACCCAAATACAACGCCTTATGAGGAAAAAACAAGCCTATCGCATGATAACTATTACGATACGGGAGGCAGCAAACACTCTTCCAACCTTAGAAATACCATTGAAGTTGATTTGGAAAACCTTACTTGGAGCGCCTACGATGACACAGGCGAGTTAATTCGATCAGGACATGTTTCAGGTGGAAAAGATTATTGCCCCGACATTGACAGGGAATGTCAAACGGTCACTGGTACCTTTACAATCTATAGAAAAGAAGGTGAAGACTGTAAATCGACCCGCTTTCCTGTAGGAAAAGGTGGCGCTCCTATGCCCTATTGCATGTTTTTTCATGGCGGCTATGCCTTACATGGTTCTAATTCCGTACCAAATTACAATGCAAGCCACGGCTGCGTCAGGATGTCACCAGACGATGCACAATGGCTGAATGAAGACTTTGTACAAGTGGGATTAACGCAAGTTCAGGTTCATTATTAATTTTGCTAATTGATTGCACGAATCAAAAAATTATTGATTCAAAAATTTCGTTAGAGCTCTGCTGCTAAAAAATTTCATCTTTTAATGCTTGTTGTAATAAGATTTGCGCATTATTTTTTTCTGATGAAAACGTCCCTGTCATTTTACTCTTGGATGTCACTTTATTTTTGATCCCTTTATAGGGTTCTATTTCTCCTGCGCTGATTAGAAGAAACTACTGGAGAAGCAACTTCTTGAGCTCCTGTTGCCGGCGCAACTTTTTCAAGAATAAAATTCGCAAAACATGGGGTAAATCGATTTAGTGCGAGATTGGGGATCATTCCCAACTTCGCGTAAGTTTGTTCTGGTAATGTACCAAAGTAATCTTTTGATACGTTCCCCCACGGCGTAGAGATGATATCTGCAGGCAAAGCAATATCTGTGGCCAAAGATCGGGATCCAGTTCGAGGAAGAGGGATAAACCCGACCTCCAAGCAGGCTAGTTCTTCCGCATTAAATTGATTTTTCGGCAGATCTCCCCAAGGTGTATGAACCATACTTTCTGTCTCGTCTGTTTTTTGAACAGGCAAAGAATTAGCTCTAGATCGAGGTTGACGACGAGGGCCCAGATTTTGATATATAGCTTGTTGAGTGAGATAAGCCTTTGGAGTAATTTTTTTAGGCGTAGTATCTGGCACTGGTGGATGAATTGCCATTATTTTCGATAGCATTTCTGGATCTAGAACTGGAATGTTTAAACTATCGATTTGAATTTTATTATAAACGGATATATGCAACTTCGTTTCTTCTGGCAAATTTTTCATCGCTATAATAAGCACCCTGCTGTGCCCCATAAATTCTGCTTGAAAATTTTTTAGAATTTCTTGAAGTTCAGCCGAAATGTATTCATCCTCAAGTGCTATTTCGATTTTGGCTAAAATGTTTTTAACTTGATTATAAGTCGTAGCACATTTTTTACCATGATCTTTACCCCTAATTAATTTATCGGCGCTAATTTCATAAAGAGCTGATCCACTAATATGGTAAAAAAAAGTGCTCTCCCCCTCGCCTAGAGCATTGTGTTCAACCACTTGAGCATAAAGCGTACGTAAGCACTTGCGGATATCTGGAGCAAGCTGTCGAAGCTCGGGCGTATAAAATCTGTTGAGAGCAGAAATTAAAGACTCATCTGGCAGAGTGTTCATGATTAGAAAATCTAAACTTATATCTTTATCAACAACACTTTTATCATTGCCTATAATTTCTGTTAATTTTTCTCTGAGACCGAAGGCTATATCTTCATTTTGTTCTGTGATTGACTTTTTAGGTAGAGTTGAGACGAGCATTCATCACCTATCTTTTTGGTTTCAACTGGCTTCCGTGCTGTTTTCTAGAAAAAAATAAATTCTATATCTAATAGAGAAAATATTCAATGGTTATAAAACTAACCACGGCAGCACCGGGTTAGATAAGAAGAGATTTTGAACTTGAAATAGAACATAAAAAATGTCGATAAATTCTGCCTATTTAAACAAGCTGAATGCAATTCCGATTTTGGAACTATGATTTTTAGGTTAAAGCTAACATCAATTTTTTTGACTAATACGTGTCAAGTCGCCTTTACTGCATAAAGAACATTTGAACTATACCGTTTCTTGTCGAATTTCACTGCACATAACAACAAATGTTTAGTTAGAAAGGCGCGGATTAAACTCAGTCTCCGCTTTTGCTATCACAAGAGGAATTTGCGTATTCTCAGCTCTATTTATTTGCTTTTGATATAATAGAGTTAATGTCTTTTCCTGAGTTTCAAGAACTCTTTGTCCGTCACAATCTTTTACCTTACTTTTTAATTTTAATGAAACCAACAAGTTTGAAAAGCTTTGAATAACGCTTGAGGTTTCTGCCATGGGTATCATTGGACAAAAAATTGGTTTTACTGTAAACCCTTGTGCAGTAAGCAATTTCTGTAAATTCTCTTGCTGTGGATCAGCAATATGTCTTAAACCCACCACTACAAAACAACTATGTGCTTCTAACAATTTTCTAAGCGATGGCAGCCAATTTTTATTTCGCGCTTCACATTTTCCTTTATCAAGAACAGGATAAGATGTAATTTGCCTATTGTAAGCCTCTCGCATTTTTAATTCTTTTTTTAAATCAATAAGATGAACTGCATATTGTGCACTTAAATAACTTCTTATTTCTAAAAAAGCTCTTTTGGGGGAAGTTTGCAATAAATCTAAAATTTGAGTCACTTTCATCTTTAGCACTAAATAAATTAAATATTTATTATCAACTTGCTCTCCTGCCCCAGCTTCAAATATTTTTTGTTGCTCTTCCTTGGTTTCTAATGGAATACACTTTTTGTCCTGTGAAAACGCTTCTTCATGTAAGCGCTTTTCTATCGTCGTTTTACTCGACATCTTAGAAGAAATTGGTTTATTTAACTTTGTGAGATATTTTCTCATTAGATAGGTATTATAATGAAATCTTAAAGAGGTAAATGAACACCATAAAGTAAGAGACATAAAAAAGGTTTTTCTAAGCTGTATATCAATCATGATAGATAAAGATTTTATTACATCTGGGAATGTTTTCTTTTTTAATTCTTCTAAACTTAAAAAGGTCTCTTTTTCTCGTCTAAGTGAACTCTCGGCAAGATCGTTCCAGGGATAATTTTGATAAAATGTTAAAAGTTGCATTAAAACCTTAGTATCAGCTTCACTTTTCCCAAAAATTTTATCCAAACTCATGTCAAATCGATTGGATAATTCTTGATCGCTGGGTTGAATCTCATATATAAGGTGAGTTGCCTGTTTAAAGCCTTCGCTCGCTTCAGGAAAATAATGACACCATTGTGAATTCGCTAGATGGTTTACCCCAAATAGATAACTGGTTGGGCAACCTGGCTTGTCTACTTGATAGAATATCGGTGTTTTTACTTTTTTGCCAAAAAATCCTAACACATACTGCAACATTTTAGCCTCTTCAAAACATAACATGAGATTCTTGACAGATTAAATGATGGTTGAAAAAGGAAGAAAACCATCATTACATTTCTTCAAATATGTTTTATATTTTTAACATTACGACGATTCTGCTCTTTTAATCTAATCTAAATTTAAGCATAGCTGCTAATATATTTCTACCGGAAATCTACGTAAGCAAGCGTTCATCAATGATCCATTAGGGCCTGTTTCAAAACTTGTGGTGAGAATAATGGGTGATTTGAAATACTTAGCTAAATCAGCTCATGCTAATACATTGTTCTTAAATTTATCAGGATCAATATCACGTACCAGTGATAATAGGCCCGCTTGATGTTCTACCAACAATAAAGCAGCATTCTGCTTATCCAAACGAACATTAGGCTATTCATGATAATTCTCCTCTCTAAGTTCGGCGGCATCCTGCCGCCCTCAATTATCGGGCAATTTTGCCAAAACGACCATTATTAAAGTCTGTAATTGCTTGCTCAATTTGTTCCACACTGTTCATCACGAAGGGTCCGTAACCAATAACAGACTCATCAATTGGCTCCCCGCTTAATAACAATGCCTTCACCTCTCCTTCAGGTTCCAGCTGAATGCTACTTCCGGCGGCATCAAATACCACCATTTGCGCTTCATTTACCGTATCACTTCCATTCACGCGTATACTTCCGCGCAATACGACAAGGATGGTATTCCAATGCTCTGGTAATGCGAGCTCTGTGATGCCGCCATCAGTCAAGTGCAAGTCCCATACATTCATCGGTGTAAAGGTATGAGCGGGTCCCTTACGGTCAGCATGCTCGCCTGCAATGACGCGCAATGTGCCTGCTGCATTAGGCAATGACACTTTGGGAATATCCTTAGCAAGCAAAGCTTGATACCCCGGTGGCGCCATCTTATCTTTAGCAGGTAAATTCACCCACAGTTGTGCCATCAGCAACGTCCCACCCTTTTTGGTAAAAGCATCAGAATGAAACTCTTCATGCAAAATGCCGCTTGCGGCTGTCATCCATTGGACATCTCCTGGTCCAATCGTGCCGCCCTGTCCAGTTGAATCACGATGTGACACTTCACCTTCATAAACGATAGTCACTGTCTCAAAACCACGATGCGGATGCTGCCCCACTCCACGTGGATGTAAAGCAGGCGAAAAATGCATGGGGCCAGCAAAATCTAATAACAGAAACGGGCTCACCTGTTTACCATGACTGTGATAAGAAAAAATTGAGCGTACTGGAAAGCCATCTCCCACCCAATGTTGGTGTGGGGGGCTATAGATACCGAGTATGCGTTTCATGGTTACCTCCTATGTAGCCCAAAACGGGCTAACCAATACAACTAGTATTGACCTGGGACGATAACTTGTGTAGATAGTAAAAATTCACTACAGCGTTCTATTTAGTGAACGATAAACCATTATGCAAGATTTAAATGATCTCTATTATTATGTACAGATCGTCGATCATGGCGGTTTTGCTCCTGCCGGACGTGCCTTAGGTATACCGAAATCTAAGCTAAGTCGGCGCATCGCCCTACTTGAGGAACGACTTGGCGTTCGCCTCATTCATCGCACTTCTCGGCGTTTCTCTGTTACTGAGCTGGGGCATGCCTACTACACACACTGCAAAGCCATGCTGGTGGAAGCAGAAGCTGCTCAAACTGTGATTGAATCTGCTCATACTGAGCCTTGTGGCACTATTCATCTATCATGCCCAATTGCTCTATTACACGCTTGTGTCGGCGCAATCTTGGTAGACTTTGCCATTAAATATCCACAGGTTAATATTCAACTTAATGCTATAAACCGCCCAGTTGATGTCCTAGCAGAAGGAATAGATATCGCCTTAAGGGTACGTCCTTTGCCGCTAGAAGATAGCGATCTTGCCTTTCGCGTATTGGCACATGCGAGTCAATGTCTGGTCGCTAGTCCTAAATTAGTTAAACAATTTGGCGCACCAACGGTTCCCGCCGATTTATCTGCTTGGCCTAGCCTGAGTTATGGCTCGTCGCAAAAGCCTGTGTGGAAACTTCAAGGAGAAAATGGAGCAAAAGCTGAATTGCATCATGTTCCTCGCTTTGTAGCAACGGACATGATGATTTTACGCGATGCTGCCGTTGCTAATATTGGAGTGGTACAACTCCCAACGATGCTGGTTCACGAGCAACTTGCTGATGGCACACTCGTACGACTCCTTCCAACCTGGAACCCACGTCACGAAGCAATTCATGCTGTTTTCCCTTCGCGACGAGGACTGGTATCGTCCGTACGAGCATTGATCGATCATTTAGTAACAGCATTTGAGAATGTAACCATAAATTGATTGACGTGATCGTGCATCTTTTATCTTAGATCATCTCGGCTAAAATTCTTTTTCATTTGAAAAATAAGCAATTTGTTACGCTTATAAAAATCTATAAACTCTTTTATTGGCATTGCTTTTGCAAATAACCATCCTTGTCCATATTCAACATCATACGTCTCTAAATAGTCAACTTGTGCTTGAGTTTCCACTCCTTCAGCAACAATTTTCATTTTCAATGCTTTAGCCATTCTAATAATTTCTGAAGCTACAACACTAGTTGTAGCCCCCATATTAAGTGAACGAACAAATATCTTATCAATTTTGAGTATATCCAAAGACAATTCTTGTAAATAAGATAAAGTCGAATAGCCAGTTCCAAAATCATCTATTGCTATCGAGTGACCTAGATCATGAGCTTCTTTGATTGACTGCTTGGCAGCATGAACATCCATAAATTCACGCTCAGTGACTTCAAGCCATATTTGATTGGGATGGATGTCAGTATTTGAGATGGCTTCTTTTATAACTTTTAGGATGCGTCCTGTCTTTAAGTCATTTGCTACTATATTAATCGCCACATGCAATTGCCTATCTGTACTAAGCAAGTCTCTAAAATCATTGACAATAATTGCGATAACTTGATCTGTTATAGCCTGGATCAAATTATTTTCTTCCGCCACAGAAACAAATGAATCAGGAGGAATTACGGTACCATCAGGGCGTTGCCAACGCATTAACGCTTCCACGCCAACGCACGCACCTGTTTTAAGTTCAATCAAAGGTTGATAATGAACTATAAATTCATGACGAGTCACTGCTGTTTTTAGCTCACCCAAAGTTGAAAGTCGGCGCCGCAAAGCCCATACAATGATAACTGCAACCAATGTAGTCATCAATAAACTAAAGGGAAAAAATAGGATTAGTTCATCGTACCATCTATTCACAAGAGAGCGTCGAGATTGCATCACGACAGCGCTAAGATCTGGCATTTTTGAAATAGCGACAAGTTCATTATGCTGCATGAACACATTATTATTTTTCAATAGATTTTTTACTAATGAAAGGTCCGGATTATTCAAGGTACTTAATATGTGTCCATCTCTCGTGACGACAGCTATCTTGATATATGAATCGACAATAATATCTGTGAGTCGCATTGGATCAATTAATATAATGTAATTATTATATCGCAAAGCAATTTCATCATAATCTTCTATCTTTAAGCGCTGCATATTAAAAATAATTTCCAAACCATTTGATAGCGCATGACGGCTAGAAGGAATTTGCAATTTATTATCTGTCAATTCATACGCGCTACATTTAACAATGCCATTTTCAACATATTCCACTTCATCAAAGGCATGTAAATGAGAATTTGCTTGACGCATCAGCGCAATATGCTCTTTTGAGCAAGGAGTAAAACTCATCGCTTCAAAAGATTTCATCACCTGATAAGATTCTTGAAATAAAACATGGGTTCGATGAACTGTTAAATCTGCCAAACGAGATAGTTCTTTATATTGTATTTGTTCAGTCCATATCCATGAAAAATACAAGGTAATAGCGAATGAAAGCATTGCGCCAATAGTTGAAAGAATAAAAACGGACAAGAAATTTCTGTGATTCATTTATCCTTGCCATTATGAATGGTTTTTTATCCTGAATTTTGATAATGATATACTTAACATTTTGAGACCTTCTTCTTACATTCTACTTCTGCTTTTCAAAGAGTGTGATTACTCTCTATTCATTTTCTTTGGCTTCTAAGGTTTGGTGTTTATTTATAAAAAAAAGTTCTATCTCTATTGCCAGTAGGTCAAAGTATTTTTGCTTTAAGAATGGGAGATGCAAATATTGTAAATTTATTATCTCGCTCCAACACTATTACGAAGCATATACAAGTAAAACCGCAACAAAACACAAAAGAACATTCTTTTATAATCAAATCATTTCAGGAGCCATCTTAAATTTCTATACCAGTCGATATTTTACTTTACGCGTCTTTTCTTCTTGAGCCTTTGGTAATTTTCGAGAATGTTGAGAATAACTCAGGGTGAATATTTTAGGATTTTCAACTAAGTTTTCATCATATTTTTCTTTTGCAACTCGGTTAGTTTCTTTAATTGTTTTTTTAATAGAGATTTTTTCTTGATCTTTGAAGCTATCAAAACAGAAATAAGTAGAAAATTGTTGATGTAATAATTGATACAAATCTTGATAAATCCTTCCAAAACTTGCACCAGCGCTAGACCAAGCAAATAAGCCGGCCAGCAATGTTGCCGCCATATTAGGAATAGAAGACATCCCATTCATGCAACGAATTAATTGCCAGGAACCATACCAAGTTAATAAAGAGCTACAAGCTAAAATTGTGACAACAAGAAAATTCAAGGAAAATTTATGTAAAGAAAATTTTCCTTGTTTGGCATAATGCCCAGAAGTAAGTCTATCTAACCAAAGACCAAGAAGTAATAAGCGTCTCTCTGGTCCCCCTGCAATATCCGCGTAACTGGTGAGCAATTTACTTAAGCCAAAAATAGAAAATAAAAGGAGAGACCAACCCCATCCTATCATCGTTACCAAAGTGCTAACAGTTAACCCTACTGTTAAAGTAAAAGTCACTATCATTCCTATCCAAGGAAGATTTCTTGCAAAAAAAGAAAGATAATTTCTTTCAATTTTAATTTTCAAATCATAGGTGGTAATAGAGGCTTTTAACTTAGTATAATCTTTTATGATGTAGTTTAAGTCTAATTCTGAAATATTAGGTGGCAAGGTGATTTTGTTGTGCAACAACTCATTATACAAGCCCTCTACAAATTGCTTAGTTTTTGATAATGACAACGGAATAGCACCTGGTCCGTGTAATTTATGATACTGAGCGAGTTGAAGAAGTTTATGTCTTAAAGATTGTTTAATGGAGGACTGCAAAATAGAAGGAATGACACTCTGAATGCAGCTTAGCTCAGGAATATAGCAGATATTTTTATTAGTTTGCTCTTCTTTCCATTCACAAACAATAATATTTCGATTTAAATAACGCATCAAATAACTTTCTTCGCAAAGGTATAAATTTTAAGTGTACGAAGGCTAGCATAGAAAGTTAGGGATAACAAATGTTAAGTTATATTTAATTTGGGCAACTGCAAAAATGCTATCAAACATCAGCATTTACACTGAAATAAATGCAGTTTTACTAAAGGTCTCTAACGTGCTCTTCACTTAAAGATAAAATTTCTTCTTTGCTTAGATTTTCTTGATCCCATGCTTTTACTTGCGAACTGTAAAGTTAATATTGAATATTACTTTAGCTAAAGATACTCTTGTAAAATTTTTGCTAAATATTCAAATTTAACAGGTTTTGGCACATAAGCATCAATTCCCGCTTCTAAGCATCGCTCTTCCATTCCAACTAAACCATTTGCAGTAAGAGCTATGATGATTTTCTTTTCTAATTTATTTTGCTCTTCTAATTGACGTATTTTCCTTGCCGCAGTCAAACCGTCCATTCCTGGGATATGACAATCCATTAAAATAAGTTGATAATTTTTTTGTTCAATTGCATTCAGTGCTAGTTCTCCTGAATTTGCAATATCAATTTGTTTGCAACCGAATGATTTCATCAAATTATAAGTAACTGTTTGATTTAATTCATTATCTTCAACAATTAAAACATCAATAGGAAAATAGGGAGTCTCATTTTGCGATATTCTATTTTTGGATCTTCTTAATGCTGAGGCTGTTCGTGCTAATAGTTCCGCAGGAGAAAATGGTTTCGTTAAGCAATCATCAGCACCTATATCTACACTCCATGTTTCAGATTGATCGCTTGTTTTAGCTGTAATGAGGATCACAGGGATATGTTTAAGAGAAGCATCAGCTTTGATCTCTTTAGTAAGCTCATATCCATCCATAATTAGCATCATGACATCAGAAAGGATCACAAATGGTTTGTATTTTTTGGCAGCTGCTAACGCCGCTTTACCATCTGTTGCTTGAATAATATTATAAAAAGGTTCTAGCAAAGAAAACATATACCCTTGCATATCTTCATTGTCATCTGCAATTAAAATAAGAGGCTTTCCTGCTATATTATCAACATCAGAGCACGCTTCAAATTTAGAACCACCTATATTTAACTGTGGATCCATCTTAATGGCTGATGCCGCATTTAATTTATCCTCATTCTCTGATAAACATGCTTCTTCTATTGGCAATTCTATTATGAAGGTTGTTCCTTTACCTTCCTGACTTGCCACTGTTATGTGACCATTTAAAAGTTGGACAAATTGATTTACCAATGCAAGCCCAATCCCTGTTCCTTCATATGCCCGGGTACAGGAGCCATCAACTTGATAAAAGCGCTGAAAGAGATCTCCTATTTTATCCTCAGGAATGCCAATCCCGGTATCTTTCACCACCAATTGCACTGTACCACTATTTTTTTGCAAAGAAACCCATATTTCTCCACCTTCTGGTGTAAATTTGAGTGCATTGCTGATTAAATTCATGGTGATTTTATCCAGTATTTTTCTATCTATAAGCATCAAAGGCAAATCGGCGCAAGGTGAAAATGTTAAATTTAATTTTCGTTCGATAGCCAACCCCTTAGCATCGAACACAAGCTGTTCTATTTGTTTATTCAGATCTACCAAATGTTTTTGCACGCTCATCTTGCCTGCTTCAAGCTTTGAAAAATCCAACACATCATTAACCAAATTGTACAATCGATGCGCATTACGTTGCATTCTTAATAAATTATCCCGATGTTGTGGCGCAATTGAATCAAGATTGCTTAAGATGTTTTCCAGCGGCCCCATGATTAATGTCAATGGGGTGCGTAGTTCATGTGTGACATTGGCCAAGAAATCAGATTTAAGCTTATCCAACTCAGTCAATTTATTATTACGCTCTTCCGCTAAAGCTAGCGCATTTTGTGCCTCTTTGGCCTTTAAAGTTTCTAGCTCTAACTTCAGCGCTTTAGCTTGAAGCTGTTCACTGATAAAATTGAGTGTCAAAGGAAGTTTAGTGATAATGACAACAAGCGTTGCTAATGAAATAATAGCCGTTGCCAATTTTATCAATGTTGCAAAATTGTAGATGGGATACCAAAAAACAATCGCATCAATAAAATGCGTCGAGCCACAAAAAAAGATAAATGCAGCAAACAGATAAAAAATGTAATTTAACTCAAGTTCTGTGGTTTTTAATTTGGTTCTATAATACAGTATACTAATGGGTATTCCGACGTAGGCTAAAAAAATTAGCAAATCAGAAGTGATATATGTCCAGCCAATTGATCGTGCCCAATGCCCACAATGCCAGCGAGCCGGGTATTGTGAAATATCAAATAGAAAATCTAATGCTGGGAGCGACATTCTTTAAACCCCTCTAGTATATCCAGTCATAAAGGGAGCTTTAGGTATAAAAAGGATAGACTATAATCCCATTTATTTGCGCTGATGAATGCGCAAGAAGATTTTCATAGATTCTAAATTTTCATTTTTTGATTATGAAATTTTTAAAAATCTTATCATAATTTTCTTTTAATAATTCTTGTCGCCTCGCTCTCCTTTTCTTTCTCAAAATTGGTGCGTCTCCCCTGTTTTTTTTCTTTATATTTTCTCTTTTCTTGTAATTCTGGCTTTGACTTATCGTTGATGCTTTTTTCTGGCGTTTTAATCGGTGCTTTCTTAGTCATCGTCATCTCCTCTTAAATGTGGCAAAGATTGTTTTAATGATAAAAATGATTCCCAAGGATCACTTTTGATTCGACTTAATCGTTTTTTTAGATTGTCGATAGTGTACTGTGCAGATTTAATTTTGGGTGTTAACTCTTGCCAAGACAATGGGGTAGAAACAGGAGCATTTTCGCTGGCCCGGGTAGAGTAAGGCGCAACAGCAGTTGCACCTCGCTTATTTCGCAAGTAATCGATAAAAATTTTACCTACTCTTTTGGACTTAGACATTGTATCAATATATTTTTTAGGATATTTAATGGCTATATATTTTGCAAAAGCTTGTGTAAATACAAAAACATCTTCCCATTCGTAAAGCCGCTTAATTGGAATGCAAAGATGCAATCCCTTACCCCCAGTCGTTTTGACAAAAGAGGTTAAGCTGTAATTTTCTAATTCTTCCTTGAGCGTAAACGCAGCATTTACTACCTCTTTCCACGTCACACCTTCTCCTGGATCAAGATCAAAAGTTATTAGATCAGGCTTCTCAATATTATCAATTCTGCACCCCCAGGTATGAATTTCTAATACACTCATTTGCACTAAACTTAGCAAACCTTTAATATCTTTAATATAAAGATAATTTTCTTTATCCGTTGATTTTTTTGTTTCAACAGCATAGATGCCTGACAATTTTGTGTTTTTAGGTAGATGCTTTTGGTAAAACCTTTCCCCATCGATGCCATCAGGACATCTTAGTAATGTAAGGGGGCGTTCAATTACATACGGTAAAATCCAATCTTGAATATCTTCATAAAATTGAGCGAGTTGAATTTTTGTAATATCTTGCCTAGGATAAAGGACCCTATCTGGATTCGTAATTTTATGATCGGCTTCGTTTTTAATTTGATGTGACAAACCGTTATTTGAAGATAAAATTGATTTTTCTTCTTCTTTAACGATCTCTTTAGGCTGTTTATCCGATCTTTGTCCTTTGAAACTAGGATGGCGAAGTACACCTTCGTCAGTCCACTCTGTAAATTCAACTTCAACAACTATCTTTGGCTTCACCCATGAAAGTAAATCATTCATAGGTGGTGGCTCACTAAAGGGACTTTTTACCGTTTTATATTTGCTTAATAACGCATACAATTTTCTCAAGGTGCTATCAGTAAATCCTGTTCCTACACGCCCACAGTATACTAGCTCATCTTGTGAGTAATATCCCAAAAGCAAGGCACCAAAATGACCTCTTTCGCCTTGAGGTTTGGTCATGCCTCCTACGACAAACTCTTGTCTGTGGCTACATTTAATCTTCAACCAACTCTTGGTTCTTTTTTCTACGTATTTACTATCAATATTTTTTGAAATAACCCCTTCAAAACCCATCTCACAAGCTACTTCAAATACCCTTTCACCAGAACCCTTAACATGATCACAATAACGTATTAATTGTGTATTTTTTGGTAATATTTGCTTCAAAATTTCCTTACGCTTCACTAAAGGCAGCATACGTAAATCAAACCCCTGATAAAAAATCAAATCAAAAACATAATATACCATCTGTGCTTTTACATTTTTATTTAGTACATTTTGTAATAGCTGAAAACTCGGTCGACCAGCATGATCTATAGCGACAATTTCTCCATCTAATATGGTGTCAGATAAATTTAGGTTTGTCATTTCATTGGCTATCGATTTGAATTTTCTTGTCCAATCCTTTTGTCCTCGTGTGACTAACTTTACTTTATCAGTAACGAAACATAACAGACGATAGCCATCCAATTTCATCTCATGAAGCCATTCTTTACCTTTGGGAGGCGTTTTCGTTAAGGTTGCTAATTGAGGATGAATTTCTACAGGAAGTTCGCTTTGCGTAAGGGATAATTGGCTTAAATCAGGTAGAGTATTTTCGTTTTTTTTTATCTTATTTCTTTTTGCTTTTGAATTTTTAGCAATTTCAGCTATATTTCTGCCCGATAATACACTTGTTTGTTCCTGCTCAACAATGTTGTATTCCATGAGCGGATGGGCATATTCATCTTGAACCTTTATCAATAGCCAATTTTTCGGATCAGTTTTAATTTGAACAAGTTTCCATTTTCCCTTTAATTTTTCGCCATATAGATAAAAAGCAACATCCTCATTTTTATTTTTTTTATCTTCTTCTACTTCTTCCCATGTGCCATTATCCCACACCATCACCGCACCTGCCCCATAATGCCCCTTGGGGATATTTCCTTCAAAATCGGCATATTCTATAGGATGATCTTCCACATGAACGGCAAGTCTCTTCACTTTTGGATCAAGGCAGGGGCCTTTTGGCACAGCCCAGCTTTTTAATACACCATCTACTTCAAGACGAAAATCATAATGCAAATGACTTGCAGCATGCATTTGAACCACAAAAATACGGCGCTTACCAGATTTTCTTTTTTTACCTTTTGGCTCTGGGGTATGTTCAAAACGTCTTTTCTCATGATAGTGCCGCAACTTCATGTTTCAGTTATTTTCCTTTTGCCTTCTTATTTTTAGGATCGGTTGACTTTTTTCCTTTTCTCTTAGACGCTTTGACAGATGTTTTACTTGGCTTCTTTTGTTTAAGGCTCTTTTGCAATAATTCCATAAAATCGATTACATTAGAACGTTTCACTTCAGGCTCTTCAACATGCTTGATAGATTTCTTGCCGCCACTGGCTATCTTTTCCTCTATCAATTTCATGAGATCTTCTTTGTATTCATTCATATATCTTTTAGGATCCCATTTTATTGTCATCGTTTCAACCAATTGTTTTGCAATATCAAATTCTTTTTTAGTTATTTTATAATTACTAACAGGTTCATCAGGAACATCCATCTCTGTTGGTTTTCTGATTTCTTGAGGATATCGGAGTGTATTGACAACAATAGCAGAACCTTGCGCGATCACTGCGGCTAGATATTGATGCGAACGGATCATAATTCGTGCGATACCTACTTTATGCGAATTTTTCAATGTTTCGCGCAAGAGCACATATCCTTTTTCACCCCGCTTATCAGGCAGAAGGTAATAGGGTTTCTCGAAATACATGATATCTAGTTCTTTTAAATCAATAAAATCCTCAATTTCTATCGCTTTCAAATTTTCTCTGGCAATTTCACCAAAATCATCTTCAGTTAAAACTGCATAAGTACCAGGTTCATATTCATATCCCTTTACAATATCTTCCCATGGTACTTCTTTGCCGGTTTCTTCATTAATCCTAAGGTATTTGATTCCACCTAAATTATGTTTATCTAACATTTTAAAATGAACATCTTCTTGTGGCTTTTCTGCAGAATAAAGGATGACAGGAATATTGACCAAACCAAATGTAATATAACCTTTCCAAATGGAACGACGATCGCTAGTAAATTTTTCTTTAGACGAGGATTTCTCTTTGCTTGAATCATGTTTAGCGCTTCTAGATGTAGTTGTTTGTTTTTTCTTTGCCATTGGTTTTACCTGCTTCTAGACTAAAATAATTATCCATTAATAACCTCGCCTCCGTTAGGGTATAGCACTTGACATATAGGAAGAATCATCTGAGGCTAAAAAACGTAGTAAGGTGCAATTGCAAAAACAAGTGCAATTCCTCTTCCTGTTCTACTATATCCTCCTGTAATTATTGCTACTTTTCTCTGAAGTTTTTCACTTGAACGATAATGTGGATCAATTGATTCAGGTAACGGCCGCATTTTCGATTGAATGCCAGGCCAGATTGACGATTTTGATGCTGTTTTGGTAAATGCTTTGACATAGATCTACCCAATTTAACTACTTATTACTTGATCTTATAATAGTTAACTCTACTGCCGGAAGTACCTGATTTTGACTTTTTTTTATTTTTTACGGAACCGCATAGATACAATAAATGAACAAACTGTAGAGGATTTATAAATTTATTATTAAAATTATCAGTATTTTGACCGTTCATCTTTTCTATAATTTTAGTGAGTATCCTTGTAAAGAGGTGATGCATGAGTAGATTATCGATCGTAAAAATAATTTCCATCGCGATTTTTATGGTTTCAACGCCTTTCGCATTTGCTTATGGCAATTCACAAACTTTAACTGACGGTAATACAACCCATAGTGAAAGAGCAGACAGCGCTATTACAGCTGAAATCAAAGCAAAATTCTTGAAAGAAAAATTGTTTGGTGAAAAGGATGTAAGTGCGATGACAATAGGTGTAGAAACCAATAACGGCATTGTTCGTTTAACAGGTACTGCAGAAAATAATGCTCAAATAAAGAATGCAGAAAAATTGGCGACTTCAGTATCAGGTGTTAAAAAGGTTTTGAACGATGTCACTGTAAGCGATATACATAACCAATAGAACTGTTTGTTCTAGTAAGGAGGTATTATGGGACGCGCATCCACTGTAGTAAAGGCTCAAGACGAAGTTGTCGGTATCGACGTTAAAAACAATACCGGCGATACGTTGGGAAAGATTGAAGAAGTCATGCTAGACAAAATATCTGGACAAGTTGCTTATGTAGCATTAGATTGCGGCTCTTTTCTGGGTATAGGCGGTAAACTCTTTGCACTGCCATGGAATGCTCTGCACTATGATGCAGCTAATCACTGCTTCATCGCCAATATCAGCAAAGAACGGCTACAAAATGCAACTGGTTTTGATAAGGATCATTGGCCTGCTCAAGCTGATACAGCATTGGCTGCCTAGCTAGTTCAATCTTGTTAGAGTGTATAAGACCAAAAGAGACAGCAATCCATTGCCGTCTCTTTTGCTATGATAATTCTAGTGATATCCATTTTGTTCTAAAAATTTATCAATTTCCTTTTCTATGCGATCTTTTTGGTAGCCATATTTTTGTTGAATCAAACCACCAAGTTCTTCCCTCGTCCCATTCAGACGCGTAATTTCGTCTTCGGTTAATTGACCCCATTGTTGTTTCACTTTACCTTTCATTTCATGCCAATGGCCTTGTACGATATCTTTATTCATACTAACCTCCACTTAAAATGGATACATTACACTTTGTTTTGCTTTACGCCCTCTTAACATAGTCCAGCATTTCCTGTGCAAATTTATAAATTTAAAAAATGACTTAAAATCAAACAATTACCTAAAAATATAACCTCCTGGATGCATTTTGTTGTATAATTTACTGGTTATTTTGAGGAAAGATGTAAATCGATGTCTTTTAGCGTGCTTGATAGTTTAGACTGGGCCCATCCCTTAGTGAAAGAGTGGTTTATCCAATCATTGGGTTATCCCACTGAACCACAGCAACAAGGATGGCCGTCCATCTTAAAAGGAAAAACTACCCTTATCTCTGCGCCTACAGGCTCAGGTAAAACATTAACTGCTTTTTTGGCCTGCCTAAATGAGCTGATAGTGAAAGCTGTCAATGGTCGGCTCTGCGATGAAACAGAAGTTTTATACATTTCTCCTTTAAAAGCACTTGGTAATGATATACAAAAAAATCTCATGAAACCGCTTCATGAAATTACTACTTTAGCCAAACAACACAATATAGTCCTACCAGATATTCGAGTTGCTGTCAGAACAGGAGATACACTGGCGAAAGAGCGGCAAAAAATGCTCAAAAACAAGCCACATATTCTCATTACTACGCCTGAATCTCTCTATATTTTACTCACAGCTGAAAAAAGTCGGGATATGCTAAAAACGGTTAAAACCGTTATTGTAGATGAAATTCATGCAATAGCACGTGATAAACGCGGAGTTCATCTCACGTTGTCCCTTGAGCGTTTAGAAGCGCTTACGCTGCAATCACCAGTACGCATCGGACTATCTGCAACACAAAAACCCCTGACGGAAATTGCACATTATCTGGCAGGCACTAACCGTCCTATACCAACCATTATAGACATAGGACATGCACGCCATCTTGAGCTTTCGATTGAAGAGCCTCATCTTCCCTTAGGAGCCGTCGCTTCAAATGAAATGTGGGATGAAATTTATGAGTCTCTTGCCACAATTGCCAAACAAAATCGCTCAACTTTAATTTTTACCAATACGCGCAAATTAGCCGAACGTATTGCACACCACCTCTCTGAGCTTATAGGAGAAGGATTGGTAAGTGCGCACCATGGTAGTTTGTCACGAAAACTGCGCTTAGAGGCGGAAACAAAACTTAAGAATGGCGATTTAAAAGCACTTGTTGCTACAGCATCCTTGGAATTGGGTATTGATATCGGCAGTATAGACGTTGTTTGTCAAATTGGCTCGCCACGCGCCATTGCTGCTGGGTTGCAACGTGTTGGGCGTTCTGGACACTGGCACGGCGCTATCTCCAAAGGTCGATTTTTCGTCACGACACGTGATGAGCTTTTAGAATGTGGCGCATTGATCCATGCTATTCGTCAAGGTGAGCTTGATCAACTCATTATTCCTAAAGAATCGCTTGATATCTTAGCACAGCAAATTGTTGCAACCTGTGCAACTGGAGAATGGGAAGAGGAGGCACTTTTTAAGCTCATCAAAGGCGCTTATCCTTATCGAGAACTGACAAGAGACAATTTCGAAGCCATTATCTCCATACTTTCTGAAGGCATTGCAGGATCCCGTGGTCGCTATGGTGCCTATTTGTATCATGATAAAGTCAATAAACGGATAAAAGGCCGACGAAATAGTCGACTTGTTGCTATTACAAGTGGTGGCGCTATTCCAGAAACCGGACTCTTTACTGTCATTGCAGAGCCAGATGGAATGATGGTAGGGACTTTAGATGAAGATTTTGCAATTGAAAGCAACAGCGGTGATGTTATCTTGCTTGGTACAACCTCCTGGCGAGTGAATCGCATTGAGAGCTGGAAAGGCCGTGTTATCGTTGAAGATGCGCATGGTTCTGCGCCAAGTGTACCTTTCTGGCGTGGAGAAGCACCTGCTCGCACTGAAGAATTATCCCTTTACGTTTCTTTGCTTCGAGAAAAAATTGAATCGTTTTTAAGTGATACTTCAGATCAATCACTGATGGCAAAAGAATGGTTGATACAAAATTGTTGTATGAGCGATAAAGCAGCAAATCAACTTATTACCTATCTGAACGAGGGTCGAAAAGTTTTAGGCGCTATTCCTACGCAAAAAACCCTTATTGCAGAGCGCTTTTTTGATGAAAGCGGCGGTATGCAGTTGATTATCCATTCCCCTTTTGGGGCAAAAATAAATAAAGCATGGGGATTAGCTTTACGCAAACGGTTTTGTCGTTCATTTAATTTTGAATTGCAAGCTGCCGCTACAGATAATGGCTTAAATATTGCTTTAGCTGAACAACATAGTTTTCCCTTATCGGACGTATTTCAGTTTCTACATCCCAATACAATTAAGGAAGTACTCATCCAAGCTGTTTTACAATCTCCGGTGTTCAACACACGTTGGCGTTGGGTAGCAACACGTTCTCTTTCTATTGTGCGCTTTAGAAATTCAAAAAAATTACCCCCCAATATTCTACGGATCTTGGCCGATGATCTACTCGCCGCAGTCTTCCCTGACGCTGCAGCCTGCCAGGATAATCTAGGTGGGAAAGATGTCGAATTACCTGCCCACCCATTTATTGATGAAACCATGAAAGATGTCCTTACAGAAGCTTTAGATTTAGAAGGACTTATAGAATTATTAAAGAAAATCCAAAATAACACTATCACTTGCTTGGCTATCGATACACCGCTTCCTTCCGTTTTTTCACATGAGATATTAAATGCAAATCCTTATGCATTTTTAGATGACGCCCCCCTAGAGGAAAGACGTGCAAGAGCAGTAGAAATGCGTAGGGTTTTACCTGAGTCGGTGTTAAAAGAGGTAGGAAAGTTAGATCAAAATGCTATCAAGTTGGTACAAAAACAAGCATGGCCTGATATACGTGATGCCGATGAGCTACATGATTTACTACAATCTTTAATTGCAATTCCCGAGGAAATGCTTAGCGAATGGCGTTTGCACCTGGAACATCTTATAAAAACAAATCGAGTCACATCTACCAAAATTAAGGAAAAAGTATTTTTTGTTGCGGCCGAAAAAATCAAACGGGTTATAGCCATTTATAACAATCCACATTTTGATAAAAAATTAGTCGAAATAGAAAAGGAGTCTCCTTCTCAAGAAGAGGCTCTCGTCGAAATGATACGTCATTGGATGCTCCATCTAGGACCTACTACCGAACGCGAACTAAATGAAATATTAAATGTAGATACCAGTTTAATCTCGTATAGTTTATTAAAACTTGAATCTAGCGGCATGATACTTCGTGGACGCTTTCGCACTAGCATAAATGATCCGCTAGAGTGGTGCGAACGTAGGCTCCTTTCCCGCATTCATCGCCTCACTGTTGAAAAACTACGTAAGGAAATCGAGCCTGTTACTGCTGAACAATTTATGAACTGGCTTCTAAAATGGCAACATGTTGCAACCGGTACACAATTGCAAGGTGAGCAAGGTCTCATTGAGATTATTCATCAGCTACAAGGATTTGAAATTCCTGCTAATGCTTGGGAAACTCAAATTTTCAAAAAACGGCTTCAAGAGTACGAAACATATTGGCTTGATAATTTATGTTTAAGCGGACGAATAGGATGGGGCCGATTGTCTTTACATCCTGCCACATTAGAAGACGATAAAAGCATTGTTCCGCGTAGTGTTGCTCCCATCACATTTTTTATCCGAGAGGGATCTGACTGGATGCCAGAAGATAATCATTTTGCAACCTTAGAAGATCTGAAATCACTTTCACATGTTGCTAAACTTATCTATGATTTTCTAAAACAACGCGGCGCCTCTTTTTTTGCTGAAATTGTCCGTGGCGTTGGTCGATTGCAAGCAGAAGTTGAATCTGCTTTATGGGAACTATCTGCTGCTGGTGTGGTGACAGCAGATGGCTTTGATAATTTACGTGCGTTAATTAATCCCAAACGCCGTGCCGATAAAAGAGCAAGGCGTATGCAACTTCACTATGGTGGGAGATGGACTTTGCTATACCATAATCACCCTGTTGATCCTCTTGTACGCATCGAAGCTATCTGCTGGATGTTGCTAAAACGCTACGGTATTGTTTTTAGAGATCTTATTATTCGAGAAAAAAATGTACCTAGATGGCGAGATCTATTAATGATGTTTCGACGCCTGGAAGATCAGGGCGAGATCCGTGGCGGACATTTCATCAAAGGTTTTATCGGTGAACAATTTGCATTACCCTACGCTATTGATTCTTTGCGTGCAACAAAACGCCAGCCTTTAGCAGAAGAATTATCGACCATTGCTGCAGCTGATCCCTTAAATTTAACGGGGATCCTTTTTCCTGGAAATCGTGTTTCAGGATTTTCTAATAAAACGTTGTTTCTCAAAAATGGTCAATTTTCAGTTAAACCTTAATCCATTATCACACATCATCGTCTGACATGTGATCAGCATCAAACATAGGATCGGGTCGACGTTTCATTTCCTCTTTACGTAAAATTGCAGCCTCTTTTTTATCTTTAGGTGTTTTAATGGTACTTTCATGCTGTTTTTCTTTCGTCTCATTTTTATCAGATTTTTTGTTGCTCTGCTTTGTCATTTTATCTCCCGGCTTTGCTTTTAAGCATCATAACCCTTAATGGATTCTTGCTACGTGCTTTTTAATAATCACATTTTGGAAGATGATTTTTTAGGTACCTTTGCACCCTGTTTACGTGCTTTAGATAAACCTATTGCTATCGCTTGCTTGCGTGATTTAACTTTATTCTTGCCGCCAGGACCACTTTTGGCTTTTCCACGTTTAAAGTCATGCATTTCTTTTTTCACTGCTTTCTGAGCTGCTTTACCATACTTTTTCGCTGCCATTTTAAACCTCCTCTCGTATCAAGATATTACGCTCATTTTTATGAAAGCTTTTTTATTGCTTTATCTTCTAATTTTGCCAAAGCGTCTTCTAATTGTGTAAGCGCTGATTCAATCTTTTTTCTTAATGATGGCGTTAATATCCCTAAGCCAGATTTTTTCATTCCTTTTTTAGCAGAAGATTTTTTTGCTGGGGTTTTTTTAGGTTTTTTATTGGGTGCGGTTACCCCTTTTTGTTTCGTCTTTGATACCTTTGATTTACGCTTTTTAGCAGGGAGCGCTGATTTTGCTGGTGATTTACGAGCAGTTTTCTTCTTCGTAGTGGTAGCTTTTTTCATGTTGAAGTTCCTAAAAATTTTTGTCAAACATTAAACCTAGTATTATTTTAGTGAATTATGATCAAAAAACAGTAATAAAAATCATTTTTTTCATAAAAAAGATGATTTTTATTACTAAAATTACAATTAAGGTGTTCTTTAAGGCTTAAACTGACATCAAAATCAGTAAGGAGGATAATATGCTTCGACATGCCGCAATATTTCTGGCAATAGGGATCATAGCACTGGTCATTGTTATACTTTTAAATGTTGCAGCAGCAGGTACAGTATATATTTTAAAAATCATTTCAGCCCTGGCCATCATTATCGGTATCATATTTTTCATTTTAGATATCGTGAAACGTATGATGAAATCGAAAAAAACATAAGAGTGATATATGATAATAAAATTTAGAGATCTTAATATAAACTTGTTAACATTATTGTCAGTAATATTTTTTCTAGTTGGAATTGTTCTATTCATACTATCTGCTGGCGGTGTTGCATTTGTTGTAACAACTTTTTCAAAAATATTTATCTTTCTTGCTATTGCTTCTTTTGTGATTTCAATTGTTCTTTTCTTCTTAGGCAAGAGAATAAAAGTTCAATAGTATTATTACTAAGAATTGTTATCCGGATATTCATTAATAGTCATAAATATGTTCTATTTTTGCATTTATTTTTTCTAAAGACTTGATAACTTTATGAAGAGAACTGACAGGCGTGATGGTAATCCCCCCAAATAGTAGCGGTATTCAAAAGTAGAATTTTCTCGTAACATTGACGCAGGAGATCTACAATGAAGAAATCACGCTATTCAGATAGCCAAATAATTTCTATTTTAAAGCAAGCAGA